>JACCDG011324199.1_pt1 | contig 21643 bp, 16 predicted proteins | sample 7442471 | NCBI WGS metagenome assembly JACCDG01 (sample SAMN15323444, study PRJNA562643) | freshwater metagenome | isolation source: river surface water | place: USA:Blue River Watershed | collected 2017-08-17 | reverse complement strand
TGGCCGAAGGAAAGATCACTCTTCGCTCTCATCCCAATCCACCCTGGAAACCTGCGGATGCGCACTATTCTGTGATCAAGTTTTACTTAGAAAAGGATCGCCACTTAAGAACAGTTCTTCTGCAGCAGAAAAAACAAGAGCTGAAAAGCGAAGAAAAAAAGAAAATGTTTTTCCTGTCTTCTCCGAAAAAAATCCAAGAGATTCAAACCAGCATTCAAGAGTTATTGTATATGCAAGAAGCTTACGGCGATCATGAGGAATTCACAGCAAAGGATTTTCAATTCGAATGGATCGAAGAAGCCTTGTTGGCCCGTCGAGAAAAGTTTGAACCGAAGGCACAACAGCCCACACCACTGCGCTTTCGCAAACAGTTTCCATTCCCAACCTGCATTCCTGCAAACTCCAGCGTTCTTAAACTGCATGCAGTGAAGCTGGGGCTGATCTCTTCTCTCGACAAACAAAAGGCATAAGAATTATTTTTTGAAATAAGTTTTCAAGACAGCAAAAACCCGACTGGCATTTTTATATTGCCCAAAGCTGGAGTCATCTCTTCCGTCAAATCGATCCATTCCAATATCCAAAGAAAACTGTCGATCCAAAGCAAAGCTGGCTTTTGCTTGCCATAAATAGCCACCATCATGCAACGAATGATTGTACATCAATTCTAACTCTGTCTCTGAATTGATGGTTCTGGAGATACGCAGGCTGCCTAGGCCTTCTCTTTTTTTACGAAAAGCCCATTCTTTATCGGCGGTCTGATCTTCGGAATATTGAATTTGAAACATCCATCCTTTCAAGGGTGGTAAATCAATTCCAAGAACGCCAATCCACTGATCCGCTTGATCTTGGCTGAGTGAGGTCATAGATCCTGTATTCATAAATCGCTGTTGTTTGAAGATCAATTCGGATCGGATCAACCAATCATTCCAAGCTTGAGTCATCGTAATGCCCGAAGACTTCAATCGATAGGGGTGAGGAATCAATTCGGGGTGGAAAGTGGATGGATTTGTGCGAAGCTCAAGAACGGGAAAGCGATCGTAGGCATCCATGTAAAAAACAGACCAATCCCAGCTTCCAATTTGATAGGTCAATCGAGCACCAAACTCACCCTGAGTCATCGGAGTCAGGGGGTCGCGGGACAAGGTCAACGAAGAAACATAAGATGCAGGAACCTTGAGAAATTCACTTCCCACAGAGGGCAATAAGTCCGTTTGAGCTTTGGGAATGTACAAGAGTTGCAATCCTGAAGATCCCGCAAGCCATTGAAAATTCAGCATGGGAATATCCAGACGATTGCGACTGAGATCACCCAAACCAAGCTCGCGAAGATCTTTGGGGTTGACGATATCTGCATAGTAAAAGCCAAAGGCTTCGCCCCAAACGACTTGTTGGTAACCTAATTTCAGTCGAATGGGGCCTTTGCTGAATTGAAAATAATTGTCGCGTAGAAAAAAACTCTGGGAATCCTTTTTGACCACGTCGCCTGAATATCTGGTGGGAGTGGAGGCATAGGCAGATTCAACATCGGCTCGCCCAGAAATAATTAGACTATAGGTCGAATCCCACTCTGCTCTCTGAGTAAACTCAACACTGTGTCGGTGGCTGGCAGTATCTGGATTCCCTTGGGTATGTTGTGCATAGCGAGTATCAAAGTTGATACCATAGTTTCCTCGAAAAGCAGCTTTAGAGTAAAGTCCCAGTAGACACGGAAGTAGGATTTTCAAAAACATGGAAATCCTTTAGTTAGAAAGAGAGTCTTTATTAAAGAAGGATTCATGCAAATCTTCTTTTTTGGTTTGTGAATTGATGATGACAGATCTTTGTTCTGGGAAAAGAGCGTTTTTGATTTCAACTTGTCCCACAATTTCTTGACTAAATTCTTTTCTGAATTGGCTGTAGCGTGCAATTTTTAAATTTTTTCCTGCAGATGTTTTGAACATAGCTTGCAGAGGTCTTTGATCTTTTTTTGCAATCACATAATCAATCAGGGAATAGGTTGTATTGGACCGACGTTGTTTCAATGAAATCAAATAAGCTGCTTGTCCTTCAAAGTTGCCTTCTTTGCCAGAAATGGCTTGATAGTCTTCTGAAAAGTGAGTGCGTGTAATATCTCCGTTGGAAACTTCTCCCGTTAATTTTTCTTGCAAGGTCACACGTGTAGGTCGTTTGATATCAGGAGTATAGAACCACAGATCATCTTTTTTCATCAGAAGTTTTCTTCCAATTTGTCGTTCTGGAAAAATGGTCTCGACCAAAGTCATATCAAAACCTTTTTCATAGACCTTGTATTTGGTGGTTCTTAATTTTTTATCGCCTTTGAAGTCTTCAACTTGAATCACTTGGGATGTTCCAAAGTCCAAAAACAAATAGCGATCGGCTTTCTTCACCAGTTCATCAAAATTCGTTTGAGCCATGGCTGTGGACATAAAGATAGGGAAAAACAGAGTGATCATTCTACAGAAAGACATAAAGCCTCCATCGAAAAAAAAGGGTTCTATCTAAGGCTGTGGTTTTTTGAAAAAAAAGACAAGGAATAACTTTATGGGCCTGTCTTGGAAAAAGAACTTGATTGGAAGATGACTGATTGTAAAAATAATGGAGCCACGGTTGGTCAAAATTTCTCAAGGAAGTGGGAGTTTTCATGAATCTCTTAATGGAAGCGAAAAATGTTCAGAAAAACTATGATTTAGGAACATCGAAAGTCCACGCCTTGATCGACATGAACTTGCAAATATTCGAAGGAGATTTTCTTGCTTTGGCGGGAAGTTCCGGAAGTGGAAAAACAACCCTTTTGAATTTGTTGGGAGGATTGGATGTTCCCAATTCTGGAAGTATTCAGTTCAAAGGAAAAGACATTAGCCATTATACTTCCGATCAATTGGCGCATTTTCGTGCGACAGAGGTGGGCTTTGTTTTTCAAACCTTCAATTTACTTCCTGTGTTGACTGCATTGGAAAATGTTGAATATCCTTTATTGAAAACAAAGTTATCTCGTCAGCAAATTCAGCGTCAAGCAACTCAGGCTTTAACTCAAGTTGGACTTGAAAATTTTTTGGAGCATACACCTCGACAAATGAGTGGTGGGCAACGTCAGCGTGTGGCTATAGCCAGAGCCATCGTTCATCAACCAAAAATAATTTTTGCCGATGAACCTACGGCGAACTTAAATAAAGCCTATGCCAATGAAATTTTAGATTTTCTTCAACAAATCAATCAGAAGAATCAAGTGACGATCGTTTTTTCCACCCATGATCCCATGGTTCTTTCTCGAGCGAAAAGAATCATTCATATCAGTGATGGGAAATTTATCCAAGAAGAGCGTCAGTCATGATCTTGATTTTTCGTTTAGCTTTTTTGAATCTTTTTCGCCATCGGATGCGCACATCTCTGAATATTTTGATGGTGGGGTGTGCTTTTTTATTTATGGTTTGTTTTCATGGATTTGCTTCAGCAATGCTGGGAAACTTGATGAAATCCTCCACAGAAAGTCTACATGGACATTTTCAGGTAGCAAGTCGGTCCCAATGGGATCAGCTTCCTGTGGATATTCCCAAAGATCGTTATTTAACCAATGAAAAAGAAATCATTCAACGCTTAAAGCAAAATCCTTGGGTCGCTTCGATTACACCCAGAAATCAATTTTATGGCTTGATCAGTTTTGAACAGTCCAGCATTGCAGCTGTTGTGCAAGCCTATGATCCTCAAATTGAAAGAAGTTTGATGGAAAACTACGCCATCAAAGAAGGAGCATCCTTCCCTGGGAAAGATAAGTATGAACTGATGTTAGGCAAGGGTTTGCAAAAAAGACTTCAAGCTAAAGTTGGAGAAACTTTGAATGTTGTGACACAGACTGCGGATGGATCCACCAATGCGATTTCAGCAACACTTGTTGGAATTTTCGCTGCGGGGATTGCAGAAATTGATGATAGTACGGCTTATCTTAATCTTACAGCATCAGAACGGCTACTGGATATTGACGAACATCAGACTCTGGTGGTGACACTGAAAGATCTGAGTGTTTTGGAAGAGCAGCTGAATGAAATGCGCAAGGCTTTTCATGATTTTCCAGATCTGATTTTTAAGTCTTGGTATGATCTTGCAACCATGTACAGGCAGGTACAGGCGTTTTTTGCTGTGCAAGATACCATGGTGGAATTTATTTTTGCGCTTCTGATTTTTTTCGGTTTGATGAATACCATCGGAGCTTCTATTTTTGAACGGACGGGAGAAATTGGAACTCTTCGAGCTTTAGGAGATACAGAATCCGATGTCTTGAAAATTTTCCTCTGTGAAATTTTCTTTCAGGCCTTACTTGGACTTATGATTTTTGTACCCATCACTTTGTTGGTGATTCAAATTGTGAATGCAGTTTCTTTTCCGATCACCATGCCTTTGGCTACAGAACCAATGCCTTTGCGTTTAGAGCCCCATTGGTATCATCTGCTACGAAGTGGTTGGATTGTCCTGATCGCAGCTTTAGTTGCAGGATGGATCCCGGCCCGACGAGGATCAAAAACATCCATCGTCGAGGCCCTTCGGAAAAATATCAATTAGTCATTCCAGTGAAATTCGAATTCGAAACAGGCCAGCCTTCTGCCATTTGCAAGGCCTTTTGTTGAGCTTGCTGGGCTGCTTGCTTTTCTTCCGCCGTGGCAAAAGCTTGGAAATCTTGATTGTTGATCAACATACTTTGGATAAAGTTCCCAAAGGTTGTCCAGCGGTCGCGCATTTCATTCAAAGGATCAAATGAATAGACTTTATTGCTAGGGTGTTTCGCTTGACCTGGCTGGCTTAAAAATCCATTCAAAGAAAAACTCAGTTGCAATTTCCTTGCTGGAAGTTGTTTTCCAATTTCAGCAATGTAATTCAGCTGGTTCATATATTTAAAACCTTCATCCGCCACTTTGATCGTCCAAAGTTCTTCTTTTAAAATGCTTTCATCCAAAAGAATTTCTTTCAACATCATCGATCGCAGTGTCAGCAAATTCAAAGTTGTGCGACGAAAACGTCCTGGAGTTGTCAGGTGCTCTTGAACAATTTCTTCGATGATCGATTGAGGAGCAAAGCCAGCTAAGACTTTCAGGGCTGCAAAGCGAGCTTCTTTTTCATGGTTGGTGCGAGCTAAAAGCTCTTTCGAATAAAAAGGCTTCCCACAAATTTCCTTCCCAGCCTCATTCACTTTGCAATCTCTGCTGTCCTTTTCCGGTTGGCTTTCATCAATTTCTTTCAGCCAAATGTAAGTCAGTTTCACAAGTTCTTCGGCCGTCATGGCTTGAGCCATTTTTTCACCGTAGGCCATCATTTTAAAAGGGATGGGTTTGAGAACAGTGGCGTTTTCTGCTGTTAAAAGTTGTTCATAGGGAAGGACCACCTGCTGATCATGAACAGCATCCACCATTTTTTCCATATTCTTGTTGGTGGTATCCATTCCTGATTGCAATTGAATCATCCGCTGATCCATACCTGCCGTCGAGTTCAAGGCATCGGTCACTTTGCAGCCCAGACTTGTCAGAAGAAAAACAGAGCCAAGGATTCCTACGCACTTTTGTAAAATTTGAGATAAATTCATTTATAAACTCCTTGAAAGTAGAAGTTCATTTTTGCAGGACTCAAGACCGCCATCCGCTGGAGTTCCTAACCAAATACTGAGGACGGCTTTCACCAAACCTGCCCCTTGAAGTGTGTAGGAGTTGCCAGAGGGCGATTGGTAAATCAATTGATCCATTCCATTGGGAAGATGGCTGAGGATCAAGGCTAATTCCGAACCATCTTGCGCGGCTCCACCTTGTTGCACAGCTTGAAAAAAAGATTGAATGGCAGGCGAATTCACATCCACTTTGTTTTTAATCAAAGCCTCTTGAAAAGATGTACGGATCTGATCATTTTTTACATTGCGTAGAAAGCTTAAGTGAATCACCGAATGAGTGGCTGCTGCCACGGAGTCTAAAATTCCCGCCGCATTTCTTTGAATCAATTGGGGAGCATTATTAAAAATTTGAACGACATAAACATTGAACATAAATTTGGTGCGAAGACCTGCTCCAACCAGGGGAAGCGTTTCCGAAGTCACAGTGACGCTTGCGGATTTTGCAAGAGTCACTCCTGTATCACCCAAAACTTCGTCGGAATTTTCTAAATTGACGATGCTTCCCGCAAAGCTTGCTTGAAAACCAAGCACTATTAAACAAAGTGTCATCCATTTTTTCATCATTATTTCCCCCCTAGGAATCGTGATACTTCCATCTGAAATAGATAGAATGCTCTAAAAGGCTAACAAGCCTATGTTATTTGTCAAAAAAGTTTTCGCGAAGTTTTTCTAAAGATGTGATTCGTTGAGTCGAATGCGAGCAAGGGGTGTCAACGACCCACAATTATGAGAGGAATATTCGAAAGAAAATCAGAAGGAGTTCAAAATGCCTGTGGTCCCTTTGCAAGGCCAAACCCCGAGGATGGGTAAGGATGTATTTCTAGCTCCCAATGCCTATGTCATTGGCAATGTTCAAATCGGTGATCGATCTTCCATTTGGTACAATGTGACCATACGTGGAGATGTTTTTGCGATGCGCTTAGGGCGTGAGGTGAATGTGCAAGATGGAAGTGTTTTGCATGGAACCTACGGCAAATGCGGAGTTGTGCTTCATGATCGCGTGACCATAGGTCATCTGGCCATGTTGCACGGATGTGAAGTGGGAGAGGGATCCTTGATCGGGATGGGGAGTGTTCTTTTGGATAATTGCCGCATCGGAAAAAATTCCTTAGTTGCTGCGGGCAGTTTAATCAAGGAAGGCGAAGTTTTTCCAGATGGGGTTTTGATCGCTGGTCGACCCGCAGTGGTAAAACGCAATTTAACTCAGCAAGAGATTGAAAAACTGCAACAGTCTGCTGACAATTATCTTCTGTACAAATCTTGGTACGAAGATTCCCCATCGACGAAGCAGGAGGCTCCATGAGTTTAAAAATTGATTACGCATTGACCTTTGATGATGTTCTTCTCATCCCTCGTTATTCGGAAGTGATCCCTTCTGAAGTGACAACAAGTGTTCCTTTTGCTCGCGGAAAAATGCTGAATGTTCCCATTCTCAGTGCCGCCATGGATACAGTGACAGAACATCGTGTGGCTCGGATCATGGCTCAGGTTGGAGGCTTGGGAGTCATTCACAAAAACATGTCTGCCGCGCAACAAGCTCTGGAAGTCGAGAAAGTTAAAAAATATGAAAGTGGGATGATACAAGATCCGATCACTCTGCCTCCGAACGCTTTGGTGAAGGAAGCTTTGGAACTCATGTCCAAGTATTCCATCAGCGGAGTTCCTGTGACGGTGAAAGGGAAGTTGGTTGGAATTTTAACCAATCGGGATTTGCGATTTGAGACCAACTTTGATCAGCCCATTCAAAATCTGATGACAAAGGAAAATTTAATCACGGCAGAAATTGGCACAACCTTAGAACAGGCAAAGCTGGCTCTGAAAAAACATCGTATCGAAAAACTTCCCGTGGTGGATAAGGATGGTTATCTGAAGGGTTTAATCACCATCAAGGATATTGAAAAAAATCGTGCTTATCCTTTGGCAACCAAAGACAGTCATGGTCGTTTGATGGTCGCGGCAGCTGTGGGTGTGGGACAAAGTGCTTTGGAAAGAGCGCAGGCCTTAGTGGATGCTCAGGTGGATGTTTTGTGCATTGATACAGCTCATGGTCATTCCAAAAATGTCATTGAAACCGTTCGTCAGTTTCGTCAAGAATTTCCAGAGATCATTTTGATGGCGGGAAATGTGGTCACTGCCGAAGGCACAAAGGCTTTGTGTGAGGCGGGTGCCGATGTGATTAAGGTGGGAGTTGGTCCAGGAAGTATTTGCACCACGCGGATGGTGGCGGGTGTGGGGATGCCACAGATTTCTGCCGTTTATGAATGTGCTCAAGCGGCGAAAGCTTTTGGTCGCAGCGTGATTGCCGATGGTGGAATTAAATATTCAGGAGATATTTCCAAAGCCTTGGCTGTGGGTGCGAATATTGTGATGATCGGAAATCTTTTGGCGGGCAGTGAAGAAAGTCCTGGCGAAACGATTTTGTATCAAGGACGAACTTATAAAGTTTATCGTGGCATGGGAAGTTTAGGCGCCATGGCTTTAGGGTCAAAGGATCGTTATGCTCAGTCGGATATTGTAGATGCAGAAAAACTTGTGCCTGAAGGTATCGAAGGGCGCGTCCCCTATCGAGGAAGTGTTTCTGCTATTTTGCACCAACTTTTAGGTGGAGTGCGATCAGGAATGGGATACTTAGGCGCGGCCAATATTCAACAGCTGCAAACCGATGTACGCATTGTGCAGATCAGTTCTCAGGGCTTGCGTGAAAGTCATGTACACGATGTGATGATCACGAAGGAAGCTCCGAATTATCGTTTAGAATAGGAAAATGAAAAGATGCTGAATCAAGGTTTTTTAATTTTGGATTTTGGGTCTCAGGTGACTCAATTGATTGCGCGTCGTTTGCGTGAAATGGGACATTATTGTGAAATTCAACCTTGGCATTGGTCCATGGAAAATATTCGTGCGGCGGCTCCCAAGGGAATTATTCTCAGCGGAGGTCCTGCCAGTGTTTATGAAAAAGATTCTCCGCAAAAAGATGTGCGACAATTGGCGGAAGTGGCGCCTTTGATGGGGATTTGCTATGGAATGCAGTTGATGGCCCAGGGTTTTGGTGGACGTGTCCATCGCGCAGATCAAAGAGAATATGGTCATCATCAAGTTTCGTGGAAAATTCCCGTTCCTGAAGTTCCAGCTTTGCAAAAAGTTTGGATGAGTCATGGGGATGTTGTGGATCAATTGCCGGAAGGTTTTTCTCTCAGTGCTATTTCAGAAAATCAGCATCCTGCGGCCATGGTGGATGAACGCCGAAAATTATTTGCAGTTCAGTTTCATCCTGAAGTTGTTCATTCTGAAAAGGGATCCCAGGTTTTAAAATATTTTACTCAAGTGCTGTGTCAGGCGTCGACGGATTGGACAGCACCTCATTTGTTGGAAGTCTTGCAAAAGAAAGTTTTGCAGCAAGTGGGTCCCAAGGATCATGTCTTATGTGCCCTGAGTGGAGGAGTTGACTCTTCTGTTTTGGCCGTGCTTTTGACGAAAGCCCTGGGAAGGGATCGGGTTCATTGTGTCTTTGTGAACAATGGGCTTCTTCGTAAAAATGAATTCGAAGATGTTTTGCATCTTTATCAAGATCAGGGTCTGAATATTCGAGGTGTTGATGCCAAGAATGAATTTCTTTCTGAACTTGCAGGAGTAGAAGATCCTGAAACCAAAAGAAAAATCATTGGGCGTGTTTTTATTGAAGTCTTTGATAAAAATCTTTCATCAGAAAAAGTCCATTGGTTGGCCCAGGGAACTTTGTATCCCGATGTGATTGAAAGTGTTTCTGCTTTGGGAGGCCCCAGTCAGACCATCAAATCTCACCACAATGTGGGGGGATTGCCGGAAAAAATGAAATTGAAATTATTGGAACCATTTCGTGAACTTTTTAAAGATGAAGTTCGTCTTTTAGGTCAGCAATTGGGATTGCCAGAAAATTTGGTTCAAAGACATCCTTTTCCTGGACCGGGTTTGTCGATCCGAGTTTTAGGAGAAGTGAATGAGGAGGCTCTATCTATCTTACGAGAAGCCGATGCCATTTTTATTCGCCACTTACGAGAAAAAAATCTGTACTCCAAGGTGTGGCAGGCTTTTTGTGTTCTGCTGCCGGTGAAGACTGTGGGAGTGCAGGGCGATGGAAGGACCTACGAAAAAATCTTGGCTCTTCGGGCTGTGACAAGTATCGATGGAATGACCGCAGACTGGTATCCCTTCACCCATGAGTTTTTACGAGAGGTCTCTAGCGAGATCACCAATAAGGTGCGTGGCGTGAATCGTGTTGTCATGGATATCACAAGTAAACCTCCAGCGACGATTGAATGGGAGTAGCAATGTCTTTCGTTCATCTTCATACTCATTCTGAATATTCTTTGTTAGAGAGCAGTCTTCGAGTCAAATCCATGGTTAAAAAAGCGGCGGCAGAAGGTATGCCTGCGGTGGCATTGACGGATCTTGGAAATATGTTTGGCGCCATTGAGTTTTACTTTGCGTGCAAAGATGCAGGAGTGAAAGCCATTTTGGGAATGGAAGCCTATATGGCTCCGGGTTCTCGGTTTCAAAAAACTCAGGAAAGAGATTTGCTGCAAACAGGCCTATCCAGAAACGTTCTTCTGGCAATGAACCAAAAGGGTTATCGCAATCTTTGCAAATTAAGCACGATTGGCTACCAAGAGGGATTTTATTACAAACCTCGTATCGATGATGAAGTTTTGTTTCAGCATAATGAAGACTTATTGTTTTTAACAGGTGGTTTGCGGGGAGAAGTTCCTCAGCTGCTATTGAATGCGGGACCTGAGCAGGCCTTAGAGCGTTTGCGTATTTTGAAGCAACACTTTCCAGAACGTTTGTATTTGGAAGTGAATCGCACAGGTTTGGAAGAATGGAAGAAAATCGAAGCCTTTTATGAAGAGGCCTCCAAAATATTAGATCTTCCGATGGTTGCCGCCAATGATGTTCACTATTTGACCCAAGACGACCAGATGGCGCAAGAGGTTTTGGTTTGCATTGGAACCAATAAAACTTTGCAGGATGAACATCGTGCGCGATTGGGAAGTGATCAGTTCTTTTTTAAAAGCGCAGATTCCATGCGCAAACTTTTTTATGATAAGCCTCAGCTGTGTGATCGCACCTTGGAAATTGCCGATCGTGTGGATATCAAATTCAAACTGAAAGATGATCAAGGGAAGGCCATTTATCATTTGCCCAGCTTTCCGACGGAAGATGGTCTGACGGTAAAAGACTACATTCGCAAAAAATCTTTGATCGGATTGGAAGAGCGTTTTCAAGAAGCCAAAGATCGTGGGGAAGAAATTCCAGATGAACAAAAGAAAGACTATTTTGAGCGTCTTGATTTTGAATTATCGATCATTGATCGCATGGGCTTTAATGGTTATTTTTTGATCGTTCAAGATTTCATCAATTGGGCGAAGGCACAAAATATTCCCGTGGGACCAGGTCGTGGATCTGGAGCAGGAAGCTTGGTGGCCTATGTTTTGAAAATCACGGATCTGGATCCTTTTCCATCTTCTTTGCTGTTCGAGCGTTTCTTGAATCCAGAACGTATTTCCATGCCAGATTTTGATATTGATTTTTGCCAAGATCGTCGCGGAGAAGTTATTCAGTATGTGACACAAAAGTATGGTGAAAAAAGTGTCTCTCAAATTATCACCTACGGAAAATTGCAAGCCCGTGCTGCCATTAAGGACGTGGGGCGAGTTTTGGGAATGACATTCAGTGAAGTGGATGTGGTCACCAAGCTGATGCCTGATAAGTTAGGGATCACCATCAAAGAGGCTCTGGAAATGGAGCCTCGCATGCGCGAGATGATGGAGATGAATCCGCAGATTGAAACTCTGATGGATTTAGCTCAGCGTGTGGAAGGCATGGTTCGCCATGCAGGGATTCATGCCGCGGGCGTGATCATCGCGGATGGAGAACTGGTTTCCCATGCTCCTTTGTACAAAGGGGCTGAGGGTGAAAATGTTGTTCAGTATGATATGAAGCATGCTGAAAAAATGGGTCTGATCAAATTCGATTTCTTGGGTTTGAAAACCCTGACCCATATTCAGCACGCCTTGAATTTGATTGAAAAAAATCGTGGAAAAAAGATCACGACCAAAGATATTTCAATGAACGACCCTGGAATTTACCAAATCATGTCGAAGGGAGATACCGCAGGGATCTTCCAGTTCGAGGGTGAGGGAATCACGGATGCGATTCGCAAAATTCGTCCTACGTGTTTTGCAGATATCACAGCGATCAATGCTTTGTATCGACCGGGTCCTATGGCCATGATTCCCGAGTATGCAAAACGTAAACACGGGGAATCTCCAGTGGAGTTCTTGATTGAAGACACGCGCACGGCCTTGCAAGAAACCTATGGAATTATTGTTTATCAAGAGCAGGTGATGGGGATTGCATCGACGGTGGCGGGTTATTCACTGGGTGAAGCGGATATGCTTCGTCGTGCGATGGGAAAAAAGATCAAAGAAGAAATGGATCAGCACCGTGTTCGTTTCTTGAAAGGGGCCAAGGAAAAAGGTCACGACGAAAAGAAGTCCGAAGAGCTGTTCGAATTGATGTACAAATTTGCCGACTATGGTTTCAATAAGTCCCATGCCGCTGCTTATTGTGTGGTGGCAGGTCAAACGGCGTGGTTGAAAAACTATTATCCAGCAGAATTTTATGCGGCTCTGCTTTCGACCGAGATGGGCGATACGGAAAAAGTTGTGAAGTACGTCAAGGATGCTCAGAAACATAATTTAGTAGTGCGTCCTCCTCATGTGAATGTGTCGGATTATTTATTCAATGTTCATGGCGATGATATTTATTTCGGATTGGGAGCTATCAAAGGTGTTGGACAATCTGCCATTGATGCCATCTTAGAGGCCAGGGTTTCCGCTCCTGGAAATAAATTTGAAAGTTTGGAAGATTTTTTTGAAAGAGTGGATGGACGAAAATTAAATAAAAAAGTCATCGAGTGTCTGATCAAGGCAGGTGCCTTGGATAATTTTGGGTATCATAGAGCTCAACTTTTGGCGGGATATCAAAAGTTTTTAGATCGTGCGGTCGAATCCAGAAAAGATCGAGAAGTCGGGCAAAGCAGCCTTTTTGATTTAGCAGATAGTTCGGAAAATAAAATTCAATTGGATGCATGTAAACCTTGGGCGCGTTCAGCGTCTTTAAGTGCAGAAAAAGAAGTTCTTGGTTTTTATCTTAGTGATCATCCGTTGAAGGGGTTTGAAAACTTAGCCAGAATGTGGATCACGGGAACCGTGTCGGAATTGCCAGCAATTCATCAAGAGCATCAGGCCAAACTTGTGCATGAAAATATTAAACCTCAGTTTGATCCTCGAAAAAGAGATGCTCATAAAAAGCGAGTGGTTGTCGCCGGTCTGATTGTGGAGCTTCGAGAGATGATCACAAAAAAAGGAACGAGGATGGCCTTTGCAAAAATGGAGGACCTGACTGGAACTTGCGAATTGGTTGTTTTTCCTGATGCCTATGCTAAATTTGAATTGTTGCTGAAAGAAGATCGTCCCATGATTTTAGGCGGATTTCTCGAGGGAGATGAAACAACAGCAAAGATTATTGTGGATCAAATTTGTCTTTTGGAAGAGATGTTGAAGAAAACCAAACGTATGAGTTTTCGATTGGATAAATTAGCCATCGAAGATTATGAAAAGTTGCATGGGATTCTTGAACAGCATGCAGGTAGTACGCGATTGCAGTTGGACTTTGTTTTTCCAGATTTGAAACACAAAGTGGAAATGTCCAGCGACTCCTTATCAGGAGTGCAAATGAGCAATGAGTTGGTAGAAAGTCTACATAGTCACTTTGGTCGAACGGATTTTATCGAGGTAGGATTTACATGATGTTCAAAATAGGAATGCTTGTCTTGTCTTTGGCTTTTGGTCAAAAAAATTTGGTGGAGAAAAACTTTGAAGGAACTTCCAAGGAGATTCTGAATCCTGTTTTAGCAAAAAAACAAATTTTGGATGAAGCCATTGAAAAAGTCAGTGAGGAAATGATCAAAGGGATTATTGGCGAATCGAAATATAATCGAAATCGTTTGGTGATTCAGCAGAAGGTTTTAAAAAACTCTTTGAAGTTCATTCCATTTTCAAAAACAAGTGAACCTGTGGTGGAAAATGATCAGGTCAAGATGAGTGTCCAGATGAAGGTTTCACTGGAAGACTTACAGGCTCTTTTGTTAGAGCAGGGTTTGTTCTACGAAATGGATAGCACCCCAAGTATTTTGCCATTTGTGCAAGTGGTAGATCAGGTGAAAGCTCAGGGTTTTCGCTGGTGGAGAGATGTGGATGGATCCGAAATTCCACCGAACAAAGCTGTTTTGGCTAAATTTGCTAAGACCATCGAGGATCAAATGCACCATTCCTTTTGGAAGAATCAGTTCTTTGTTCTTCGCCCCTTGGAAATGCACTTGGCCAGAAATCCACAAGTGGAACTTCGTAAAGATTTTTTATCTCTGGAGGATATGCAAAAAGTTGCCAATGATATGCAGTCTCAGATTTTTGTCGATACTCATCTGACATTTCAGCAAGGTAAAGAACGCAAAGAAGGCTATCAAATGATTCTCGAGATGGCAGCAATTCAGACAGTGAATGGTCGTGAGGTGGCCCAAGTCCGTCGCACTTTAGAAACAGAGCCTGGCTCCTTAGAAGTTTTAATGCAGAAAAAGTTGAAAGAAGTTTTGGAGCCAGCTTTGAATGATCTTTCTGGTCAAGTTTTAGAGGTTTGGCAGAAGGGTGCCATTGGCGCCAATACTTACCGATTGACGGTCAAGGGAAGCTTGCCTCCTTCGCAGCAGGAGCTGATCAAACAGCAAGTACGAGGTAAGGCTTTAGAGGTGAAGAATATTTCTGAACGTTGGATGCAGGCACAGTCTGTTTCCTACGAATTGCAGACAACCTCCAGTCTTGAAGAGTTGGCTCAAAAGTTAGGAGTCATCGAACTGACGACTTTGAAACTCCAATTGGATTCAAAAACAGATCACGAGTTAATTTACAGAGTCATAAGATAACTCAATGACAAAATTTATTTTAGACATGACTGATTTAGATAAGGGACAACGATGAAGCAACATAATCTATTTTTCGGCCGAAGTTATTTTTCACATTTTAATTCCGTTTTTTGTTTATCGATAACCTTACTTTTTATGATGTCGTCTTGTGTCTCTTCTCCAAAACCAACTTTGAAGAAGCAGGTGAAGGATGTTGCCGTATCTTCGGGAAAAAAGGGTTTGGAGAACAGCCCACGGAAGAGAATTGTTTTGTTGCCTTTTCTGGCAAAGGCCACGATTCCGGAAAGCCTTCAGCAATCAGCTCGTGTCGAGTTGACCCGCGAAATTCATAAGAGCACGGATATGATTTTGGTGGATGCGAAAGATTTGAATTTAGACTTTAAAAAATTTATTAAAAACAACGAATATGAAACGAAGGAAATCAGTGAACAGGCAGCGAAATTGGGCGCTCATGCGGTTTTAGAACCTAAAGTTTTAGATATACGCTTACAAAGAAAAACGGATGAGGTCGGTGTTTTTCGCCAAATGAAAACACAGTTTGAAGTGGTGGCAAGGGTTCGATTGTTCACAGCACGAAACAACAAAGAGATTTTCAATGTGACAAAAACGGTGACGGTGGAAGAAAGCAATGTGCGTGTTGCCGACAGTCCAGAAAACGATCGCTTCTTTCAAAATAATCCCGAGGTTTTGGAAAATCTTGTGGTGGATACATTTATTGAGTTTGTGCCTCAACTTCAGCAAAGTTTGGAAAAGCTGCAGTGGGAAGGTCGTGTGGCGATGGTCACAGGGGATCGTATTTTTCTTAACGTGGGTCGTATTTCAGGATTACAAATTGGGGATCTTTTAAAAGTCAGTGAAGAGGGTGAAGAAATTTTTGATCCACAAACTGGGAACTTTTTAGGAAAGGCTCCTGGGCGATTGAAAGGCACACTGGAAGTGGTTTCCTACTATGGCCAAGATGGTGCCGTTTGTGTCATTCATTCAGGCGCAGGCTTTCGCGAAAACGACCGCGTGGAACTGTACTAGCATTTGATCTGGCTTGCCTGGAGCCTGCTGTTGTCGGTTGACAGTGTGTTTATAGATGATAATCCGAAGTTGAACTTCGGTTTATCATGATAATCTGAAGTTCAACTTCAGATTATCATGGGTGAAAAATGCAAAAAAAGTACTGGAACTTCGTCAGGATTCAGCAAAGGGATTAAAGGCTCTTCAAGAAGAAGGTCTTGTTCAAGATTATTATCTTGTCTCGAATGACCCAATAGCAAAAAAACAGGATGGAATTTTTTATCTTCCATGGGATCAATTTTTGGAAAGACTCTGGTCCGGAAAAATCATCAAGTTGTAAAGTAGAAATGACCCATCCAAGCGCTCCGTCCGACATGCAGATGCTGTCCTTTGGTGCGCCTGTGGGGGGTGTGAATAGTTCCTTGGTGAGAATGTGAACCTTGCACAGTTCTTGGAGCGAGGTATCCGATGAAAGTAAAATCCTTTGTTCTACAAAAAGATCAGTTGATTCCCATCCAAGTGGAAGTCACCTTATTGCCAGGTTTGCCGCAAATGCATTTTTTGGGTTTGCCGGATCAGAATATCAAAGAAAGTGTCTTGCGAATTCGAAGCTCTTTAAAGCATCAGGGATTTGATTGGCCTAAGGCTCATCAGGTCGTAGTGAATTTAAGACCCTCCACCTTAAAAAAATCTTCGCGAGGATTAGAGCTTGCCGTCGCAGCAGCCTATTTGTGGGAAACACAGCAGATGCAAGCTCCTCTGAATCAGTCGGATTTTTACGTTTATGGAGAGTTATCATTAACGGGAGAAGTCTTTGAGCCCGCAGACATTGATCAATGGCAAGATCCTCGATCAGTGATTTTAACAGGCGTTCCTGCACCGAACTTGACCGATTTAAATTCAGGTGAAGCGAAGGAAGAAGATATCAAACCCTGTTTTTTTCGCCGTCAATCGATCTGTCATTTGAAGGATCTTGGTCATCCCAAAGAGATTCTGGCCTGTGCGGAAAAAGAAAAACCACAGCGATCCACACAAATGATGAACTACGAAGTTTCTACCGAAGTTGGCCAGCTTCTGCACCTGTGTGCTCTGGGACAACATTCCCTGTTTTTAGCAGGACCTGCAGGGACGGGGAAAACTACTTTGGCTCATATGATCACAGAGCTGATGAAAGAACCCAGCTTCGAGGAGTTCGATGCAATTCAAGCCATTCAAAAAAGCTTTGGAACAAAAACTCAATTTCGCCCTTTTGTGGTCCCCCATCATTCAACTCCTCGCATGGCGTTGATTGGTGGGGGTAATTTTCCCAAGGCAGGCGAGGTGTCTCGAGCTCACGGAGGAGTTCTTTTGATGGATGAGTTTCTTGAATTTCATCCCAGTGTTTTGGAATCCTTGCGCGAACCTATGGAAGAGGGGATCATGCGCGTGGCAAGGGCCGGTCGATTCGAAGTTTATCCGGCGCAAAGTCTTGTCATTGCCGCCACAAATTTATGCCCATGTGGGGATTTCGTTCCAGGTCAACGCACACGATGTGGATATTCTCTTTCACGATGTCAATCGACCATGCAGAAAATCAGTGGGCCCTTGTTAGATCGTTTCCAATTGATATTCTTTATGAAAAAGAACTCACCCCAGAAAAAAATAAGCTTGAGTGAAATCTATAAGAAACTGGAAAAAGATTGGAGCTTTCAAAATGCTCAAAACCGTAGCCAATCCAATGCTTGGATGAAATGGGAAGAGCTTAAAAACCAAGTTCATCCCGCAGTTTTTTCCCTGTATTTCCAGGAATCAAATATGTCCCGTCGCCGCCAATTGTATGTCTTACGAGTGGCAAGGACCTTTGCCGATGCCGACCATCAAGAAAAAATTTCAAATCAACATATAGAAAAGGCCATTCAATGGTCCTATTTGCCCTGCCTACAGATGAAGGAATGGGGAGGTCCCGCAGCCGGCAATTTTGGGAAAGAAAAATCTAGTTTTTATCCCTAAAAAGCATTAGAAAGTGCTTCCACTTTTGGCTTTGGAGGCTTTTATCCAACAATCATCTTTATGTTATTTTCAAAGGCTTTCCAGCCCCCTTGGAACACTTGTGGCCGTGGTCAATGATCAGCAGATTTTGTCTTTGATCTTCGAAGAACAGTGGCAGCAAGAGCAAAAAAAATTCCCAGGATGTCTTTCGAAAAAAACGGAACTTCACCAAAAACTTAAGATGCAATTGAAGGAATATTTTCAAGGAAGCAGATGGGAATTTGATCTTCCCTTCCAGCTTCATGGGACAGATTTTCAAAAGAAAGTTTGGAAAAGTTTAGAAAAAATTCCCTACGGTTCGGTCATCACCTATTCTCAGCAGGCCGAACAACTTAAAAATCCGAAGGCTGTTCGCGCCAGTGCCCGTGCGAATGGAGCAAATCCTGTTTGCATTCTCATTCCTTGCCACCGAGTTGTAGGAAAGAATGGAAGCTTGACGGGTTACGCGGGTGGTTTGAAGAGAAAAGAATATTTATTAAATTTGGAACAAGAAAACATTCCCTGACTACAATTTCCCAGTGCAACTTTTTTCCATCATCACCTCATAGGGGGTAAGCCAGTCAAGGCATTTCATTGGTCTATTGTTAATTTCAAATTCTATTTTTTGTAACTGTCTATTGGTTAGCTTTTTTAGATCCGTTTTTTTGGGAAAGTATTGTCTGAGTATTCCAATTCTGTTTTCATTTGTACCCCGTTGATATGATGAGTATGGATCACAAAAATATATTTTAACTTTCATTTTCTTAGAACATCTTTCATGGTCAGAGAACTCATGCCCGCGGTCATTGGTAATGGATTTAACTGGTAATCCCTTCAGAGCTTTTATTGTTTCCTTAGTTATTTTCGGAGCTTGCCTTCGATTCAATTTTCTAAATTTGTTAAATCTTGATTTTCTATCCGTGATCACCAGAACTCCAGTCTTTCGATCTTTTCCAAGCATCGTGTCCCGCTCCCAGTGACCTACTTTCTTACGCTGATTGGCTTTCGTTGATCGCTCAGATATCGGCACTGCATTTTGTATCTTTCCACGCCTGTCTTCAGAGGGAAATCGACGTTTTCTGCGACGACTTGATCGACGCAGGTGGCGCCACAACTGACCACCGCTTTGTCGATCCTGATCAATAAACTTGTAAATAGTTTCTGTGCTAATATCTGCATAACCTTCCAATCGAAGACGATTGGAGATTTGCTCCGGTGACCACTTCAGCTCTAATCGTTCAACAATCATGGTAATTATCACTGGATTAAGCTTGTAGGGGCCGTGCTTGGATTCCTCACGGGCTTTTGCCAACATATTTGCTTGCTTGGGACGATAACCTTTAAGACCTCGATTTCGTGAAATTTCTCTAGTTATAGAACTTTTGTGAAAACCTAGCTTGTCAGCGATGGCAGTTTTTGTTAATCCAGCATCGAGGCCATCTTTTATTCGAAGACGGTCCTCTTTAGTCACCCGACGGTATCTCATTTTCGCTCCTCTGTTTCGTAGTAAAAACTGAGTCGCAAATAGACCGTCAGGTGGCTACCTTCAACTCAACTTGTTATTGATTGAGTTGCACTGGTAAGTGTTTTTCGGGTTCTAAAAAAAAGGTCTGGAAAATGAGAAATAGAATTGCAGTGATTATCTTTTCTTTTATTTTTGTTGAATCCGCATTGGCAATGAAACCCATTTCTTGTGGACAGATCTTTCAAACTTCCAAAAATCAAGATCAGCTTGCGAAGACGGATTCCAAGCAGGAATTCAAGCAAGATTCTGCAGTTGAATTGGGTCGAACCATTTTTCAAGATGAAATGGATTTTTCTAAATTGTCCTCACAAGGTTTAAGGCAGCAGCTAGATTTGAATTTTCAAGTGGTTCAAAAGCAAGTGCTGCAGTTAGAAAATGCCTCGATAGAACAGGTTCGCTATTTATTCCATCGATTGGCTCAATCTATGGCAAATTTTCAAAACACGGCCTCTTTGATTCATACGAATGAAACCTGGGCTCAGTTTTCTGATGGCACAGAGTTGGAGTCTTTTGCTCATCATAAAAAAATAGATATGGATCAGATGACTTATGGAAATCCACGGTTGTTTTCGATACTGACAAAATCTTTTCAAGAGACAAAGAGCTTATCAAAACAAACCGAAATGATGTGGAAAAAATGGTCCTTGCAAGCCAAGGCGACAGGTGTTGATTTAGATCCAGCTTCCAAAGCGGAACTCATTTCCATAGAAAATCAAATTCATCAATACGCTCAAATTATGAAAGAAAAATTTAATTTGGCTCAAAGTCACTTGTATCGCTTGCCTTTGACAACGGAATTTCATCCAGGAATCCCAGAAAATATCTTATTGAGAGCGAAAGAGCTTGGAAAAAAAGACTCAGTTTACGCATTTTCATTAACACCAGAAGGAATCAATCAATTCCATCCTGTTTTGAAATATGCTTTGGATCCGAATGTTCGAAAAGAATTTTATGATCACTATGTTCATCGAGTCAGTGGTTTGTACGATGTGAAAATAGTTATGCAAACTTTGGCAAATCTTCGTTGGAAGAAAGCTCAATTGCTTGGAAAATCCAGCTTTGCAGATTTAAAATTACCTCAGACAATGACGGGTTCTTCGGAAAATCTTCAAAACTTTATCGATCGAGTCAAGCCAGGTTTTCTTCGTTTGGCCGAAAAAGAAATGGAAATTTTGCGTCAGGAAAAATACAGGCAAACTTCGGATCCTGTATTGCAACCTTGGGATGTTCAGTACTATGCAGCTTTGTACCAAGGAAGAATACAAAGTTTTCCAGCGAAGGACTTAGCGATGTATTTTCCTATGGATAGGACGTTAAGAAATATTTTGAATTTAGCTGAACAGATTTATCAAGTACGTTTTGTTTTAGATCATCAAGCTTCAGTATGGAATGCTGATGTCCAGGCTTATCGTGTTTTTGATTTACAACAGAAACGATGGATGGGCACGCTCTATGCTGATTTATTTGAAAGAAAAGGAAAGTCTTCCGGAGCTTTTGCGGATGAACTGCAAGCTCCTGGTTTGTATTTAGATGTCAACGAAAAAACTGTTCAGCGTTTAGGTCAAGTTATCATCAGTGCATCTGTTTCGAAGATGCAGGATGCGTCCAAGACATTTTTAACTCTGGAACAAATTGTTAGTATTTTGCACGAGCTTGGACATGGAATTCATTCCTTAAGTTATCAACAAAATATTCCTATTTTTAGTAGCTTTACGACGTCTACAGACTTTGTAGAATTTCCTTCCCAGGTTTTGGAAAATTGGGCATTTCATCCTGAAATTTTAAGGAAGTGGGGTCGTCATTTTGAAACAGGGCAACCTCTATCGGAAGAGATGATTCAAGATTTAAGAAAGCAACGGCAAATTTTGGCAGGAATAAAATCTTTTGCTCGTCGTGGGATGATGACAGAAATGGATCATCAAATTCACTCCATTCAAATTCCCATCAAGGATATGCGTCAGTTTGAAAAGAATGTGATGAAGGATTGGAAATCGGTACCTTATTTGGTGGATGTAGCTGGTCAGTATTCTTTGTTTCGTTATATTTTCTTTCAAGGTTATGAGTCAGGGTTTCATGGTTACCAATGCTGTGAAGTTTTAGATTATGATGCTTTCGAATATATGACGAAGGATCAGGTGATCGACCCTGTGAAAGGCTTACGTTTAAGAAATCAGTTATTGTCTTTGGGATCTTTGGGGAATTTATCGGAAGCCTATCTGAACTTTCGTGGGCAAGAACCCGATCCGAAGGCGATTCTTCGCAAGGCGGGGTATGTTGAAGTTTCTAAGGATATCTCGAATAAAAAATAGGCCTGGGAGTGTCCTAAATTTTGTGTAACCAGTTTTTAAAGATTGAACTAGACTTTTGTTTGGTTCAAGGAAGGACTGGTTATATGGAAAAAGAAGTAGCAACATTCGATGTCGCAAAGGTTCAAGAAAAG
>JACCDG010537167.1_pt1 | contig 21644 bp, 20 predicted proteins | sample 7442471 | NCBI WGS metagenome assembly JACCDG01 (sample SAMN15323444, study PRJNA562643) | freshwater metagenome | isolation source: river surface water | place: USA:Blue River Watershed | collected 2017-08-17 | reverse complement strand
TGGGCGCTTACGATAAGTTCAAAGAGTTATTTGATAAATACTCTAAAGAAGCAGGCAAAGAACAGTATTTGATTCCTTACTTCATTGCAGCCCACCCAGGCACCAGCGATGAAGACATGATGCATTTGGCGATTTGGTTGAAGAAGAATGGTTTTAGAGCTGATCAAGTTCAAACTTTCTACCCTTCTCCAATGGCGACTGCCACAGCTATGTATCACACCAACAAAAATCCATTGCGCAAAGTCACGCGTGACAGTGAAACAGTGGACATTGTCAGAGGCGAAAAGCGTCGTCGTTTACACAAAGCATTCTTGCGCTACCACGATGCCAACAACTGGCCTTTGCTAAGAGAAGCTTTGAAAAAGATGGGCCGTGCTGATTTGATTGGCAATGGCAAGCATCATTTGATCCCGAACTACCAACCAACCACGGATGGTAGCTATCAGAGCCCACGTCGTAAGAACTCTTCAATGGGTCAAGTTGGTGGTCGACCATTTGGTAAGCCTGCGGCCACAGCTGTTGCTCACAACCCAAGAGATTTTTCAGTTCCTCAAAAACCTGGTCGCGGCAAGATCATGACGCAACACACTGGTTTGCCACCACGTGCAACTGGGGTTAAGACTGGTGCAAAAACAACTGCTGGCAATCGAGCCAGACCTGTTGGCATCAAGAAAAAGTAATAAGCCTCAAAGTTGTTTCGGCGCCAGACGCTAACCTTCCCTTATCCATCAGATCATATTTGGCACAAAGCAGTCATGCACAAATGATTGTTCAGGGTTAAGATTTAGGCATGAAAAAACCATACCAACTTTCAGCCACTGAAGCTGCTTCGATGATTCAGGCCAATCAATTAAGTTCTGAAGAACTACTGCGATCTTGCATTGAAAGAATCGAAGAAAAAGAATCTTCTACTCAAGCATGGGTAGAAACCAATTTCAAAGCTGCTCTAGATCGAGCCCGTTATCTTGATCGTTCTGCCAATCAAGGCTTATTACACGGTTTGCCATTTGGCGCCAAAGACTTATTTGACACCCATGATTTTCCAACGCGTTATGGCTCCCCCATTTATGAGAATAATCGCCCCAACAGTGATGCTGTGCATATTTCATTGATGCGTCAAGCAGGTGGCATTTTGTTAGGCAAAACAGTGACCACTGAATTTGCTACTTTTAAGGGTGGCAAAACCAGAAACCCGCGCAATCCTGAATACACCCCAGGCGGCTCATCCAGCGGCTCAGCAGCAGCCGTTGCCGATGAGATGATTCCAATGGCCACTGGCAGTCAAACAGCTGCTTCAGTGATCAGACCCGCTGCTTTTTGTGGCGTGGTTGGATACAAGCCTACCTACGGCAAGATCAGTTTAGGCGGCGCCAAAAGCTTATCACCCTCTTTAGATACTTTGGGCAGTTTCAGTAGAACTGTTGAAGATGCTGCTTTGTGCGTGGCCGTGATGTCAGGTGATTCTGAATTGGCCAAAATCGACAAGCTCAGTAAAAAACCTCGCATTGGCACTTGCCTGACCTACGATGGTCATTTGGCTTCTGCAGATACTGTTGCTGCCATCGCTCATGCGGCTCTTTTAGCCGAAGATTTATTCAAAGTTTCAGTTCCTGAAATCAAGCTGCCAGCCATCTTTAAAAAGATGTCAGAACTGCAAGGCAGAATCATGTGGTCAGAGAGTGCTCGTAGTTTTTCTTTTGAGCAAACCAATCACGCAGAAGAATTAAGTCAACAGTTGCGCGGTTTGATCAAACAAGGTGCTGCTATTTCTTATGAGCAGTACAACGCAGACTTGATAGTGGCTGAACAGGCACGCATGTCAATTGATCAGTTATTAAGCAATGAGATCGATGTGATCCTCGCACCGAGTGCAATTGGCGAAGCTCCTCACGGTCACACCTCAACAGGAGACCCCATCTTCTGTCGAGTTTGGACCTTGATGGGTTTACCGTGTATCACCTTGCCATTATTCAAAGGACCCAATGGCATGCCTGTGGGTGTTCAATTAGTGGCTCGAAGAGGCAGAGATCGTCTTTTGTTATCTGTGGCTGATGCACTACTAAAAGCTCATCAAGCTTAAAGCTTGACGCTCAACCCTAGATATAACTTTTTAAGAGCGGGATGAGCAAGGCACCCAAGATGCCGTGTAGACCCATGGCCAAACTGGCATAGGTGCCAGCCTCTGGATGAACCGCAAAGGCTCTTGATGTACCAATGCCGTGGGCAGCCACACCAATGGCAAAGCCTCTTTGCCACCATTGCTTCATACCTAATAGATTCAGAATATGGCTGCCCAGAATGGCACCAAGGATGCCAGTGATCACAGCAAACACAGCGGTCAGTGTTGGCGATACTCCTAAGCGCTCAGCCACGCCCATCGCAATCGGCGCAGTCACTGATTTAGGATAGAAAGCCCCGATGATGGCGCTGTCAGCTCCTAAGAATGTGGCCACACCAACAGCACTAACAATCGATACGACACCACCACACAGTAAAGCAATCAATAATGGGAATACGCGAGCCTTGAGTGCTGCCACACCTCGGTAAATTGGAATGGCGAGTGAAACCGTTGCCGTTCCTAACAAGAAGTGGACAAACTGAGCGCCTTCAAAATACTTCTGATACGGCATATCAACCAAATACAAAGCGAGGGCCACCAAAATCACAGCAATCGCTACGGGATTGGCCAAAGGATTGCGATCGGTCTTTTGATAAAAGAAGCTGCCGACTTGGTAAGCAGTCAAAGTGAGGATCAAAGCAAATAAGGGGCTACCAGAAAGGTAGACCCAAATTTCTGCGATTTGTAAATCATTGGGATTCATGAGAATCCTTTTTTGAGATAAAGCGCAGCACAACCGCAGTCACCACAATGGTCGCCACCACACTCACCAACAGAGCAGAAATCACGGCAAGCGCATTGGCTTTTAGCTGCGGTAAAAATAAAATCACGCCCACAGCAGCTGGAATAAACAAAACGCCCAAATGCTGACTGAATGCATCAGAGACCAAAGCCAAAGATGGATTAACGTGTCCTTTGATGATCAAGAAAATCAACAAAAAGACCAAGCCTAAAACAGGGCCAGGAATGATGGGCAAGAAGAAATGAGAGATCAACTCTCCCAAGCCTTGCCACAATAGTATTTGGACTAATCCAGGAATCATCGCAATGACTTAGGATTTACTTGGAAGCTCAACAAGATGGGCTTTGAATAAATTCTTTTTCGCCACGTAGTTTTCTGCGCTGGCTTTAAGACCGGCGATGGCTTCAGGCGTGAGCTCGCGAACCACTTTGGCAGGTGAACCTAGAATCAATGAGTTATCTGGGAAGACCTTACCCTCAGTGACTACAGAGCCTGCACCGACCAAACAGTTCTTTCCAATCACCGCACGATTGAGTACAACCGCTTGAATACCAATCAATGAATTTTCACCAATCGTGCAACCGTGCAACATCGCCTGATGACCCACTGTCACATTTTCAGCCAAGGTCAAAGGACAACCCATGTCTGTGTGCATCACAGTGCCTTCTTGAACATTGCTGCCCTTGCCTACTGTGATGGGCTCATTGTCACCACGAATCACCACCCCCGGCCAAACACTCACATCTTCATTCAAAATCACGTCGCCAATCAATGTGGCTTCTTTAGCAACAAAAGCTGATTCATGAATTTGTGGAGATTTATCTTTGTATTGGTAGATGGTCATGGTGTCTTCCTTTTTTAATATTTTTATTTGTTAATTCTTTTGAATGCTAAGACATGAATCAATTGTGTGGCTTCCAACGAATCGAATAAGAAGCGATGAGCACTTCAATCAAGAGAGAAATCAAGGCCAAAATGAATGAGCCAATACCAGCCACAAATGTATAGAGAACAAACGCTGACACCATCAGTTTTCCACTACTTGTTTCAGCGAAAAACAATTCCAAGATAGTCAGTCCAATCATGATGGCGCACAAGACCAAAAAGATCATTGAGACATTGATGAAGCGACCGCGCGTAGCAATATTCTTTAACTCTTGATTGTAAGAGTCACGAATCGAGTGCTTAAGGCTCTCATCCATGAGCTCTTTATGAAGCACGCGAGATCGGTCAATCACGCGAGCCAAGCGGTGAGTCAAGGCACCAATCATGCCGGCCACTGCTGTTAACAAGAAAACTGGCGCTACAGCCAGTTGAATACTATCGCTCAAGGTACTGGGATTCATCATATAAGGAATATACCGCAGGTCAGGCAATCTCACCAAATAGAAAGGAAATAAGCGACCTGGGTCGCTTATTTGGAGTAAATCTCAGCAAAGAACAGGCTATTTAAAAAGTACCTGGGTACAAAATGTCTTTGGTGACGTTTTGAATATCTCTGTGTCCTGTGAAGGCCATGGTGATATCCAATTCTTTATGAATGATTTCAAGACACTTGGTCACACCAGCCTCACCCATGGCACCTAGGCCATACAAGAAAGGACGACCAATCAAGGTACCTTTGGCACCCAATGCCCAAGCTTTCAAAACATCTTGGCCTGAACGAATACCTCCGTCCATCCATACTTCAATGTCTTTACCAACTGCATCAACGATGCCAGGCAATGCCTGAATACTTGAAACAGCACCATCTAGCTGACGACCACCGTGATTAGAAACAATCAAAGCGTCGGCGCCAGAGTTAGCAGCCAAACGAGCATCGCCCTCGTCCAAAATACCCTTGATGATGAGCTTGCCACCCCAACGGTTTTTGATCCATTCCACATCACCCCAATTCAAGCCCGGATCAAACTGCTCTGCTGTCCAAGATGATAAAGATGACATATTGCCCACGCCTGTTGCGTGACCAACGATGTTTCTAAAAGTTCTGCGCTGTGTGCCCAACATGCCCATGCACCAACGTGGCTTGGTCATCATATTGATGATGTTTGGAATTGTTAACTTTGGCGGCGCAGACAAACCATTTTTAAGGTCTTTGTGACGCTGCCCAAGAATTTGCAAATCAAGTGTGAGCACTAAAGCAGAACATTTGGCTGCTTTGGCACGATCAATCAAGCGCTCGATAAAGCCACGATCCTTCATGACATAGAGCTGGAACCAAAAAGGCTTGGTGGTGTGCTCGGCCACATCTTCGATCGAGCAAATACTCATGGTTGATAAACAGAATGGCACACCAAACTTTTCAGCAGCCTTGGCAGCCAAGATCTCACCATCAGCGTGTTGCATACCCGTTAAACCAGTTGGCGCCAATGCCACAGGCATCGCTACTTCTTGACCAATCATTTTTGTTTTGGTCGTTCTGTTTTCCATATTCACAGCTACTTTTTGGCGCAGCTTGATCTTTTGAAAATCAGATTCGTTTGAGCGATAAGTAGACTCAGTCCAAGAACCAGAATCTGCATAGTCATAGAACATCTTAGGTGTTCTTTTTTTATGCAAAATGCGCAAATCTTCAATATTGGTAATAACTGGCACTATCATCTCCTCAGGGATTCAGTATTTACAGCGAGTTAGGCTGTAATATTTCGCTTTTCACCATTATAGGTATTCTTTACTCAGCATGGCAAAACCTCTTTCTTTAGAAAAAATCCTCTTTAGCCAAGGGTTTGGGACCCGTCGCTATTGCAGCGACTTGGTATACGCTGAACTGGTCAAGGTCAATGGTGTATTGGCCGAGGACCCTGATGAAAGAGTCCCAACCGAGAATTTACAGCTTGAAGTAGACGGGGAAACATGGGAGTTTCATGAAAAAGCCTATGTGGCCTTTCATAAGCCAGTGGGCTATGAATGCTCCCATAAAACCAGCCATCATCCAAGCATCTACGGCCTACTGCCGCAACCTTTGGTTGAGCGTGGTATTCAGTGTGTGGGTCGCTTAGACCATGACACCACTGGCTTGATTTTGATGTCAGATGATGGGCAGTTCATTCACCGCATGACCACACCTAAAAAGAACATTGGTAAGGTGTATCAAATCACGGCAGCAGATGATTTAACCGAAGGACAACTTCAGCATCTCTTAAAAGGGGTTGTCTTAGATGATGATCCCAAGCCTTGCTTTGCCAAAGCTTGTGTGCAGCGCTCCAGCAGAGTTTTAGAAATGACCATTGTTGAAGGACGCTATCACCAAGTCAAACGCATGATGGCAGCTGTTGGCAACCACGTGGCTCAGTTACATCGTTTATCAATTGGTGAGTATCACCTACCTCAAGATCTTCCTGAAGGCGAATGGCGCTGGCTTTATCCGGAAGATTTGAAGCAGTTATCAGTGAGTTTGGCTGACAGTTAAGTAAGTATTACTTGATGAGCGCCAAGCCTTCTTTGAACTGAGGATGCTCACAAGACTGCAAGAGCTCGAACACAACCATTTCAGTTGTCACAAGCTCTGCACCATTTGATGCCAAACGATCGAATGCAGCATCACGATTAGCCTCAGTTCTAGAGCTGCAAGCATCAGTCACCACCCACACATCAAACTCTTCGTCGAGTAAACCTAAGGCAGTTTGCAACAAACAGACATGGGTCTCGCATCCTGCGATCAAGATGGTGTTTTTCTCACTTTGATCTTCCTGCTTGCGCTGAATGTGCTTAGGCAAACTTCTGGCATTACCCATGGGTTTTGGCGGAGCTCTTAACTCATCAACCAAACCATCCGCACAGGCACCAAAATACATCTTGGTGAGCGTTTTTTGGCAAAGAGATTTCAACTGAGCATCATTAGGCCCTAGCTTGTCTGGATTTTGCTCTGTACCAATGATGGGTAACTGCAATAACTTGGCTATTTTTGCCAAGCGCACAGCATTGGCCAATACCTGGTCTGCCTGATGAATCACGGGCATTAATTTGCTTTGATAATCAACCAAAACCAACTGGGCTTCTTGTGCGTTTAAAAGTATGGACATGATGAGTAATGATTCTTTAAGATGAATACGTGGTATTTTCTTATAAAAAGAGACCCAGGAGTAATAATTTGTTCGCAGCCTTTTTGATCATCATTCCTTTCATTGCCTTTATTTTTTATATCAGGGCAATCAGCAAGACCATCAAAGCCATTGATCCTGAATACAGGAGTCAAGCGCCTGGCATGGCCTGGTTGCTGCTCATCCCTATTTTTAATGTGATTTGGTTCTTTTTTCTACTCAAATCAATCAAGAATGGCTTTCTGCAGATGTATGAAAACCGCAGGATCAATCAAGCCATTGATACTGGCTATGCCTATGGTATTGCGATGGGTTGCTGCTGGGCAGCAGCATTCATACCTAAATTGATTTTTGTTGCATTGATACCAATGTTTGTATTTTCAATACTCCATTGGACCAAACTGAATAACGCCAGAAAGCGCTTGAACGACGAACTCAATCAAAATTGATCGAGTAGGTTTTTACTGAGTTTTCTTTAAATGAATTTGCGCCGTCATCTTGCCTGCAAAGATCATGTCTAGCTGAACACCGTCAATGCCCTCTGCAATCTTCACACCATCTTGTGCCACAGGGAATGTTTTTTCGAGCGTCAGCATATTTTTAGGCCAATCAACACGTAAGACCGCACTCATTGGCAAGTAACCATCAAAGTAACGACGCATCAAAGGGCCTGCATTCAACATGTATTGCTCTTGCGACACCTTATCCAAAGCCCTTGATTCCAAATCAATGCAAATGGAAGCGCCACGCTCAACATCAGTGAGAGTCACACGATTATCTTTGACTTCAGCTGAATTCATTTTTTCTAAAGACTTGACCGTGATTTTTTTAATTCTATTTTCATTAAAAACAATCACCACTTTTCTGATGGGATCCAATTGACGATGACAAGTGGCAATCGTCACCACTCCAGAATCCAAACTTTGCGGGCTGATCATCACCCTTGATTCATAGCTGTAGGCACCCGGATCAGGACGGGTTTTTAAATACTTGATTTCACCTTCATTGGCAATATCAGAAAACTCCAAAGCTGCAATGGGATTAATTACGAGCAAAGTAGCTACGCAAACAGTCGACTGCAGGAGTCTCTTGATCATGACTGTTCCTTGGATTGGTATTGCTGAACTTTTTCTAACCAAACCCTCAAAGCGTTGGCCAGGTCTTTTTTACTGAAGGAACAACTTTCCTCTGTAAAGAGTGATGATGACTCCACCCTGGATAAAACATTCTCGAGGGCTGCGCCATATTTCTCGGGTAACTGACTATCTTTACAAAAGATTCGACATGCCTGAATTAATTCAGCCGATTGACCCGTGCCATCCAACCAAGCTTGCAATTGATATTCAACCTGCTGAGGATTTGCAATACTCATGTTACTTCCCTACCGTTTGATATTCGCTCGATAAGCTTGCCATCAATTCTGCAACTGACATGGCGCGAGCTCTGGCATATTCAGTTCCAGCCCAAAGGTTTTGATAATCCCCATCATCATGCTTCGCGCCCCACTGCCTCATTGGCGCAGTCATATTGTTTTGCACAGGAAATGGTAAATATGTTTTACCTTCCATCAATGACATGTATTTATTTTTAACTCCTTGTGCAGGACGGCCTGAAAAAGCCCTGGTGAAAGCGGTACCTAGTTCATGCTTGGTTAATACGAAGCGACGATGAGCAGGACTAGAACCTGCCTCGGCAGTCACTAAAAATGCAGTGCCCATTTGCGCTGCTGATGCACCAAGCTGAATGATGTTACGAATATCATGACCATCCATGAGACCGCCGGCAGCCACAATCGGTATTTGCAGATGCTTGTCTAACTCTTGAACCAAATCTCTCACTGTCAGTTGCTGATCAACGCCCCGAGGGTCAAAGATACCGCGATGACCACCCGCTTCAATGCCTTGAGCAACGACAAAATCAACATCCGCTGATTGAATCATCAGAGCTTCTTCTAAAGAAGTGGCGGTGACACCTACGCTGATACCTAAGGAATGTGCCTTTTCAATGACCTGCTGTGGCGGCAAACCAAAATGAAAGGTCAGCACCTCTGGTTGATGAACCCAAATTGGCTCAAGCATGCTTTGTAAATCTGGAATGTATGGTGGCTTTGGAATAGCCACAGTCACACCCAATGAATCCACCACATCTTTTAAGTCGCTCAATGCTTGTTGCTGCTCTTCTACAGCAGGCATCACTGGTTCTTTGAATACAAAAAAGTTGGCGTTGATTCTGGTGTTAGGTACTTTTTTGATGAGTGCTTTGGTAGCGCTCAAATCAGCATCGATTTTTTCTGGGGTTGAATAGGCAAAACCAAAACTACCCAGCCCCCCTGCATCAGAGACAGCCGCAACCAATGCAGGTGTGTTCACACCACCCGCCATGGGTGCTTGTATCACTGGAATTGTCAGGTCAGAGAACTTGAACATGTCATGCATCAATTAGTAAAGTATCACTAGCATACCTGTTCATGATGATTTTTTCAGCCCAGATGAAAAAAGGGGCTTTCCGAAGAAAGCCCCTTTTAATCTTGCTCTTAAGATAAGTGCTTAAGCATCAACTGTTTTTGCTACATCACTGAAACCTTTGATTTGATCAAAGTTCATGTATTTGTAGATTTCAGCTCCGCTTGCATTGAGAACGCCCATGTCAGCCATGTACTCTTCTTTGGTCGGGATACGACCCAATTTAGAGCAAATAGATGCCAACTCAGCTGAACCCAAGTAAACAAATGTATTTTTACCTAAACGGTTCGGGAAGTTACGTGTTGATGTTGACATCACAGTTGCACCTTCACGAACTTGTGCTTGGTTACCCATACACAATGAACAACCTGGCATTTCCATACGTGCACCTGCGCCACCTAAAACACCGTAGTGACCTTCTTCTGTTAATTGCTGTGCATCCATCTTAGTTGGAGGAGCAACCCACAATTTCACAGGAATATCACGCTTACCTTCAAGTAGTTTAGAAGCAGCACGGAAGTGACCAATGTTGGTCATGCAAGAACCGATGAATACTTCATCAATTTTTGCACCAGACACTTCAGACAATGTCTTCACATCATCTGGGTCGTTCGGGCATGCCACGATTGGCTCATGAACATCGGCCAAATCAATTTCAATCACTGCTGCGTATTCAGCATCAGCATCACCTTTGAGTAGCTCTGGTTTTGCCAACCATGCTTCCATCGCCTTGATACGACGACCCAATGTGCGTGCATCTGAGTAACCATTGGCAATCATCCACTTCATCAATGTGATGTTGCTGGTCATGTATTCAATGATTGGGTCTTTGTTCAAGTGAACTGTACAACCGGCTGCAGAACGCTCAGCAGATGCGTCTGACAATTCAAATGCTTGCTCAACTTTAAGATCAGGCAAACCTTCGATTTCTAGAATGCGACCAGAGAAAATGTTTTTCTTACCCTTCTTCTCAACAGTCAACAAACCTTGCTTGATTGCATACAAAGGAATCGCGTTCACCAAGTCACGCAATGTGACGCCTGGCTGCATTTTGCCTTTGAAGCGCACCAATACAGACTCAGGCATGTCCAAAGGCATCACACCAGTGGCTGCAGCAAACGCTACCAAACCTGAACCTGCTGGGAATGAGATACCGATTGGGAAACGTGTGTGAGAGTCACCACCTGTACCAACTGTGTCAGGCAACAATAAACGATTCAACCAAGAGTGAATCACGCCATCACCTGGACGCAAAGCAACACCACCACGTGTGCTGATGAAGTCAGGCAATTCATGGTGCATCTTCACATCCACTGGTTTTGGATAAGCAGCTGTGTGGCAGAAAGATTGCATCACCATGTCTGATGAGAAACCTAAACATGCCAAATCTTTTAATTCGTCACGAGTCATTGGACCTGTGGTGTCTTGAGAACCCACAGTTGTCATCTTAGGCTCACAGTATGTGCCTGGACGAACACCCTTGCCTTCTGGCAAGCCACATGCACGACCAACCATCTTCTGGGCCAATGAGAAACCTTTGCCAGAATCAGTAGGATTGGTTGGCAAGCGGAACAATGTTGACACTGGCAAGCCCAAAGCTTCGCGAGCTTTTGCTGTCAAGCCACGACCGATGATCAATGGAATACGGCCACCGGCACGCACTTCATCAAATAGAACATCTGACTTTACTTTGAACTCAGCGATGACTTTGCCATCCTTGAGTGCTTTACCTTCATAAGGACGCAACTCAATCACATCACCCATGTTCATGTTGTTAACGTCTAGCTCAATCGGCAAGGCACCAGCATCTTCCATGGTGTTGTAGAAAATCGGAGCAATCTTGCTACCCAAACAAACACCACCAAAACGCTTGTTAGGTACATAAGGAATGTCTTCACCAGTGAACCACAACACTGAGTTTGTGGCTGACTTACGTGATGAACCTGTACCAACAACGTCACCAACGTAAGCAACCAAGTTGCCTTTGGCTTGTAAAGCAGCCAATTGCTTGATCGGACCAACCTTGCCAGGCTCTTGAGGCTCAATGCCTTCACGTGGGTTTTTCAACATCGCTAATGCATGCAATGGAATATCTGGACGGCTCCATGCATCTGGCGCTGGAGATAGATCATCCGTGTTTGTTTCGCCTGTCACTTTGAATACTGTCAAAGTCATGCTTTGTGGAACTTCAGGACGGCTTGTGAACCATTCGGCATCTGCCCAGCTTTGCAATACAGCCTTAGCGTTGGCATTGCCTTTGTCGGCCTTTTCTTTAACGTCATGGAATTGATCAAACATCAACAATGTTTTCTTCAACCCTTCAGCAGCGATACCGCCCACTGTAGCGTCATCCAATAAATCAATGAGTGGAGAGATGTTGTAACCACCAAGCATCGTGCCTAGCAACTGAGTTGCTGTTTCACGTGTGATCAAAGGTGTTTTTTCTTTGCCAAAAGCAACTGCTGCCAAGTAAGAGGCCTTGACCTTCGCTGCATCATCAACACCAGCTGGAACGCGGTGAGTGATCAACTCAACCAAAGTTGCATCTTCACCTTTTGGTGGGTTCTTAAGCAATTCAATCAATTCGCCAGTCTGCTGAGCTGACAATGGCAATGGTGGAATACCTAGAGCTGCACGCTCGGCAACATGATCACGGTAGGCTTTCAACATGGTGTTTCCCTCTCTTTATAGGCAAATAACAAGCAATCTTTAAGACTTATATCTTATATAAGACTTGAGTTTCTGGCAAGAGATTGCGCTTCATATAATGACAAAATAGCCTAAATTAGTTGCTAATACATCAATAGGCAGATTAAAATAAAAAAATCATATAAATCAATGATTTAATTAATTACCCCATGAAGAAAACAGACCTTTATAAGAACGCGGGATTGGCCGTGGCCAACCAAATGAAGAATTCAGCCCCAAAGCCTAAAGGCGCGAATAAAAAGAATTCTGAGAAAAAGCTCAACCCCCTATTGGCTTCTCTTTTAAAGAAACCGGAATAATCCAGCTTGGTTTGCTGATTGATTGAGTTTTTAGATAGCCAACTTGGCTTTTAATTCAGGCGGCCAAGAAGCTGCTTTTTGGGACTTAAAGTCCACCCAAACAATTGTTGCACCTGAGGTCGCTCGAACAGTTTCCGGGTCATTTGCCAAAGACATCACATTGAAGGTATCTAAACCCACTCTGGTGGGATTGGCGATATAGGTTTTGATCACAAGATCTGCCGGGTATTCAACAGGCTTCATGAAGTTGCAAAAGGCATTCACCACCACAACGCCCTGCTCATCTTGAGCAAAGTTCAGGCCCAGGCTATCCAACCAATTGATGCGGGCTTGTTCGATGTAACGAAAGTAGACAGCGTTGTTCACATGACCAAAGGCATCCATATCACCCCAACGAATGGGGATGATGGATTCATGAACGAATGTCTTTTCTTCAGGAATTGGGATGCGCATATGAATAAATCTTTAAATGATCAATTTGTTTTCTTTATTAGGCTCTTTATTAGACTTTATCTTAAGCCGTGTTTTTATCAATTTTGAACCAAGCAGCATACATCGCTGGCAAGGCCAATAAAGTCAAAGCAGTTGCCACCATCAAGCCGCCCATGATGGCGATTGCCATCGGGCCCCAGAAGACACTGCGTGACAAAGGAATCATGGCCAAGACTGCCGCTGCGGCCGTCAAGATGATCGGTCTGTAACGTGTGACGCAAGCATGAATGATCGCTTCTCTGGCTGGCATACCCGCCGTACGACCCTGCTCAATTTGATCAATCAAAATGACTGAATTGCGCATGATCATGCCCAGCAAAGCAATGAACCCCAGTAATGCAACAAAGCCAAACGGCTTGTTGAACAGAAGTAAAGTCAAAGCCACGCCTGAGATGCCCAAAGGCGCTGTCAAAACCACCAAGAAGGCTCGTGAGCTGCTGCGCAACTGAATCACCAACAATGTGAAGGTGATGAATAACATCACCGGTATACCGGCATTGATCGAATCTTGGCCGCGTGAACTTTCTTCCACAGAGCCACCGATATCCACTTTGTATCCAGGCGGTAATTTGGCCATCAATGGTTTGAATTCTTTATGCAACTCTTCTGTCGCAGTAGGACCCTGAACCCCAGGGATCACATCCGCTTGAAGAGTGATGGCGTATTCGCGATTCTCACGCCAGATTGTGGCTGGCTCCCACACAACATTCACGGTCGCAATGCGGCCCAGTGGGATTGATTGACCGCCCACGGTGGTCAACATGGTTTCATTCAAGTCACTGGTTTGATTGCGCTCTGCCCGAGGTAAACGCAAGACAATCGGCGCCAATAAATCACCTTCACGGTATTGGCCAATCGTGACCCCGCCAAAATGACTGGCCAATGTTTGCGCAATCACTTGGGGTGGCACACCTAACTCACGAGCTTTGGCCGCATCCACATCAATTTTTGCGACCGCTTGGTTTTCATTCCAGTTATCTTTAACGCCATAAACAAGCGATGACTGGCGCATCACATCGATGAAGCGATTTGCTTCAGTTCTAAGCTTGATTGGGTCATCACCCGTGACCCTGAACTCAACTGGGTAAGTCACAGGCGGGCCATTCGGTAGAAGCTTGACGCGCAACCTTGCTTCAGGAGCAGCGTCTTCCAAGATGCGCGGTAAGACTTGATTGAGGCGGTCGCGATGACGCAAGTCAGCCACAATCACTGCCTGAGCAGCATTGGATCTTGGGAAAATAATATCTAAAGGTAAAAAGAAACGAGGTGCGCCATTGCCCACCCACATCGTGACAGATTGAACACCTTGCTGCTCTAAAATTTTTGCTTCGATTTTTTTGGCGGCTGATTCAGTTGCCTCAAAGCTAGAACCCTCAGCTAAAAATATATCAACCAAGATTTCAGGACGAGATGAATCAGGGAAGAATTGTTGCTGAACCTGACTCATGCCAACAATGCCCAACACAAATGTGGCAATGGTTGCCATGATGGCTTTTTTACGGTGATCAATGCACCATGCAACTACCACTCTAAAACGCTCATAGAACGGTGTATCAAAATGTTCATGCTGCGAACCTTCTGGTGTGGCATGAGCTGGCTTCTTCAATAGCAAGAATCCCAGGTACGGCACAAATAAAACAGAAACAAACCAAGAAATAATCAGAGCGGCAGCAGTCACAGCAAAAATAGCGAAGGTGTATTCACCAACGGCTGACTTGGCAATACCAATCGGTAAAAAACCAACTGCTGTGATCAAGGTACCGGTCAACATCGGCATAGCTGTCAGTTCATAGGCCGCTGTCACAGCCTTCATGCGATCGTAGCCCTCTTCCATCTTGCGCACCATCATCTCAACAACAATGATGGCGTCATCAACCAAGAGTCCCAGAGCAATGATCAATGAACCCAAGGAAATCTTATGCAAACCCACACCAGCCAAATGCATGATCAAGAAAGTCACTGCCATGACTAAAGGAATACTGATGGCCACCACCAAGCCTGGTCTTGGATCAATCCTCCAAGGATGTCGATGCAAACCCAAAGCCAATAAACTGACAGCCAAAACAATGATCAATGCCTCAAGCAAAGTCATCAAAAATTCTCTCACTGAACCAGCCACAACTTTCGGTTGATCCTGAATCAAAGACAAGGTCACCCCAGCTGGTAAATCTTTTTCAATCAACTGACTGGCTTTGGTCAAAGTTTTGCCAAGCTCAACAATGTCTCCGCCCTTGGCCATGGAAATACCCAAAGCCACCAACTCTTCACCTTGAAAACGGACTTTACTTTTGGCAGGGTTGACGACGTCACGACGAACCTCGGCAATATCGCCCAAACGAATCGAAGCACCCGATGGTGCGCGCAATGGCATAGCTTGGATATCTGCCACATTCTCAAAGGGACCACCTACTCGAATCGGCATTGAAAAAGAGCTTGATTCAATATTTCCACCACTTTCAATGGTGTTCTGCTGATTTAACTGTTGCGCCACCACCGCTGGGGATAAACCATACTGGGCCATCTTTTTACGAGATAACTCAACGTAAACCATTTCATCTTGTAGACCATAGACATTCACCTTGCCAACGTCTTTCACTTGCAATAAGCGTTGTCTGACTTGGGTTGTGAAGTCTCTCACCTCACGAGGCGTATAGCCCTTCGCGGACATTGCAAAGATGACGCCAAAAGTATCACCAAAATCATCATCAAAATATGGGCCCTGCACACCCATCGGTAAATAGGACTTTGAATCATTGACTTTTTTACGCACAGTGTAAAAAAGATTGGGAATGTCTTTTGCCGGAGTGCTGTCTTTGGCAAAAAAGATGATCATTGATTCGCCAGGATGCGAAAAGCTGCGAATCTTATCGATGCTTGGAACTTCTTGCAAAGTTCTCTCGATCTTATTGGTGACTTGATCCGATACCTGAATTGCAGTTGCACCAGGCCAGATGGTGCGTATCACCATGGCCCTAAAAGCAAACGGTGGATCCTCGTCTTGACCTAACTGGAAATAAGAGCCAATGCCCAACAAGACCAGGGCAATCATCAGGTAACGCGTCAGCGCACTATTCTGAATCGCCCAGCGCGATAAATTGAAACGATCAGGGCTCATCACTGAGCCTTTTCGGTAATAGCGATTCTGACTTGTTGACCTTCACTTAGGGCATGCCAGCCAGTGGCAATCACAATATCACCCGCCACCAAGCCGCTCACTAACTCAGCAGACTGATCATCAATCTTTCCCAATACAAGCTTGACTGCGCTGACTTTTCCTGTGGATTGCGATCCCTGATCTAGGGTTAACTTGTAAACACTCACGCCATCACTGTGTATGGCAGTTGTAGGAATCTTGAGCGAAGCTTTGGCAGCCATCTTGCTGTTGGCAATATTCTTTTCAGATTTTTTACTTGTTTTTTCTGTGGTAATTTTTCCAACAACATCTTGGCTGCTGACCACTTGACCAACAGCAATGTTCATTTGAGAAACTTTGCCACCTTCTAAAGCTCTTAAAGTAACAAAGCCAATGTTCTCAATGGATTGTTCATATTTGGCACGAGCTGATTCAATGGTCGCAACACGACGATCAAATTCAGAGGCTGAGATGAAGTTTTTGTTTTTTAAATCGGTATATCTTTTAAAGTCAGCTTCTGCTGATTGGAGTTCTGCTTTGACAGCACGGTAACTGATCATCACTGATGATTCGGATGACACGCTGTTAGGGATGATGCGAGCCAATGATTGACCAGGTAAAACAGAATCGCCAGATTTAGCAAGAACTTCCATGACTTTGCCGCTGGCATCGAAACGAAGCACTCCAGGATCCTTCGTGAGCCCAGTCTCCGTTGCAATTTCACCAGCCTGCCCTAAGACCACCACTTTCACTAACCTGGGAAGCCGCTCCTGATCGGGGCCTTTGCCACACGCCGAAAGAATAAGTATCGAGGTGATGAGTGCAAGTGATTTAAAGAGCTGTCGGTTCATCCCATCATTTTAATGCAAGCAAAGCCTCAGTGCCTGCCTGATTTCTTTGGCTAAATCATGCCTTTTTTCAGCCAAAATGAATTGACCAATCGCGATGGTTTGTGCCCCACTTTCCAAAATGACCAAGTCTTTTTTTCGGTCATACAAAGATTCTGGATCTTTGACCCTCACCCATGGGGCATTCCACTGGGTCAGGGTTTTTTTATATCCTAGATTCAGCTCAATGATCAATTCAGAGTCTTGCAATGTGATTTTTTCGTAATCCCTAGCGTGCCTGGCATAAATCAGCAATGCAATACCTAAGACAGAAAGCTCAATCAAAGTGAAAGGCACAACCATCCATGCGCCAATCCACCAAAAATAAGTGGTGATCAATGTTGAAAAACACACCATGGATAAATAAAAAATACCGACTTGCTTGGGCGTGAAGGAACAGTTACGCCTCATCAACCAAACGGTTTTAGCTTGAGGAAGTTCAGTGTTCATTTAAAGGCTTAATTTGATCAGCATCGTCATAGCAATCAAGATAGCAAAGATTGCAAAAGCTTGCTGAACCCTAGGCCCAGAGATGCTTTTGACCAGCTGTCGACCAATCAATAAGCCAATGATAGATCCAAGAGAAAACGGCCATGCCAAAGACCAATCCATGGCGCCATAGAAATTAGAGAAAATCACCCCACCGGTTGAGATGATGGTGAGAACTCCCAAGGAAGTTGCCACAATTGATTTAATCGGTAGATCTGTGAATTTCCTCAAGGCAGGAACGATGATGAAACCCCCACCCACTCCCAATAAGCCTGAGAAAAATCCAGCCAGGGCTCCTGAACCAAAAAGTGCTCTGGCACAAGGCAGTGTCCAGGTGAGCTTGCCAATCGTTTGATCAAGCTGACATGGTGGGCCTAGTTCCTCTTCAATACCGGCCAACTCTCTTTTTGCCTGAGCCCACATATTCCTGGCTACCAACAAAAGAATCATGGCAAAGATCAAGACCAAGGGCCAGTTAGGTAGTTGGTGCGCCAACCAAATACCCAGCGGTGACAGAATCAAGCCGGAACAAGCAATTAAAAGAGCTGCCTTGTACCTGAGTATCTTCGCAGTAAAGCCAAGATAAGCACCCAAGCCAGCAGACAAAGCCACCGCCAACAATCCGATTGGGGCCGCTTGTGCAACATTCAAATGTAGAAAAAATCCTAAAAGGGGCACAGATAAGATGGCCCCACCGGCACCCGTCAGACCTAACACCACCCCGACAAAAATGCCAAGAGCAATTCCGATGAGTGTTAACTCCAACTAATTAACCAACTTGTTGAGCCAACATGAATAAGTTAGTTGATCTAGCGCCTGAGCGACAGAAAGCCAAAATCGGACCTGGCATGTCCTCAAGTAAACGAGCCATTTCTTGGGCTTGCTCTAAAGTGATTTGACCACTGACCACTGGCAAGTAGGCGTAATTAAGGCCAAGAGCTTTTGCAGCCATCTCAATTTCAGCATTCAATGGTTGCTGTGGGCCAGCCTCACCATCAGGGCGATTGTTGATGATAGATTTGTAACCTTGACGAGCGATTTCAGAAACATCGTCCGCAGTGATTTGACCCAAAGTACCAAATTGATCTGTATGACAAGCGATTTGAAGTGGCATGCCACATCCTCCAGTGTTTGAATGTTGATTTGAATGATTGCTGCCTATAACAGGCTCGCAAGGTGGCGGAAGCATTCTCCATTGCAAATATCTCATAGCTAAAAGAGCACCCACAATGAAACCCGCAACAGCGATGAATGAACTGATGGCCAAAGTTGAAATACCAGTCAAGCCTTGACCAATTGTGCAACCAAAAGCAGTTACACCACCAACCCCCATCAAGATGCCACCGAGCAAATGATTGCCAGTGTCTTCAGCATTTCTGAAAGTTTCCCAATGGAAAGTCTTTGTAACGATCGAGTAGATGAATGAACCAAGGATCAAGCCAAAGACTGAAGAAATACCTAAAGTTATTTTTCTGCTTGCATCACTAAAGAATGTTAGCCACTCAATCACATAGGCGTAGGGTGCCACGTAAGTTAAGCTCTCCATTCGACCACTGTTGGTCCCAACAAACACTTCTTCCAAAGTATTTGGATCTTCAGCCACATAACCCAAGACCCCTGAAATCCACCAAACCAATAAGACAGCTCCACCAACTCCAAAGCCAGCTAAGAGGTTATTCAAATTCCAAAATTCTTTTTTGATCAGCGCAAACACAATCAATGCCCCACCAATGATGAGAGCCAAACTGATCTGCAAAGTATCTTTGGCCATACCCATCGATTGAGCAAGCACACTTGGCAAATCCTGCTGCGTCGATAAGGTGACAAACACAGTATCAGTGGTGTTGACTCTTAAAACACCAAACACACCTCTTAAGGTCATGTAAGACGATAGAGCCAAGGTCAAAAAGACCACCAAGGACTTCAGATTGCCTGAACCAATGCGCAATAAAGTTTTGCTTCCGCATCCTGAAGCCAAGACCATGCCAAAACCGAACATCAATGAACCCACGATCGTGGATAACCAAGTTAGGCGTGAACCAGTGTAGATAGATTTACTGACATCAATCACACCCATGGAGGTCATGACACCCACACCAATGATTGCCACACCGATGGCCAAAAGCCATTGGCGCATGCGAGTCCACTCGCCCATGATGGCAATATCTGTGATCGCACCCATGGTGCAAAACCGTGTTTTTTGTAAAACAATGCCCAAAAGGACGGTCACCACAAATGTGGACCATAGAACGGTACTAGATATGGAATTTAGGTTAATTTCAGGCATAAATAGAGGTTTGACCTTTTAAGCCTGACATTTTATGGCATTTTTGGCGATTCGCCCTTGGCGAGATCTTTTTGTTGAGACTTTTAAGTACTTTTGAAATTACTTTTAATAATGAAAAAAGACCAGCAATCAAATGAATCACTGGTCTTATTCATGAGCCTCTTAGTTTTAGGCGGCGAAACCAGGGTTACCTTTGGCACCCTCAATGATTGGCATATTGAGTTGCTTGGCTTTAACGGTCTTAATATCGCGTAGGTATTTAGCCACCACATCCCAAATTGGCTCACCACCAGCAGCTTTTGCTTCTTCTGCTACTGGAGCCCAACCAGCCACTTTGTAAGTCTTGTTCGGATCAATCAACTTGCCGTTAAGCGTCATATTGCTGATGCGCTTATTGGCTTGCCCCATTGGATTAATGGAATACTGAAGACCACCCACACGCACCATGTCACCACCCTGTTGGTAGTATGGATCTGGATTGAACAAGTTATCAGCAATATCTTCAAGAACTGTCTTGATCATATCGCCCTTCATCATGGTCACAGTGGTCCATGGATAAGTGATGGCGGTTTGATCGAGCACGTGCTCCATCGTGATTGCCTGACCCGGCAACAATGATGTGCCCCAACGGAAACCAGGTGAGAAGGCAATTTCCGCATTCTTCACAGCCATCAAACCGTCCAAAATCAATTGGTCGAAGCTACCGTTGAAGTTACCACGACGATAGAGCGTGCCTTCTGTGATCGCAAGCTTTTCACCCAACTTGGTTTCGTACGGAGCACGAATCTTATCGATCAATTTATTCATTGCAGGATCAGCAGGAATCATGTCTGAGAACACTGGCAACAACTTGTAGCGGAAGTCAGCAATCTTGCCTGCGTTCACTTTGAAATCTAATACGCCCAAGTATTTACCGTTTGAACCAGCATTGGTCACCAATGTAGTTCCGCCTGAGTTTTTAACTTTCACTGGAGTTGGAACGCCATCATGTGTGTGACCACCCATGATTGCATCGATACCGGTCACACGACTGGCCATCTTCAAGTCCACGTCCATACCGTTGTGAGATAAAACGATCACAACTTTTGCACCCTTGGCACGAACTTCATTGACCATCTTCTGCATGTTGTCGTCTTGAATACCGAAGGTCCAGTTCGCCACCATGTAACGTGGGTTAGCAATCGGTGTGTATGGGAAAGCCTGACCGATCACGGCCACTTTCACACCATTCATTTCACGAATCACATACGGATCAAATACCTGGTCACCAAAGTCATTGGTTTTAATGTTTTGAGCCAAGAATGAAATCTTGCCTTTGAAATCTTTTTCAACAATCTCTTTCACACGGTCTTCACCAAGAGTCATCTCCCAGTGCGGCGTCATAATGTCGACGCCCAAGGCCAAACATGCATCCACCATGTCTTGACCATTGGTCCACAACGCAGTGCCTGAACCTTGCCATGTATCACCGCCGTCTAATAGCAATGCGCCTGGACGACTGCCCTTCATTTTCTTGACCAATGTGGCCAAGTGAGCAAAACCACCTACTTTGCCGTAAGTAGCCGCTGCTTTTTCAAAATTCAAATAGGTGAAAGCATGAGCTTCCAATGTATTTGGTTTGATGTTGTGAGCTTTCAAAAGATGCTCACCCACCAAGTGAGGTGTTTTACCAAACTGATCACCGAAACCTAAGTTCACATCTGGTTCACGGAAGTAGATTGGTTTTAATTGTGCGTGACAGTCAGTGAAATGTAGAAAGTGCACGTTACCGAAACGAGGCAAATCATAAAACTTGCTGGCCGCTGATTGAGCTTGCGCGTAATCAGTATTAAGGGCCATACCACCTGCTGAGGCAACCGCTAATACTTGTAAAAACTCTCTACGATTCATTGACATAAAAAAACCTTATTAAAAAATAAAAAGGCCGCTAGACGCGATGGCATAGCGGCCCAACTTGTTACAAATTACTGATTAACTGGTGATGC
>JACCDG011114992.1_pt1 | contig 21649 bp, 16 predicted proteins | sample 7442471 | NCBI WGS metagenome assembly JACCDG01 (sample SAMN15323444, study PRJNA562643) | freshwater metagenome | isolation source: river surface water | place: USA:Blue River Watershed | collected 2017-08-17 | reverse complement strand
TGTGGAGAGGTAGGAGAAGAGCCCATTCTCATTCACCAGCTTAAAGATATCGATATAAGGAACTTCGATGAGGGAGAGTCCAAAGAGGAGATCACTTTGGGCGGTAGTGGTAGAGGGGAGGTTGAGGTAATTGACGAGAGTCTGGTTTTGATAAAGGAAGTCGATAAAGAGGGGGTTCTGGTAGATGATTGGGAGGGCCTTTGCCTGGAACTTGAGGATAAAGTTGACAATATTGAGATTGTTGCCATTGTAGAGATCATAATAGAAGATGTTGTAGTTGTAGTTCTGGGTAACGAGTCCATTGAGGGTCGGGTTTGCGTTAAGGAGGGCCAAGATCTGGGGATTGGTGCCGATGCCGCTTCCGGGACCGGAGATGGGAAGGGCTCCGTTCAAGTATTGGGAGACGCGAGTAGGGTCGAGGGGGTAGGTGGCGGTGCTAAAGGCGGTAGTTAATTGGGTAAGATCGGTGGTGGGGGAGAGGGCGGCCTGGCTCTGGAAGAGGAGGAAACGGAGGAAGTCGATCGGTTGGGTCTTAAAGTAGAAGAGGAGATTGTAGTTATTGGAGAGGAAGGTGAGGAAGTTCGGGTTCTTGGTCACCAGATCAATCACATTGTAGACATTTGCTTGATCGAGGAAATAGGTGATGAAGTTGATAAAGAGATCATTATTGATGAAGAGATTGTTATAAACGTTCAAACCGTTGTTATAGTTGGATGGGACGTAGTTGGGGTTTGCCGAGCCGCTATAGATGGGGTAATTCTCTGCAATCAAGGACTTGAGTTGATCGATGTTGGGTATAGCGGAGCCTGATCCATTACTATTTCCATTTCCGAAGAAGCTCGCATAGGATTTCTCGAGGTAGGTGGAGTAGGTCGTATCATTCTGGATATCGTATTGATAGAGGAGGTCATTCAGGTCGATATAAGGAATGTTGATGTTGGGAATGGCGATAAAGCTAGCAAGCCGCACTTCGCTTCCGTAGAGGTATTCAGTGAGGAGTCGGGGGTTGGTGGTGAGGAAGTTGATGAGATTGGGGTTTTGGTAGATAAGGGTGAGGAGGGCGGAGTAGGTAGCGGGGAGGTAGTAGTTCGGCACAATGGTATTGGCCCCCTCGTCATAGTATTGATTATTGAGGAGATCGAGTAAACGGCGATTGTAGTAGAGGTTATTATAGTAGAGATTGAACATATAGTTTTGATTGAAGAAATAGTAGAAGTTGATATTTCCGTTGTAGAGGGTGATGGCGGTACTTGGACCATTACCGATGTTGTTGGAGATGCCGTTGGTAGCGGGAGGGTTGGGGTCGGTATTGAGGAGATAGCTCAAGTTGCGGACGGAGAGGAAGGGTACAGCAAAGTTGTTATAGAGATCGGTCATAGGGTTGCGAATGCTATATGTCTCTGAGCCCTTATAGCTGAGGAAGTCATAGAGAGTCTTTGTATTCTCGCTTAGGTAGTTTGTCAAATTGGGATTTGCGTATAAGAGGCCAAGGAGATTGGGATTGTATACGAGGATATCTGTAACGATATTGGGGAAGTTTGGATAGACGTTGTTGATCAAGTTGAGATTGTATTGAGCAACAGCGAAGTTGAGGAATTCCGAGATGAAATCGTTATAGAAGATGTTTCGGTAGATCTCGTTATTATAGTTTTGATGGATCAAAAGATTGAGGGAAGGGAAGTTGTAGAGGAGGGCGATGCGGTTGAGTTCAGCATTGGAGATGGTGTTGATGATAGGGTAGACGATGGTATTATCGAGGTAGGGTGAAAGACTGGTAGTGAGTAAGAGATCATAGAGATTGAGGTTGATGTTGAGTACGCCGGTGGTTCCAAGGAAGATGGTGATATCGCTGGGGAAAAAGTTGAAGTCGTAGGTGAGGTTGGTGTAGTAACCGAGGAAGCAGAGGATATTGGGGTTAACGCTGCCGTCACTGCCAAGGATAATGGCGTTAAGGAGGGAAGGGTAATTAAGGAGGAGGAGGACGAGGTTGGCGTTGTTAAAGAGGAAGTTGTAGTAGATTTCGTACATATAGTTTTGGTTCACGAGGTAGTTAAGGAGGGGGTAGCTGGAGAGGAGTTTGAGGATATCGGGGGTAGATCCGAAGAGACTCGAGTGAATTTGGACGATGCCGTTCTCGGGGCAGTTCTGGGAGAGTACATTGGCGAGGTAAGGGGAGAGGAGTGGGAATTGCGCGGTGACATAGCAGAAGAGATCGGTTTTGGGGTTAAGGGGAGAGTCGGTGAAGCCGTAATCGCTATTGGCAAAGGAGGAGTTAAGGAAGGTGGTATAGGCCGCAAGGTTAGCTGGAGCAGGAGTGATGAAGTAGGCGAGCAAATTGGGGTTTTGGGCGAAGAAGAGTAGGATATTTGGATTGGCATAGACAACTTGATTGACAAAGTTAGGGCTTGCGACGGCGCTTTGGGTATAGTTGATCAGGTTTACGACGATGTAGTTCCCACCCGAATCTTGTGTCCGAATTGCCTGGTCATAGATGTTCACTCCAGTATCCAATGAGCAGTAGGCTTGTCCTACGAGATTCTGAAGGACGGGATAGAGAGAGATCACAATATCTGCTGGGTTTGACATTTTATTTTTATCTATAAAATCTTTTCGTAGATATCAATATGGATCTGCGCTTGATGATGGTAATCAAGAGGGGACAAAAGTATAGTATACTTTACTATCATAGGGTGATATATTTATGGACTAAAATGAACACGCGATCTCTTACTATGGATCGGATCAGATCACTCTCTCACACTCTTTTTTTCTTCGATCAAATGGATCGAAGAAAAATCTGGACAAAGTGTAGTAGTATTCGCAATCAAAATGCGCTTTCAAGTAGAGAATTTCGAGAATGTATCAGGGAAGCAGGAGGTGACGCAGTTCCAGAATGGCAGAGTGACGCACACGGAGTTAGAGAGGAAGGGTGACATTCCGCTCTTTGTGAATGATGGGTCGGCGAAGTTAGTGCAGAAGAATTTCCAGCAGGAGATGTTGTATGGTATTCAGGAGACGTCGACGCTAAATCACGTCTTCTTTTCGCGTAAGAACTTGGACTTAATCCAGGATATGATCCGGCATCGTGTCTTTGTGAAGAGTAACAATCAGTATGTGATTGGTCGTCAATCGGATGTGGAGGTGCAGATTGTGATGAGGAGTATGTATTTGCAGCAGAGTACGAATCTTCCTTCAAAGATCAAGGAACAGATCTTATATCTCAACAACTTGGTGGTTGATTGGTGTGTGGAGAAGATCATTCCGGAGGTGGAGCAGCACATTGGATATATCAAGGATATTTCGTATTATCCTATGCCAATTGACCTTCCCAAGAACCTCTCTCAGAAGGGTACTCGCACTCTCCGATCCGTTACTACCACTTTCTAAGGTAGGAAGATCCATACATTTGATAGGTAAAAATATAGACAATTCATAGATAAAAATGCAAATATAATATAGATAGATAATCATATATTATTGTTTTTGATTAAAAGATGTCTGCAGTGGTCAATGTCTTAGCGGCGATTGGTATGATCGCCGTTCTGGTGGTTATCATTTACTACATCTGGAAGTATTTCAGTAAGCTTTCCAAGGATGCGGAGTTGAGTAAGATGCGTCCTTCACCGAGGTATATGGAGACGGTGGGTGTTCGTTGTCCCGATTATTGGGAGATGGTTGATTCGGATGAGGATGGCAACTATGTCTGTCGGGATTCGATGGGCCTGATGAAGAAGTATGGCAAGGAGAACACGAAGTGTGTCTATAAGGGAACGAATGGAAGTGATGTTTTGATGAAGTTTGCTGCCTATGATGATTCGAAGGGATGGGAGGAGATGACGGATGATGAGAAGATCGACTTTATGAAGCTGAGTGCGGATGATGCTTCGTACTATTCACGGGCGGATTGGATTAAGAATTGCGGTCCCAATGTGGGCTCGGGGATCTCCACGACGGCGGTTTGGACAGGTCTCGAGAAGTACGCATAGGAAAGGGAACCGTATCGCGGTTCCCTTTAGATCCCTCCCCTCTGAGGGAACTATTGTTTAATGGGGTCTGCCTCGTAAACTTGTAAAGAGATTTCTCGTGGATCCTCCAGTTAAACAATACTATCTATGATAGGATAATATGTATCATATCATTTTATATATAAAATAGGTAAATCGGTTAATGATATATCGTTTTTCCACGAATAGATTTCTTAGCATAGCAAGAGGATGCATAATGACCTTCGCGACCACATCGATAGCAAGCACGAGATTTATTTGATTTTGGCTGTGTTGATGACTTCCTACTACATGTTTTTTTCTCTGAATGATCGTCATCGTCATAGAAGGGTATCTCATCCTCTTCATCTTCTACTGTATTGGTAAAGATTTCAAAGAAATCAAATACCTTTTTGAATGCACACTTGCTCTTACGATGAGGCGAGATGAGTGATGAAGCGCATTTGCATTTGCCATCCACGAATGCTACCTTAACCTCTTTCCTTTTATCACAGTTCTTCACAAAGTGCTCTTTGCTACCACAAATAAAGCATTGATTCTTAGCTCCATTGATCATTCGATTGATCATTTTGACATTCTCTTCCGTAAGTTCGATCTGAGAGAAAGTTCCTCCCCGGACATTATGAATACCATACATATCCATATACTTCAATGTATACTTATCCTCATCATAGTCATCGCAATCAGATATAATTTCTTTGATTTTAACGGGCTTGTGAAGGCGTGTAAATTGAGATCCTTCTCCGGAGATATGTGCCTCAATGCGAATCTCTGGAGTTTCACTCTTCCCAATATAGTATCTACCATCTTCCAACTCAAAGACATAGATATAGACCATCTTAACTCTTACTATAGAGTCGTAATATATCTCTTTATCTTTACACAAGTGATTTTCCTTTTTGATAGATCAAATAGGTATAATCTGCATATCATTTGCGGTCTTAAAGAGATTTCCTGTTGGGAAATCCCCAATCTAAAGGTATTATTGACTATATAAAGTACTTCTTTATATAGAACGATCCGTGTTTGAACGATGTCCCGGAGTGGTATGGTCTTTCGTTTCTTTGATGATATGGAATCACCGCCGTTACCATCATCATCTCAAACGGTGATAGAGCCAAGAGATGATCCAGTAGTAGAAGAAGAGCCACCTTCCTCTGCAGTCGATTATAGTGTCTATGGTCAGCCGGACTCTCTCGAGGAGTTCGCCATATATAGCAAGGAGATTGAGGAGGCGCAGCGATGGATGGTCGATTTCCAGAAGAGTTTAGTGGAGAAGAGGACTCTTGGGAGTTCCCTCAGGTCTTCGAAAGTCCCTCGTATTCTTCTCATTATGGGAAAGAAGGGTTGTGGTAAGACTCTATTAGCAAAGCTTCTCTTTAAGAAGTTCAAGTATGATCTCTTTGATGTGAAGAGTACTTTGGAGATTCTTAATGTGAGTCACAAGTCAATCACCAACAAGCAGTTAGTGGAGCAATTTCACAATGTGATCTCTTATAAGAACATCAATGAGTACAAGAGTGAAGCGACATCCTATGGGCTTCTCTTTGATGATGTGGAGTGTATGATTGAGACGGGAGATACATCGATCTTCAATGAGATGGTCTCTTTGGTGAAGAGTGCGATGAAGCCGGAGTCTGCGAGTGCGGCGGCATCCGGAAAGGAGGAGAAGCCGAAGGGAAAGGGGAAGAAGGCGACGGCCGCTCCTAAGACGAACGTCTTAGAGATGATGGAGGCGGCTGCAGCGGCATCCTCTGCTTCCCCCTTCCCTCCCAAGAAGAATACATCCAAAGAGGTGCGATTATACAATCCGATCATCTGTACTTGCAACTATACAACGGATAAGAAGATGACGGAGTTGAAGAAGTTGTGTAAGATCATTGATCTGGGGGCTCCCACCTATGATGCTTATAATCTTCTCTTTGATAGGCTTCTTGCCAAGAATGGGGCATCTCTTCGGCCATCCTCGCCAGAAGCTGACGACTTGCGCTGCAACTCTGCGGATCCGAAGGATCCCAGCAGAGTTGAGGCGCATCTCCGGCGTGATCTCTTTGAGCATTTTGAGTATGATATCCGGAAGCTCTATGAGTTCATCGACAATGTCCGGCGACTTGCGACCTATGACGGATTTATTGATCAAAAGATTGTGGATCTCTATAAATTGATCTATACGAAGGCGGATCTCCATTGTCAGGTGAATGAGGCGACGATGAAGATCCTCTCCTCATCCCTCGATGTCGAAGAGAGTACTATCTTGTACTATATGGACACGTTGTCAATACCGTTGATGGTACATCACAATATGCTCGATTATGTGAAGGGGATGGGAACGGGAGTGGGAACAGGGAGTGGGGTCCCCGATTTCAAAACTCAGTTTGATGCCTATATGGGTGGCTTAAAGAGCTTATGTGACTATGATCAGACGCAGACGCTCACCTACAAGTATCATTCGTGGGATCTTTTGCCGGCGATGGCGGCATTTCAGGCGGTCTATATACCAAATATGCATATGCAGAAGATGGGAACGTGTCCGGATGCGCATCGGAAGAAGATGACATCAGGAATTGCATTTACGAATATTCTCAATAAGATATCACAATTGGAGGTGAATCGAAAGATGGTGCAGAATGCATACTTTTCGGCGAATCGCTTGATGATTGATGATGATGAATTGATCTATGTGATTGAGATCTTCCTCAATCTTCTACGGATTGATCATCGGCGAGGATCGGATGATGATCTCGATGAAGATGGTGGGGATGACGCTGGAGAGAGTGGAACTATCATATCACCGAAAGAGAAGAGTTCACCAGCAAAGAAGAAGGGTGCCTCCTCAGGGGGATCGCCGGTGGTGAGTCAAGAGCCGTATACCTTAGAGAAATCCCCGTACAAAAGAATCATAGAGATTATGAATCATTATAATATTGATATACCGAGTTTGGAGATTATCTTGAAGATTGAAAAGTTGAACATCTTTGAGAACAAGAATCCAAAGCGCTTTACGGCAAAGATTCGGGATGAGTTAGAGAAGTTTGTTACTGCACAAGCCTCCCAATATGCAATGGAAGATGGCGAATAATGCTGGTTTCCATACTCTCTAATCATACTTTCTAATCAACTTTATCCGCATTATAGATCACTGAGCGTCCCTTCTTATCGGTCTCTACTTCTGGATAGCAGATCTCGCAATATCCATCAGGACCCTCGCACTTGCAGTTTGCGGTAGGCTTATAGGTTCCATCGCGCTTGAGACAGAGCCGATTGACATCGGAAGGGCGGAATCCCTTCTTTTCACAAATATTGGTTAGAGAGTGAACGGGGAAGAGGTAATCTTCGCCATCGGGAATTTGGCTACCAAGGAGGTCGGGATCTGGCATAAAGGTTACTGACTTTCCTCCATCAAGAGATCCCTCGTGAGAGCGGAGATTGATCTTATGGGACTCTTCGCTCGAGATGTAATTCTCAATCGTATCACCCTTTGTTTTCAGGAGATAGTTACTATTTGATTTCATATAGAGATAGTTTTCGTAATAGAGATAGGCCAATGTGAAGAGGCCGATCATAATGAAGAGAACACAGAGGATGTATCCTAACTTGGTAAGTACGTTCTTCTTGTCAAATACTTGGATCATTTTCCTATGATATAGATATGATTTTTAACATATATTATTACCTAATATATGTTGATATTTAAAGACTTCCTGCATCTACTCTACTTGATCTGGCAGGAGCCGGGGGTATTAAGACCGTTATAAGGGAGCTTGTAAGCGGTGGTGTCAGTGTTGATCACGCCGACGGTGCTGTTATAAAGGTCATCAATGTCATTGAGGGGAGCACGCAGCTGGCCCTCATCCTCGAGCTTCTCCTGATAGGTCATTGCCACCGCAACATTGGGAGCCATCTGAGCGGGAGCATTGGGAGAAGGCGTGGGGGTAGGCGGCACTTGGCTCTTCTCGTCGACATCTTGTCCCTTCGACATCTCCATCCTCTCGGTGAAGTGCTCGGCACGGGGACGGGAACCCACCTTGGAGAGAACGGCAGTGCAGACGCCCATCATCTCATCCATCTCACGACGATCCACCATCGAGTTTGCCAGAGCATCGATGATCCAGATCACGACAAAGATGGTGAAGATGGGAACGATGATCTGGGCGACGTAGCTGTTCTGGCACCACTTCATTGTGGAGCAGATGCCGTACATCACGATGGCGACAATCAGTGCAATGGGAAAGCTGTAGACATAGAGAGGGTTCTGATATAAGAGGTAACTCTTTACTAAGGATTCGCAGTTCTGGTAGATCGACTCCATTTGTGAGTGTAATGAGGTGATTTTATCGATTGAATCTTCTAATCTATAGATACATTTTAGTTTTGATTATGGCGACTGGATCAAGTATTCCTACCATTTATTGATTGAAGTTTGCTCCCTTAGATCGGAGCTGACCATTATAGAGAAGGATAATGAAGATGATCAGGACGACGAAGAGAGGAGGCCAGACATTGAAGTAACCCAGATCGTTGAAGTTCGAGTAGATCGAATACTGAACATACTGACTCACATTGTCCGTCGTGGTCGTGAAAGAGGGCATCGAGTAGTTAATCACATTGATCACCAGATATGCCACGAATACGCCAATGATTACCACGACTGCGGGGTTGAGGGTGGGAACGGTCCGAATCAGGTAGACACAGATCGAGAGAATGATGATCAGGGAAATTGCATAATTGAGAGTAAACTTTAGATCGTTCGAGTTCATTCTGTTTTACTATAAAATATCTATTCATAATGGATATTTTAAATTTGGTGGTCTCTTTACCATATATCTTAGTTATAAAACGAGCTTGCATCCGCGCTCATACTTCTGTGAGTCCGTCCTTCAATTACTCGGATCTTCTCTTCATAGTCCGCAATGATTCGCTGGTTCATCTCTCGGAGCGCTGCAATCTCGCGATCTCGTTTGTCCAGTTCCGAAACAAACGTACCTTGATTCCTCTGGATCGTTCCCTCTAAACTCTCGATCTTCCCCTGCATCTCCTCTACCTTCTGGATCAAACCCGTAATGACGCTCAATGTCGATTCTGAGAGGACTCCAATCTGATAGACCATCTGAGTCACTTGATCCATACGCTCATCCATTTCACTCGTTGGTTTTGATTCCTCCTCTAACTTTCTCTTGCGATATTCCATACTTCGTCTAAGATCCCAAGTTCTTGGTCTCTTTCCGGGAAATCTCTTTAAGACCCCTTTCTGGGAATCTCTTTACAAGGACCGAAGGTCCGAGGCAGACCCCCTCTTTTTATAGATCAATATCAAGAGTATAAAGAACTATCCTTAGTTGGCGAACGCGGTCATACCCATACCACCCATAATGCGGAAGATGTTGTAGGATGTAGCGAACATATAGCAATTGAACTTCTGTCCCGGTGGATACGTATCAAAGATCTTGATGAAGATCTCCTGATTGACCAGAACGCTCATATTCTGTGTACCGCTCGGCTGATTCAGCTCCGGGTTTAATGCGAAGGGCATTACATAGATACCCTGTCCACCCGTTCCTGAGTGGCACTTATAGACCGTCACATTCTGGTAGAAATCCGCCAGTTGCTCCTCCATACGATCGTGATTGTTGAAGATCGGTTTGGCCGACTCCATAATCTGATACATATTATTAAAGTAGGTCTGAAGGAGCTGAGGTGGGACCTTATTGACGCTCTGATCCTTTACTGAGTTGACAAACGGTGTAAAGGTATTCTTGATGTATAGGAGCTCGTCCTCATAGAAGTGTGAGAAGCCGTAGTAGGGGAGCTGGCTCTGGTAGTATCGGAAGCTGTCGTGCTCATCCAATCCCGTAAAGTTGTACCAATCATTTGACAAATCGAGATTATCCTGTGTCAAGACCCAAATAATCTCCTTCGTCGGATGTACAAATGTTGTCTCTAAGTGATTCGGCCCTTGTCGCAGTCCCTGGAAGAGGAGGAACTGCGTCTGTTGGATCAGATATTCGTGCGTCGTCTCGGCAAATCGCCGCCGTTCATCATCGCCTAAGTAGATGTAATTGGCGAGTAGATAGGTATTCGATTGCCAATTTCCTTGAGTAAAGTAATAGAAGACATTCGTGTAATCATATCCGATCGACATTAGATAGTCGCGGATTAGGATATTGAGCTCCGAGTTCTCATAATCCCCGAACATTCGCTTGGGAGCGATGAGAGGATAGCCAATGCGGATCAGCTCATTGAGCGGCGAAAAGGTGACATCAATCCAGAGCTCATTGTTCTGAAGGGCGACCAGGGGGATCGATAGACCGGGATCCTTGCAGAACCAGAACTGAAGGGGTATATAGAGACGCTTAGCTGGGATGGCGATGTTCTGCTGGGTAATGTCATCCTGGAGGTTTTGACCGGTATTGTACATATAATCCTCTGCACCAACACATCGCTTAAACTTGCGCTTCTGGTCATCGGGGAGGGTCAAGTCGGTATAGATCTTGAGGAAGTCGCCACGCTGAGTATCCAAGACGTTGCCGTCGAGGCGAATGGTAATCTCCTTGATAATCTTTGTTCCCACTTCTTCGACCCAGGCAAAGGGGATCTGGTTGTTGGTGAAGATGGCGGGGAGATCATAGACGAGATAGCAGTCGTGGACGAGGTCGGCAACGCGATCAATCTTGAGGGATCCCTTGGTCTCTTGGAGAGGCGTCAGGGAGGGAATGGTGTAGAAGTAGAGGGAGACATACTCACTGCCGAAGGGAGTGGTGTGCCGGTAGACGGATTTGAAGTGGCTGATGCGGGGATCCCCGTATTTGCGATAGTCGTTGGTGGGGAGGTCATCCATCGTCCGCACTTGGGGAGTGCCGGTGAGAAAGATGTCGGCACCTCCCTGCTGAACAAGCTGAAGCTCTCCTGTGCCCATTTTATAGATCAAAAGATATATTACTCTATTTTATTCAATGATTTTCTTTAAGCCTATTGATCCCCGGTAATAATCAATTGATGAATCAAAACTCACCCTGTAAAATCTCTTTATATAGACGACTTGCGCTGCAACTCTGTGCTCGACAAAGTCGAGCCAACAGAGTTGACCAAATCCAAAAGTGAACCTCCAGAACTAAGATAAAGAGATTCTGAGAAAGGGAAGTAAGAGACTCAACGACTCTACCTCTACATTAATTCACAACCACATACAAACAAAATGGCTACTACTCTGTTAGCTCGATCTTCAGATCGAGCACAGAGTAGCAGGGAGTCGTCAACGATCTTTACTCCCCAGATTACCCTCTCCAACGAGGTGTGTGACTGCATTGGAGTCCCACGTGGAACTCAGATTAGGCTCTCTCGTGAGGATGTGGAGAAGAACATACTGATTACCATTCCAGATGATCTGTGCGATTTCATTCAGGTGCCTCACGGTACCAAGATGTCTCAATCAGAGATTGAACGCATTGGAAGGAAGATTGCAGGGAGACGAGACAACATCAATTTTATCGGGACTTCGTGGAACCATTTGATCTTTAATAAGGATTACATCTTTACAGATGACGATGTGGCGGAGCTCACCAATCTCTTCCGTCTTCGTGCGCTAATTAAGCCCGAAACGTATCCTCTCCCCAATGAGCTGTGTAAGCTCTTGGAGATTCCTGCTGGAACTCCGATGAACCGCTTTGACCTGGAGAACCAGGTGAACGAGTACATTCGCGTCCACAAGCTGATGAAGAACGATATGGTGAATCTGAGTGGTGATGAGAAGCTGCGCAATATCTTTAATATCCCAGAGAGGATCCAAGTGATCAATCATTACAATATGATGATGAGCGTTATGGCCTACTTCGTGGAGAAGGTCCAGCTTGCGAATACCCTGAATGAGTACTTCAAGATGGTTGCCTTTGCGATCTCAGATGAGCTGGCTGACTTCCTGAAGGTGGATCACGGTACGAAGATGAGCATCACTGACGCAGTCCTTAGCGTAGCAAAGTACACCTATGAGAATAATCTCCACATCTGGGACTGCAAGAAGAGTACCTTTATGCTGGATAAGAAGCTTCGTGCACTATTCTCCCTCCCGGATGAGACACTGGAGATGACCTATGAGGCGCTTGAGAAGCACGTCAAGAAGCACGTCAAGAAGCACGTCAAGAAGCACTTTGTTAGCTCCGCTTAAACGCAATCACACGAGTATTACCATATCATAACTATATTACCATATCTATATACATATAATACTATCATATACCATCATACTATAAACACTATATTATGATTTGATCTATCAAAACTTACCCTGTAAAATCTCTTTATATAGACCAAATCCAAAAAGTGAATCATCCGAGGCAAGATAAAGAGATTCTGAGAAAGGGAAATAAGAGAAGCAAATACACTACTCTACAGCAATTCACAACCGCATTCAAACAAAATGGCTACTACTCTCATTGCTCCCCAGATTACCCTCTCTAACGAGGTTCTCCGTGCGCTGATTAAGCCCGAGACGTACGCTCTTCCAGATGAGCTGTGTGAGCTCCTGGAGATTCCTACCGGAACTCCGATGAACCGCTTTGACCTGGAGAACCAGGTGAACGAGTACATTCGCGTTCGCAAGCTGATGGCGAACAATATGATCAATCTGAGCGGTGATGAGAATCTCCGCAAGATCTTTGCTCTCCCAGAGGGTACCCAAACGATCAATCATTACGATATGATTATGAGCGTTATGAACTACTTCGTGGAGAAGGTCCAGCTTGCGAATACCCTGAAGGGTGAGTTTAAGATGGTTGCCTTTACAATCTCGGATGAGCTGGCTGATTTCCTGAAGGTCTCTCACGGTACGAAGATGAGCATCACTGACGCAGTCCTTAGCGTGGCAAAGTACACCTATGAGAATGATCTCCAGATCTGGGACAGCAAGAAGAACAGCTTTACTCTGGATGCGAGCCTCCGGACGCTCTTCTCCCTCCCGGATGAGGCACTGGAGATGACCTATGATGTGCTCGAGACACATGTTAAGAAGCACTTTGGTATCAAGAAGTACGATCTGAACACTTCTTTTGCGATTCCTGATGAGCTGTGCGACTTTTTCCAGGTTCCTCATGGGACTCAGATGTCGGAGATTGATGTTATCCGCAAACTGAATGTCTACATCCGGGAGAATAACCTTCAGAACCGGGAGAACCATGTGACCTTTATCCCGGATGAGAAGATGCGCACTCTCTTCGCGATTCCTGAGAATATCAGTGAGATCAACTACTACGAGATCCGGGGATACATTGGGGTCTACTTCGCCGGGAAGGTGGCCTATCCCGCATCCAATCAGGATCCCTCCAAGAGTGTTCCCATTGCCATCTCTGATGAGCTGTGCGACTTCTTCCAGGTTCCCCGGGGCACTAAGATGAGCAAGATCGATGCGATCCTTGGCATTGCGAAGTACACGTGGGATCACGCTCTCCTTATCGGAAAGAATGATTACTTCACCGCGGATGATAAGCTGGTTGATCTCTTCTCGCTTGAGATCGGGGATGAGGACCACGCTGAGGAGCGCAAGATCACCTACGATCGCATCGAGAAGCTCCTTAGCAAGCACTTCGTGGGCTCCGCTTAAACACAATACCGCGTGACTATTACCATATCATATCATATCATAACCATATTATAACTATATCCATATTACCATACAATTATATATACTATCATATTCATCATACTATAATCACTATATTATGATTTGATCTATCAAAACCAAGAGTGAATCGTTGGTGACTTGCAGATGCGCAAGATAAAAAGATTCTGAGAAAGGGAAGTAAGAGAAGTAAAAAAGTTATTACGAATAAATGGAGTCATCATCATACAGCAACATTGATTGTATCTCTAAATACAGTCTCTTACAAGAGATTTGTGGGTTTAACGATGGGCCTCTTGTGAATGAGGATAGTGTTTTTTCCGAGAAGACCATTCGTCTTTCAGTTATGGGAAAGGTAACGGGGTTTATAGTGAGAACCGACACACCCCATTCTAAAGTTACACATAAAATAAATGGTCATATTCATTCTGAAGTTGTATCCGATGAGAATAATAATGCCATATTCGATTGTGTAGTTGACTTTGACCGTATTCATTGCTCACAAGTCGTCTCTGATGCTAATCTATTACAACTCACTTTGCTCCCCAAGGGGAGCAGCGATCTGCTGCGACATGAGTAGGGACATGTCCACCACCTGCGATCTTCTGCTGGCCTTTAGTCAACCAAGAATATCATATTACCATATCTATATACCAATACCATCATACTATAATCACTATATTATGATTTGATCTATCAAATATATTACCTAAGGATAGTATATCTACACACATAATGTTGGCATCTTGTCCATCACCCTATAAGCTTCCCAAGAAGAATCAGCTAAAGCACTGTAAAGAGATCGTTTATGTGACGGATCATATCACTGTCAATACTATCTGGTCTTCCCAATATAGTTATGTGTTAATGTCCGAGATCCACGTCAAGAGTGGTGCGACTCTCACCATTTGCCCTGGGACGACCATTTACGCAAATACCGTAGAGTGCTCCAACCCGGCCTCGATCCCCGCCCTGGTGGTGGAGAGTGACTCGAAGCTGATTGCGAATGGTTGTCCAGGAAAGCCGATTATCTTTACTACGGCGGCGTGCCTCAAGAGCGTATTTGCTACGGATCCCACCACAAAGAAGTATATCTATCAGGGTGGCTTGGGACCCTTTGCGGAGTTCTGGAATGGTATCGCCATCTCCGGCACGGGCTTGACGAACACTATTGATGCCGCGGATAGGACATCTCTCGGCGGGTTCGCGATTCCCTATGGTGGCTCGAATGCCTCCTCCTCGTATAATTTTGAGTTACAGCACGTTGAGATCTATTTTGCTGGTATTTCGCGTCTCGGAACGGTGGCCTTAACGATTGGCGCACCGAGCTTCTATGACAAGTTCCGCGGATGTGAGATCCTCTTTGGCCAAGAGGCCTCTCTCGCGGTCTATGGCGGTACGATGCTCTCCCTGGAGAATCGTATGGGATTTACGTATGAGAATTGTGTTGCGCGTCTCTATGACGGCGCTCAAGTCTACTTTACGAAGAACATTATGCTACAGGGTCTCTCCAATATCAATCCCGATTATCAGGTGGATAGCGTCGATACGGCATTTGTCCGTGTATCGACCTTGCAACCAGATGTTACTACGGTGACGCGCTATTCGATCGCGTTTATCAATAACTGTGATCTGCTGGCTCTCACCTTTACGCCGAACTTCATCTCGGTGGTGGATGAGGGAAGGGCACAGATTGTCAATAACCTCTTCGTGGGCAATTGCTATCAGGTCCTCAACTTTACGACGACGACGAATGACAGCAATCCTCTTCCGATCTATAACACGCCGGCTGGGGGAGATGCCCTGGTACCCAATTACATATACTTGGGACCAAATACCTATGAGCATATCAATGGGGTCTATTATAATGGCCCATCGACGGGGATCACCTATCCGGGAGAGTCAGGGAAGACGGTGGAGGAGATTATCTTCTTGTTCTATGGGGCGGATCAGGCATTCTTGACGTGCGGACATTTCTTGAACCTTACCCCGGTGACCGATTCGGATCTCTTCCATAATGACACGGCGAATGATGAGGAGAATCATATGACGCCGATTATTGGTGCCTCGTATTGGGCCCTTCTGGTGAGCGCTGCATCGATTAGCGCGGAGTTTGCGACGGTGGTGGCGACTTTACAGAAGCCGAACTATGCGGGTGGCGTGATTCAGAACTCTCGGGATGTTTTGGCGATCAGGGTGGGTCTGTTTGGAAATTGGGTGGAGGGTAAGGGACCTTATCGGGCGTGTTCCTATTGGGGTGCTATCTTGGATTGGTGTGAAGACTCTTCCTCATCAAGTGATTCAGAGTCCACTTGTTCCTCTTCCAGTTCATCTTCTTCCTCTTCATCTTCTTCCTCTTCCTCGTCATCCAGTTCATCTTCATCATCAAGCTCTGAGTCAGAGTGTGAGAGGAAGTATCGGAGACGTGATAAGAAGTATGCGGTAAAGGAGAAGAGGGAGAGATATTACTGTAAGAAGTGTGAGAAGTATTGTGAACATAACTACTGTATGAAGTGTATTGCGAAGAAGAGAGAAATAGAGATGGGTAAGGAGAAGAAGAGTGGATTGAAGATCGATAGTAAGATGCTCTTATTATCAAATCTGTTGATGTTGGGTACGATTGCGATGGGATCCATTCTCGATGAAGATGACTAAGCAGAATCAAAGATTCGCTGGAAGATTCGTAAGAGCTCTCCGGAGTTTCGCAGAGAGGGCATATCTAATCCATTCAGCTCATAGACAGTAACACCGGGTAGTCCTGAGAGATTGCGACAATGGTAGATGTGATGAAGATGTTGGATATCAGTAATTGTCTTGTCACCATAGAGATGATATTGCGTTTGGCTACTGGTTGTGGAATTTGCTGTGAGAACCTCTCTCAGGTTAAAGAACTTCCGCGTGCCATTCTTATCGGATTCGACATAGGGGTAGAGGATTGTTTGGGGGATGAAAGAAATAACTTTGAGGGGTGAACTGGTTGCACAGAGGGCTCCGAAGAGAATTGCTGCATAACCTCCAGCAGAAGTTCCGATAAAGATCACTTCGTCATATCCGGCGATCTTGGTGTTGAGATATGCGATGGTCTCTTCGACATTGGAGGTGATACCGGGGATACCGCGATGATACCACTTCTTGTGGAGGTCGATGTAGTAGATCTTGTCAGCATCGGGAAAGTTTTTGCTAAGGAAGTTTCGGAATTCATATTGGGGGATTCCACCCATCTTGTTCATCAGACCCGCAAAAGAGACGATAAGACGTTTCTTCGAAGATCCAGAGGATCGTGTTGGGTCGATATCGATGAGCTCGGCTTGGAGAGTCTCCATTGAGTATGGTAATGAATCGTAGTATTATATTATCTTATGATGATATAATTAATCTTATAAGCTTACTACTCGCTTGGCAGATCTTCGATCTGCAGCGAGTAGCAGGGAGTCGTCAACTCTATTGGCTCCCCTTTGGGGTCAAGAGTCGAAGACTCGAGATGCACAGAGTAGCATGGACATGTCCACCGCAGGTGGCAGCCAGTCGTCAACCTTCTTGGCTCCTCGGAGAGGAGCAGAAGGTTGCAGCGCAAGTCGTCAATTACCTGTATTGACGGGGATCATCAATGAATTGTTTCCCGCGTTTTCTCGATGATTCGTAGTCATCAATGGATATTTTATAGAATGTATCAATCTCTTGTTTATCGAGACCCATCATATGGAAGATCTCCATAACTCTCTCCTTATGAATTCCGAGAGCACTGGCTAAGTCTGAGAGGATCTTATCTCTCGTTCTACAAGTGTTTGTCTCTGCTGGAGAGTATGTGTGAGTAATTGGGTCATATACGCGGGCTACAGTGTCATGCTTATATTTATTACGAGAAACGCCCCAGAATTTTATAATTTTTTCAACTTCATCCTTACTCAACTTTAACTTATCGTGGGACCATAAGAAGAATTTAATAGCTTTTTCTGCTTTTTCCAAAAGAACAAACCCCGCCTTGTCGGCAGGCACACGCTTTACGGAGGCTCCAGCATAGAGGAATGCATACTCTTTGTCAAAGTAGATATTCTTGTTTTCATCATTCTCAAAAAGCTTAGTACAGAAGTTCTTGATCAAAAAGAACTCTTTGTCTTCAAAGATATCATCCGTAATATGGTCGTAAGAGTACGGTTGTTCAAAGAAGTCTCGTACCTTACATGTTAACTTGTTTTCACTGTTATTCTGAATGTTTTGAGTGTTGTTTATGTTTGTGTTGTTGTGCACACTGTTATGAACAGTATTGTGTACACTCTTATCAATGAATGTCTGTTGAACCATCTTTGCTTGAGCTGCTTCCTTGTAAATTCTCTCTTCCTCGCACTTCGTCTTGTTTTTCAAATGTTTCACGAGATCGATCTTTTTGGAATAGGTCTTTGAACAGTTTAGGCATCGAAACTTAATTTTTCCATCAACAACGATTACGTTTCTATCATCTGAATAATCCTTAGATGGACGCCCTCTCTTAGGTTTACTAACTTCAGAAGCTTTCGTTTGATTACTATCATCAGTAATAGATAGCATATTCATTTCATTATGTAACTCTTGTGATGATGGTTGCATAGATTCTACCTTACTATTTGATATATTTATCATTTTCAAGAACTCTTCAAATGAGAATGACTCCATAGTACTTTCATCGATATGATCTATAGGGTCTTCTTTTTTACCTACAGAATCATTACATATATTATGACTTTCACTGATATTATGCTCATTTTCAATGAGCGAAGAAGATTGACGATGTGTGCTACTCAAGGCTTGAAGAGCTGAGATACTGGATGAAGTCTTTGAGACCCAATCAAGATGACGACTTGCGCTGCTACCTTCTGCTCCCAAAGGGATCCAAGAAGGTTGAAATTTATCATTCAAAAAATTGAATACTTGTGATAATTTGATAGTCTTTGGATTTCTATCAAGATCTGTTTCAATGGTCGAAGAGATAAGATTCTCTCTAAGTTCAAGTGAATCCCCAACATTTGATGACTTACGCTGCAACTTGCTGGATTCTTCGAGTCCCAATCGTGTTGATGACTTTCGCTGCTCTTGGCTTAAAGAGCCAAGATACTCACTTGATTCCAAATTCAAATTACTACAAACCTTTTGTTTATCAATGGAATCAAAGAGTTGTATACTCTCTTTTGTATATGGTTCAAAAGCAGTAGTTAAGAGGTTAAGTTTTTGATTAAAGTTTGATATGATCCTAATCCTCTGCGGTATTGTGAGGGATTGTATAAAGGATTGATTGGTGCTATCAACAAATACATACCTGTTATTCATCGATTGCTCATATGCCTTTTCAACTGAAAGCATACAATTCCATTTGAGATCACATATAGTTTTCTTATCACAATGCTTGTTTATATCACACTTACTATAACAAGTATATAGACATCTTCTACATATGAAACAAGAGTTATGTATTGTATGACGAATAATACCTACAGACTCTGGTAGGTGACTTGTTGTGTTTTCATCTGATTTATAAGAGATCATCTTACAAAGTAGTATATCAATATCCTATACAAAAAGAGATAAGATTAAACGCATTTTATCGATTTTACACATTTTAACGATTTTACGGATTTTATCGATTTTTTCGAGCACTTTTTGAAATTCGTCGACAAGCTTATTTCATATTGGCAAAAATAAAAGACCTGAAACGATTTCGTTTGAGATTCTTTTTTTCTTGAATTTTTTTTAGGTTTGATGATGATTTTCAAAAAGTGCTCGAAAAAATCGATAAAATCCGTAAAATCGTTAAAATGCGAAAAAATCGATAAAAATGATAATATCAAGAGATGTCTTAGTGATTTTATGTTTATTATATGTTTCCTACTTTATTACCATAATCAGTAATAGAGTATATGCTTTTATAGTTTTGTTTCTTACTACCAATCCCTCTTGTGAATCTCCTGAATCTCCTTGATCCGCGCAATCCCATAGTTCTCATTATAGTCCGTAATGATCTTCACATACTCATCCCTGGTAACGCTCTTTGCCCGCTTCTCTCCCTTAAACTTGACGACTCCCTGCAACCTTCTGCTCCTCTGTGAGGAGCCAAGAAGGTTGAGTCGTACCGGTGTTCCAAAATCCTTTGTCAAGCGATCATAATGACTGCCAGGATCAATGGTTGATGTAAAGTTGAACGTCTCCTTTCCTACTGTAAACTTCTTCACACCAAGCCTCTCTCCCATCGCCTCTTTGATCTTGTAATAGTAACCTCTATATGGATCGGAGTTCTCCAAGAGCGCTTCCTTGGAAATCGGCAAGACCACATTCTCAATCATCAGGTAATAGTTACCCTTGCGATCCACCGCATACGGATATGGGACATCATTGTTACCTACGGGTGACAAGAACTTGATAATGGGAGCTTCTGATTGGAATGTGAAGATCCTCTCACCGATGAAGAGGTATATCCCCTTCGCACGATCCATCTCGAGTAAGAGAGAGTTTCCATAAAACCGCCTACCATAACCGCCAGAATATTCAGTCATAGGATTCTTTGGGCTTCTCCCGACGAATACCCTCTCTGGTTGATATGATCCAACAGGAATGGTATAGGTATGTGGCTTTCCATACTCTTTCTCGGAAAAGCCTTCTTTGGGTGCCTTAAAGAGATCCACCTTGGAATGATCCTTCTTCGTTTTCGAAGAGACATAGACACAAAAGGGCCGAGCACGGTTGTCGTGAATCATATATCGAGACCATCCCTCGTGTGACTTCCTGATCGCATCATATGCTTTATCAGCTTTTGATAAACCTTTCATTTGACGACTGATTGTGGTACTATGATGTATAGGGATATTTTACAGATAAAAAGGTAATATCTATAAAATTATGAAATCACTTACTTGGTTATTGGTTATTACCAATCCCTCTCGTGAATCTCTTCAGTCTCATCGATAAACCAGATCCCACAACTCTCGTTGTAATCATTACACAACTTTGCAAACTTCTTCCGGGTAATCTCCCTTGCGCTCTCCTCACCTTTGAACTTGATCCGCATCGGTAACTTGGAATCTTCCGTAAGGCGATCATAGTCACATTCAGGATAGAGGGCAGATCTAAAGCCATAACTCTCATCTCCAACTGTAAACGTTTCTATATTTAGAGCTGTACGCGCTCTCTCCATAGTATTGTAATAGACTTCATATGGATCCATACTTTTTGCGAGCTTCTTCTTAGAGATTTTCATATATGCACCCTCGATCAGCATATAATAGTTACCTTTACGATCAAGAGCATAAGGATATGGTGAATCGTTGTTTCCTACAGGAGAGACGAACTCGACAATTCGGGCTTCTGCATTGAATGCGAAGATATTCTGACCAATGAAGATATACGATTTTGAGGCCTCATCCATTACAAGTAAGATTGAGTTTCCATCAAACTCCTCTCCATAACCCGCAGAGAACTTCGTCATCGGATTCAAAGGACTTTTACCAATGATGACTCTCTCGGGTTGATATGACCCAACAAGAATCGTGTAGTTATCTATGTTGTAATAACCATCATCTTCATAGGGCTCACCATCATCATCCTCCTCCTCATTCTCATCATCCTCTTCATTATTCTCTTCATCATCATTTTTATCCTCATCACCCTTATCACCCTCATCCTCCTCATCACCCTTATCATCCTCATCATCATTATCGGATTCATCATCATCGGATTCATCATCATCGGACTCATCATTATCCGAACTATCTTCAGAATCAACTTCGTAGTCATTTTTCCCTCTTTTTCGTTTTCCTCCTTTTCCATCCTCATTCTCGTCCTCATCCTCAGAATCATCCTCAGAATCGTCATCCGAGTCATCATCCGAGTCATCTTCAGAGTCATCCTCAGAATCGTCATCAGAATCGTCATTCGAGTCATCATCCGAGTCATCTTCGTGGTTATTTTCAAAGTGTTTGTAAATATCAACTACTGGCTTCTCTTCATCAGGTGATACATAGACGCAAAAAGGTCGATTGCCATTGTCGTGTATGAAGTAATGTCTCCATCCTTC
>JACCDG011624365.1_pt1 | contig 21652 bp, 18 predicted proteins | sample 7442471 | NCBI WGS metagenome assembly JACCDG01 (sample SAMN15323444, study PRJNA562643) | freshwater metagenome | isolation source: river surface water | place: USA:Blue River Watershed | collected 2017-08-17 | reverse complement strand
CTTCAGGTTCCGAGCATTGCACTCATCGAGGATTTTGGCGCGCAACTCAAGCAGATTGTCTAGACTGACAAATAAGTAGGCGGCTATGTTCAGAATCGGTTTCATGGCAAATATTTTGTGGCGATATTGACATTATCGAGGAAGACGGCATTCGAGTGATAATCTAAGCTCTTACATACCCATTTCCATCAAAAACATCCACCAAGAGCACCTATGTCTGAACGTTTAATTCCTTACCAACCGATGGATTTAGCTGAGCCAGCTGAGTTAGTGGCTGCCATTCGCCAACGTCGAGGTGGCCAGTTCATCAATTTAGATCGTATGCTGCTGCATAGCACCCCGATTGCTGAGGGTTGGAATCATTTCGTTGGTGAGATACGCAATAACCTCTCCTTGGATCCAAAGCTACGCGAACTCGCAATGTGTGGAGTGGCCGTTCTCAATGGCGCTGAGTATGAGTTTTTTCATCATGCCCCTCCATTTATTAAAGCGGGAGGTACTGAAGAGCAGGTAAAGGCGCTGCGTTTAATTGGTCAGCCGAGTTTCCCAACCGCTCTATTCTCCGCAGTTGAAAACGATGCGGCAGAGTTGACGTTTCAGATGACCCGCAACATTCAGGTTGATAGCGCTCTGATGAAGCGTTTGCAGGTTGCTCTTGGCAATACCGACACTGTTGAGCTTGTCACTGTAGTGGCAGCCTACAACATGGTTTCTCGATTTTTGATTGCCTTGGATGTGAATCCTGAGGAGCATCCTCCTGAGTAATTCATGAATCAGAGTAGCTCCATTCATTGGGAAGAGGGTGGTCAGACTCGCTCAGCGGTTTGGCACTCTGAAAATGGCATAGCACCCCATAAGAAAGTAGTGACTGCCGATGACGCGTTAACGGCTGATGATGCCTATCGTTTGGCGTGTGAAGGAACGGCAATTCTTTGGAGAGGAGACTTCCAGAATGCCCGTCAGTTGCTGCAGGCTTTGGTACGGCGGATTGATAAACCCTCCAAGAAATCTAAGCGAGCTAGCAAAAGGGTGGATTCATCTTCCAATGCTTCTCAAGCGCCATCATCGGTTGATTTATTTAATAAGCATCGCTTGATTCAGTCACAGCGGGCGCGAGTATTGGGTATGTTGTTGATTGAGTGCAATGCTGATCACTCTATCCATTTGCGAAGAGCTCCTGATGTAGCAATAGCTTGCCTTGAGGCCTATGGTGTAACTAGTGAGCCCTATGTGATTTCCTTGCGCGAGCTCTTAGGGGTAATCAGCGCGCATGAATGGCGTAAAAATGGTGTGCCGGTTCTTGCTGATGAGGAAGGCGAACCTATTTTTATCTATCCCCATTATGGAGTTTTCTCGCCGATACGCGGTGAGTATCTCGAGTTAGTTTGTAGCGCGCCTCTGCCCAAAGTCTTGGAGGCTGAGTCATTGGCCTTCGATATTGGCGCTGGTACTGGTGTCCTGTCAGTGATCCTGGCTATGCGTGGCATCAACAATGTTATCGCTACCGATCTAGATGACAGGGCGCTTGCATGCGCCAAAGAAAATATTGCGCTTTTGAATTTAGACTCTCAAGTAGAGATTGTGAAAGCCAATTTATTTCCAGCAGGAAAGGCTGCATTGATTGTGTGTAATCCACCTTGGGTGCCTGCAAGACCGAGCTCCACGCTTGAGCATGCAGTGTATGACCCCGATAGTCAAATGCTCAAAGGATTTTTAGATGGACTGAAAAACCATTTGCTACCTGAAGGAGAGGGCTGGTTAATTTTGTCTGACTTAGCTGAGCATCTTGGCTTAAGATCCAGACAAGAATTGCTAGGGTGGATTGATAGAGCGGACCTCAAGGTGATTAGCCGTATCGACACGAAGCCAAAACACAGCAAACCTTTTGATCAGTCTGATTTGCTGTACTTTGCGAGATCTGCTGAAACAACTTCTTTGTGGCGTCTGGAAGTTAAGTAATTTTTATTACTTTCACAAAATTCTAATATCCCTACGGTATTCATCCCCTTAGTTTCAGGGGTTGTTAATACTCATGCTGTTACATACAATAAATGAGAATAATTATCATCTAATGTAAATGTATCGATGTATGTAAAGGTGTTTTTTGAAGACTCAGCAATCAACCATTGAAAGATATTGCCCATTTGTTTGTTTGGTGATTGCAGTTCACGTAGGTTTGGTGATCTGGATTTTGCATCATCCATTCAGAGTGTTGAATCCTGATCTGCAAAAAATCATTACTGTCAGCCTACAGCCTGGTGAACATCGCTCTCAAGCCCAAAATCAGTTGAATGTCTCCACACTAAGATCAAATCATCGTACTGCCAATGCTATTACCGCTACTACTTCTGGCACCACTCAAGGCAAAGGTGAGGCGCAGGTAGTCACTAGCAGTGGATCATCATCAAAACAAAGCGATCAGGGGCTTGCTGGAAGGAGTTTATTTTTCAACCCAAAGCCTCCTTACCCGCTTGTGAGTCGTCGTATGGGTGAGCAAGGGTCCGTTCATCTACGGTTGTGTATTGGAGCTCGCGGTTTTGTCGAGAGTGTGCGACTGAGCCAAAGCTCTGGATATCAAAACTTAGATCGATCGGCTATGGAGGCTGTAAAAGCTTGGAGATTTTCGGCCCTGAGTACGACATCAGAAAATGTATCTGAGTGTTATCAATTACCCATCCATTTTCAATTGGAGTCCTGAGATGAGTGAGCGTATTGACGATCTTGCTCAAGCATTTTCTAGTTACAGCTTCATTGTTGGCAAGGTGATACCCAGTGCAAACTTACTTGGAAAAAATAAGTCGGTCGTGATTGTGCATGATGATCAGCGTTATGTTTTAAGAGTTACCAAGCTCGGAAAGTTAATTTTGACTAAGTAAGTCAGCATACCCTTTAGCCAGCAAACGTATTTTTGATATGCAAGTAGCCAGCGATTTTTTTGTTTATATCCCTGGAGATTGCATATGAAGCAGCAAGGAATGGCTTTGGCCTCAAGTGCCCTATTAGCGTATGGAGGGACATTGGCGATGAGTGTCTATGCTCAAGATGTAGAGTTACCGCGAATGGATATTGTGGGGCGCGAAGAAAGTGCGCGCTCAAAGATTCCGGGTACGGTTGATGTTATCAATCAACAGCAGTTAGAAATACTCCAACCTTTATCACTCCAAGATGCCTTAAAGACTGTGCCAGGAGTCAATATTCGAGGAGATGAGGGCGGACTGGGCTCTATACCTAATATTGGGATTCGGGGTTTAAACCCAAGTCGTAGCCAAAAGGTATTGCTCTTAGAAGATGGCGCACCAATTCATCCAAGTCTGTTTATTTCCAGCGCGTCTTATTACAGTCCTCCCGTGGATCGCATGAGTGGAATAGAGGTGCTCAAGGGTGCGTCTGGACTTCAGTATGGCCCTTCGAATATTGGTGGTGTCATTAACTACCTTACCAAGACGCCTGAACAAGGGTTTAAGTTATCTGGTAAGGCTGGTAATTATGGTTATCGATTGGCTCAGATTGAGGCAGGCGGTAAGTCTGAATCAAATGGTGCAGTTGCAGGTATCAACATCATCAAATCGGAGTCTGATGGCTATCAAGCAAATGGTTATAAGATGTACGATATTTTGTTTAAGGGTGGGATAGCAGTTGGTCAGGATCAGTGGCTTAGTCTGAAGTACACCCACTACGATAACAATATCAATACTTCATACGTGGGCCTAAGACCGAATCAATACATCGGTAAATATTCTGCAAACCCAGCGCCAAACGATTATTTTGTTACACAACGTAATGCGGTTGATCTAAATCACTCTTGGGAAATTGGCCATGGTACGAAGCTGAATACCCTGGTCTATTGGAGTAAATTGGATCGTGACTATTGGCGGCAAAGTATTGCCACCCGAAATGCTGATCAAACAGTCTTCAACACCTGCAATGGCTCTACTAACTGCATGTTCGGACGTAATCGTGAGTTCCAAATGTTAGGGGTGGACTCCCGCTTGAATCAATCCTTTAATGCCATGGGGATTGATAACGAACTGGAGTTTGGAATACGCCTGCACACTGAATCACAAATCAATCAAATGGTAGGCTCTACTAGTTTCCTCAAGTCAGGCACTGTTTTGGGCCACGAGGAAAACAAGGCTAACTCAATGGCAATATATCTGCAGAATCGATTCTTACTCAGCAAGAACTTAGCCATTATTCCTGGGTTGCGACTCGAGAGTTATCGACAGAGTAGAAATAACATCACCACCAATACATCAGGGAGTGCCAAAAACCTTGAATCTGTTCCCCAAATTGGAGCAACCTGGCAGATTGCGCCAGAGCTACAGATGTATTCCAGTATTTATAAAGGATTTGCACCGGCACAAGTCGCAACTGCTATTAGTGAAAAAGGCGTAGATCAGCAATTAGATCCTGAGCGCTCTACTAATGTTGAATTTGGATTGCGGGGTAAAAATGCGGGTTTCACATATGATGCAGCTGTTTTTAGTATGAACTTTAGCAATCAGATTGTGAATCAAAGTCTAGCCTCAGGCATTACTAAAGCAAATGGCGGCAAGAGTTTGCATCAAGGCACAGAGTTGGCTTTGGGGTATCAACTAGCGGGAGGATGGGGTCTTAATGGAAATCTCACTTACATCCCTGTTGCAAGGTTTGTGGGAAATTCCTCTATGGGTAAAGATGGAAATCGAATTCCGTATACCGCTAAGCTGGTTTCAAACCTAGGGGTCAATTATCAGAAAAATGGTTTTAAAACATTGCTGAGTCTCAATTACCTATCAGCCCAATACGCAGATTCCGCGAATACTGTAGTTCAAAATACGATCGGTACTTTGGGGGAGATTCCTTCGATCACGACTGTGAACTGGAGTGTTAATTATGAGGTGAACAAGGCTTTAAAAATATTTGGGGTCGTCAATAATCTACTGAATCGACGTTATATTTCTAGCAGAAGTCCAGACGGGATATTTGCTGGTGCACCCTTAAACTTTCAGGCGGGTATGAGCTACCAATTCTTTTAAAAATTGGTAGTCCAATCATCCAAGTCAATTATTTTGCAAATAGCTGGCTTGGATCTTCGAATGCTTTGAATTCCAGAGCATTGCCAGCAGGGTCGAGGAAGAACATTGTTGCCTGTTCGCCAACCATCCCCTTAAAGCGAATTTGGGGTTCGATGATGAACTTCATGCCGCTGTTGCGAAGGCGATCAGCCAAAGCGTGCCAGTCTTGCATCGTGAGTACAACGCCAAAATGTTTTACCGGAACTTGATGTCCGTCAACCTCATTTGAGCTCGCATGGCCGCATTCTTCAGGTGCGAGGTGAGCAACAAGTTGATGTCCGAAAAAATCAAAGTCAATCCATTCATCTGAACTGCGTCCTTCTGGGCAGCCTAAGGTGTTGCCATAAAAGGTGCGAGCAGCCGCTAGGTTATCTACTGGAAACGCGAGGTGGAAGGGTTGAATGGTAGACATGGCGATCCTTGTGGAGAGAATTGAGTGAGGTTAGCACGCTCAAGTGCTGACATTGGTAAAAGTTTAGTATATTTAAATCATAAAAATAAAGCTGTTTAACGGAGACAACATCATGACTTTTCAATTTTCCAAATTTGGCCGCTCTATCCTGTTCGGCTTAATGATTGCAGGGCTTAGCGGAGGTTCTTTCGCCGCTTATCCAGACAAGCCAATTAAGCTTGTTGTTCCCTATCCCCCAGGTGGGGCTACCGATGTGATCGGGCGCATCCTGGCTAAGAATCTTGGGGAATCTCTAGGGCAGCAAGTGGTCGTTGAAAACCGGGGTGGGGCTGGTGGCAATATCGGTGCAGAAGCTGTTGCCAAGGCAAGCCCAGATGGCTACACCTTATTAATGGGGGCAGTCACCTCTCACTCTACGATGGCGACTCTTGAAAAGGGCAAGTTACGCTACGACCTTCTCAAGGATTTTTCACCAGTCATGATTGTGGGTTCGGTACCTTTGGTGGTGGTTGTGAATCCCAATGTTCCCGTAAGAACATTAAAAGGCTTAGTCGAGTATGCAAAAGCCAATCCAGATAAGATGAATTACGCTTCATCAGGCCCTGGAGCTCCTCAAAGAATGGGCGCTGAGATTTTTCAGCGAGAGGCTGGCTTAAAAATTACACACGTTCCTTATAAAGGTAGCGGCCCAGCAATGACAGATTTAGTTGCAGGCCAGGTCAACTTAATGGTGGAGACTGTGCCAGCTGCATTGCCATTTATTACCTCTGGTCAATTACGCCCTCTAGCTGTGACAACAGCAAAGCGCATTTCTATGTTGCCTGATGTGCCTACTACTGCAGAATCGGGCATGCCCACATTAGAGGTTAGCTCTACCTTTGGTGTATTGGCGCCAACTGGCACACCTACGGCAATCATTGATCAGCTGAATACTGCAATTGCTAAGTTACTGGTAAATCCAGAGGTTAAAGAGGCATTTTTAAAACAAGGCGTTTACGCTGCAAACCCAACAAAGCCAAAACAATCCGCCTTGTTGCTAGAAGGTGAAGTGAAGCGCTGGGAAAAAGTCATTAAAGATGCAGACATTAAGGCCGAATAAGCATTGTCTGAAGATCAATATTGAATCCACTATTTTTAAATTAAAGAATGTTTTATGACTACCGATAAGAGTAAAGAGAAAATGCAGGTAAGCGAAAGTGGCTTGCGTAAGGGCTTAACAAGTTATGGCGATAAAGGCTTCTCTTTATTTTTGCGTAAAGCATTTATTAAAGGTGCGGGATATACCAACAGTGCATTGGATCGTCCTGTTATTGGCATCATCAATACTGGAAGTGCCTACAACCCCTGTCATGGCAATATGCCGCAATTGATTGAGGCTGTAAAACGCGGTGTGATGTTGGCGGGCGGTTTGCCGATGGACTTTCCAACGATTTCTATTCATGAAAGCTTTGCTGCTCCTACCAGTATGTATTTGCGTAATCTGATGTCGATGGACACTGAAGAGATGCTACGCGCTCAACCAATGGATGCGGTTGTCATGATTGGTGGTTGCGATAAGACTGTACCCGCTCAAATGATGGGTGCGGCCTCAGCGGGGCTGCCTGCTATTCAGTTGATCACCGGCTCCATGCTGACCGGCTCGCATCGAAGTGAGCGTGTAGGTGCGTGCACTGACTGTCGTCGCTATTGGGGAAAATTCCGCGCTGGTGAAATTGATGAAGTTGAAAAAGATGAAGTGAATGATCAGTTAGTTGCTAGTGTTGGCACCTGCTCGGTGATGGGTACTGCTAGTACGATGGCTTGTATCTCTGAGGCCCTGGGAATGACTGTGCCCGGAGGGGCTAGCCCGCCAGCGGTAACGGCAGATCGCATTCGGGTTGCAGAAGAGACAGGTACGCGCGCTGTACAGATGGCAAAAGACGGTTTAACAATTGATAAGGTATTAACAGCAGACGCATTTGAAAATGCGATGCGTGTTTTGCTGGCTATTGGTGGCTCGACTAATGGCATTGTTCATTTGGCGGCTATCGCTGGACGTATGGGCCTAGAAATTGATTTGGATGCTCTTGATAAGATGGGTGATGAGACACCAGTGCTGGTTGATCTGAAGCCATCTGGCGATCACTACATGGAGAACTTCCATGATGCCGGCGGTATGACAACATTGCTACGCGAGTTAAAGCCATTACTAAAGCTTGATGCGATGACAGTGACTGGCCGCACTTTAGGCGAGGAGATTGATGCGGCTCCTCCAAGCTTCAAACAAGACGTAGTGCGTAAATTTGATAATCCTATTTATCCCCGTGGCAGTATTGCGGTCTTGCATGGCAACTTAGCTCCTGGCGGCGCCATCATTAAACAATCAGCGGCCAATGAAAAACTCATGGAGCATGAAGGTCGTGCGGTTGTCTTTGAGAATAGTGAGGATCTCGCCAATCGCATTGATAGCCCAGACTTGGATGTCACTGCAGAAGATATTTTGGTGCTCAAGAATATTGGTCCTAAAGGTGCACCTGGCATGCCTGAGGCGGGATATATTCCGATTCCAATGAAACTTGCACGTGCTGGCGTAAAAGACATTGTGCGCATCTCTGATGGTCGCATGAGCGGAACGGCATTTGGGACGATTGTTTTGCATGTAACTCCAGAGGCTGCAGTCGGTGGGCCGCTGGCATATGTAAAAAACGGTGATCGTATTCGCTTGAGCGTGAAAAATCGTGAGATTAGTTTATTGGTCTCAGAGGAGGAGTTGGCCAAGCGTGCAAAAGAAAGTCCGGTGATAGAGCCAACTGCAGAGCGCGGCTATTTAAAACTATTCTTGGATACCGTTACGCAAGCAGACAAGGGTGTGGACTTTGATTTCTTGAGAGCGGTAAAGATGGTTGGTAAGACTCCAAGGCGATGATCCAATAAGCATGAGGTAAAAAATAGAAGCAAAGAAAAACGCCACCTCAGAAGGTGGCGTTTGACTATTGATCAAATCAATTAACTACTAATTGGTGGAGTCGGCGGGAATCGAACCCGCGTCCGCAAATCCTCTACAACAAGTTCTACATACTTAGTCATATCATTTAATTTAGCTAGCTAGTCACAGACTGACATGTTCCACGCTGGCGATTCACTAGGTTTTCGAATCATTCCCCGTGACATGAAATGATCTTATCTCTTGTAAATGACCCTGATCTAGCTTGCGCTAGCTGACCCAAGAGAGAATCAGTTCAGGGGCAGCCGCAATTAAGCGGCTAGTGCGAAACGTTCGTCGTTTGCAGTTATTACATTCCCATTGATTTACGAGATAACGGGTCCTCGGTATGCCCTTGATGCTTTGTAATCCACGTCGAAACCATGTCGACCCCGGAGTTCATGCATTGGAATCTATATTTTAAGGCTCTTAGCCTTAAATTGCTGGATATCTTGCAGATTGGTAATTAAGCCCTACTGCGGGAAGATGATTTCCAGTAATTCTCTTGGGTGTCGCACTAAGTAATCAGCACCCCAGGCCTCTGGAGGCTCTTCACAGCCACAATAGCCATAAGCTGCTGCAATCGTCTTCATGCCTGCTGCTTTGCCTGCCACGATATCCCTAATGTCATCTCCTACATATACGGATTGGTTTGGATCAATATTGGCAACTCTAGCCGCATGCAATATGGGCTCGGGATGTGGTTTTGAGTGTGGGGTTGTATCGCCAGAGACGGTTGATGCCGCTCTTTGGCGTAAGCCCATCAGCTCTGTGAGGGGGTGAGTAAAGCGCTCACTCTTGTTGGTCACAATGCCCCAGGGAAGGTTTGCGCTATCGAGTTGATCTAATAAATGGTCAACACCCTCAAAAAGCACGCTGTTTACTAATAAAGCCTTCTCATAGTTTGCAAAGAATTCATCTCGTAAAGGAATGAAGTCTGGGTGATCGGTATTGATTCCAAAGGCTCCGCCAATCAGACCGCGTGCCCCAGCAGATGCGCAAGGCCTCAATACTTCGTATTGCTTAGGCGGGAGATTTCTGGCGATGAGAAGTTGATTGGCCGCCGCTACGAGGTCTGGGGCCGTGTCAGCAAGGGTGCCATCTAGATCAAAAAAGACGCCCTTGTAAGGGCTTGCTAACCCATTACTCATTTACGCACCGCAATCATGTAGTTCACATCTACATCATCTCCCAGGCTGTAGACCTGAGTGATAGGGTTGTAGCTCATGCCCTTCATGCCGATCATCTCGAGTCCTGCTTGACGAGTAAATGCAACTAATTCAGAGGGTTTGATGAATTTAGCGTATTCGTGAGTACCTTTCGGTAGCAGTCGAAGGATGTATTCCGCACCAATAATCGCAAATAAGTAGGATTTGGGGTTACGGTTTAGGGTGCTGAAAAAAAGGGTGCCGCCGGGCTTACAGAGTTTTGCGCAAGCTCGAACCACAGAGGCCGGGTCTGGGACATGTTCCAGCATTTCCATGCAAGTCACAACGTCATATTGTTCCGGCTCTTCCTCGGCTAGCGCTTCAGCTGAAATCGAGCGGTATTTGAGGCTGGCACCTACCTCCAGGGCGTGCAACTCAGCGACTTTGAGGGCTTTTTCAGATAAATCGATGCCGCAGGTATTGGCACCCGATTGCGCAATAGACTCAGCCAAAATCCCGCCGCCACAACCGACGTCGAGAACTTTCTTGCCCTTCAAATCAACAAAGGATTTGATCCAATTGAGACGCAGGGGATTAATTGCATGCAAAGGCTTGAATTCGCTATTAGGGTCCCACCAGCGATGGGCTAGGGCACTAAATTTGGCGATTTCAGATTGATCGACGTTCATAGGGGTAGGGGCGCGTGAAGCGCGCTAAGGTAAATGAATTACGAATATAGCGGAAATAAAAAAGCCCGGCAGAACCGGGCTTTTTTACAAGTAAAAAGAATTACTTAACTGCAGCTGTACCAACAACTTCGATGTCAGTGCGGCGGTTCTTAGCGCGGCCTTCAGCAGTTGCATTGCTTGCAACTGGATTGCTCTTGCCTTTTGATTCTGTGTAAATACGGCTACCGTCAACACCTTTGCTTACCAAGTAAGCTTTAACGGACTGAGCACGACGCTGGCCGAGAGCCATGTTGTAAGCATCAGTACCAACGCTATCAGTGTTACCAACAGCAATAATTACTTCTAATTTGATCTTGCTTAAGTCTTTAGCGATTTTGTCTAAAGTAGCTTTACCTTCTGCCTTCAATGTTGCTTTGTCGAAGTCATAGAGTGTGTCAGCTTGCAAAGTGATCTTGCTTTGGCTTACACCGGCACCAGCTTTTTTAGGTGTCAAGTAGCCATCGCAACCAGGAGCTGCAGTAGCAGGAGTCCAGTTGCTGTCACGCCAGCACAATGCGCCGTCGCCGTTTTTCCAGTTCAAGCCAGAGCTGTTTTCCCAGTTATCAGAAGCCATCGCTGCAGAAGCAGAAACAGTAACAACAGAAGCTAACAACACTTTTAGGGTTTTGTTCATTTTTAGTCCTCAAAAATCTCTTTTTTAATTAAAGTCAAACTTAAATGTAATTCGCCCTACTTTGAAGCAAAAAACCGCAAAGCGACACATCTCAATTTCGTACAAACTGACAGAATCTTAGCATAGGGGCTATCAGTCATCAAAATGATATTATTTCTAAATGGAACAAGCCGCTAAAGAAACACTACCAATATCCCTAGAAGACGAAATGCGGCGGTCCTATTTGGACTACGCAATGAGCGTCATTGTCGGCAGAGCCCTGCCAGACGTGCGTGACGGTCTCAAACCGGTTCATCGCCGGGTCTTATTTGCGATGTATGAATTAAACAACGATTGGAACCGTGCTTACAAAAAATCTGCCCGTATAGTTGGCGATGTGATCGGTAAATACCACCCACATGGCGATTCTGCGGTGTATGACACGATTGTTCGCATGGCTCAAGACTTCTCTTTGCGCTATATGCTGGTTGACGGGCAGGGTAACTTTGGCTCCGTAGACGGCGATAACGCTGCTGCAATGCGATATACCGAGATCCGCCTCCGTAAGATTGCCCACGAGCTTTTGGCTGATTTGGACAAGGAAACGGTAGATTTCGGGCCAAATTACGACGGTAGCGAGAAAGAGCCCCTCATTCTCCCTGCAAAAGTGCCTAATTTGCTGATTAACGGCAGTTCAGGTATTGCCGTGGGTATGGCAACCAATATTCCTCCCCATAGCTTGGATGAGGTGGTTACGGCCTGTTTACACGTCTTACACAACCCAGAATGCACGATTGATGAGCTCATTGAGATCATTCCGGCGCCAGATTTCCCGACTGCCGGCATTATTTACGGTGTTCAAGGCGTTCGTGAAGGGTATCGCACCGGTCGTGGCCGTGTGGTCATGCGCGCCAAAACCCACTTTGAAGATCTTGATAAGGGCGCTCGTCAAGCCATCATCGTCGATGAGTTGCCTTACCAGGTAAATAAAAAGAACCTGCTTGAGCGAATTGCTGAGTTGGTGAATGAGAAAAAAGTAGAGGGCATTTCTGATTTGCGCGATGAGTCTGACAAGTCAGGCATGCGCGTAGTGATCGAGCTCAAGCGTGGTGAGGTGCCTGAAGTCGTTCTCAACAATTTGTATAAGAGCACTCAACTGCAAGATAACTTCGGTATGAATATGGTGGCTCTGGTCGATAACCAGCCACGCCTGTTGAATCTGAAGCAAATGCTTGAGTACTTCTTGCAGCACCGTCGTGAAGTAGTAACACGTCGCACGATTTTTGAATTACGCAAAGCACGCGAGCGCGGCCATGTCTTGGAAGGCTTGGCAGTTGCGTTGGCAAACATTGATGAATTCATTGCCATCATTAAAGCTGCAGCAAACCCAGTGGTTGCTAAGTCAGAATTGATGAGTAAAGCTTGGGACTCCTCTATGGTGCGCGAGATGTTGGCGCGCGCAGAGACAGATACCCCGGGCGGCCGCAATGCTTATCGTCCTGAAGGTTTATTGCCTGAATATGGCATGCAAACGACTGGTCTCTATCGCCTATCTGATAGTCAAGCCCAAGAAATTTTGCAGATGCGTTTGCAACGCTTGACTGGCCTTGAGCAAGACAAGATTGTGAATGAGTACAAAGATGTGATGGCAGAGATTTCTGATTTGCTCGACTTGCTTGCTAAGCCAGAGCGCGTCACTCAAGTCATTGAGTCTGAGTTGAAAGAAGTGCAAGCTGAGTTTGGTATTGCTGGTGGTGATACTGGTCGTCGTTCATTTATTGAAATGAATGCAACTGAGTTGTTCACAGAAGATGTGATTACTCCGCAAGATATGGTGGTCACGCTTTCTAACACGGGTTATATGAAGAGTCAGCCTCTGAGTGAATACCGTGCGCAAAAACGTGGTGGTCGTGGCAAACAAGCTGCAGCTACTAAAAATGAAGACTGGATTGAAACACTCTTCGTTGCGAATACACATGACATCATTCTGTGCTTCTCTGATCGTGGACGTATGTACTGGCTCAAAGTGTGGGAAGTTCCACAAGGTAGCCGTAACTCACGTGGTAAGCCAATCGTCAATATGTTCCCGCTCATTGAAGGTGAGAAGATTACTGTGATTCTCCCGATCAAGGGATATCAAGATGATCATTACGTCTTCATGGCAACGAGCCTGGGCACGGTGAAGAAGACGCGTTTGTCTGACTTCTCTAATCCACGTAAAGCTGGAATTATTGCTGTTGATTTGAACGAAAACGACTTCCTAGTTGGCGCTGCCATTACTGATGGTCAGCATGATGTGATGTTGTTCTCTGACGCTGGTAAAGCAGTGCGCTTTGATGAGAATGATGTTCGTCCAATGGGCCGTACAGCGCGAGGTGTGCGCGGTATGAACTTGGGTGAAGGTCATCAAGTGATCGCGATGTTAGTTGCTCCAGCCGAGGCTGCTGAAGGTGCTGAGGCTGCTGTTCTTGATGCGAATGGCCTTGCTATTCCGAGCAGTGTATTGACTGCAACAGAAAATGGTTTTGGTAAGCGCACTCCGATCGGTGAATACACCCGTCATGGTCGCGGCACCAAAGGCATGATTGCGATTCAGACAACTGAGCGAAATGGAAAAGTAGTTGCCGCTGCTTTGGTATCTCCTGAAGATCAAATTATGTTGATCACTACTGGCGGTATCTTGGTGCGCACACGTGTTTCAGAGATTCGTGAGATGGGGCGCGCAACACAAGGCGTCACATTGATCAACGTTGATGAGGGCACGCGCTTGTCTGGCTTGCAGCGTATTGCTGAAAGCGATTCTGATGATGAGAATGATTTGGATGACGGTGAAGATGTTGAGGGTGGGGATGTTTCCGCTGACCCAGCAATTGACTCCAATTCTGATGAAGCTGGCGATGCCTAATTGGCATTCATACAAGGTTAATTAATTCATCATGACGTTTGACCGCCGCATTTTCAATTTCGCTGCGGGGCCTGCTACCCTGCCTGAAGAGGTGTTAAAGCAGGCTGCTGCAGAGATGTTGAATTGGCAGGGCTTAGGCGCAAGCGTGATGGAGGTCAGTCATCGCGGCAAAGAGTTCATGGCTCTATATGAGGAAGTGCTGCAAGATTTACGCACCCTCATGGGCATTCCTGATTCCTATGAAATATTGATGCTTCAAGGTGGTGGCTTGGGTCAAAATGCCGCTATTCCAATGAACCTCATGCCCTTGGCCAAGAATGGCCCTAAGGCAGATTTTTTGGTCACTGGTGTTTGGTCTGAAAAGTCCTTTAAAGAAGCAGAAAAGTATGGCGTTGCCCATCTAGCTGCATCCTCTGCAACTGAAAAATTCAATACGATTCCAGATCGTTCTACTTGGCAACTATCAGACGATGCTGCTTACGTTCACTACTGTGCGAATGAAACTATTGGTGGCGTAGAGTTTCCAGATGTACCTGAAGTCAATGGCAAGCTATTAGTTGCGGATATTTCTAGCAACATCCTTTCCAAAGAAATCGATGTCACAAAATGTGGTGTCTGGTTCGGTGGTGCACAAAAAAATATTGGCCCATCTGGCGTGACGATTGTGATCGTGCGCAAAGATTTGATGGGGCATAGCATGAGGATCACCCCATCGATTTGGGATTGGTCCAAGCAAGCGGCAACTGACTCGATGCTCAACACGCCACCAACTTTTTCAATTTATATGGCTGGACTTGGCTTTAAGTGGCTACTGAAGCAGGGTGGCGTTAAAGCAATCGAGAAGTGCAATCAAGAAAAAGCAGATTTACTCTACAACTTCTTGGATCAAAGTGGCTTGTATGAGAATCGCGTTGCAAAAGAATATCGCTCCAGAATGAACGTGACCTTCTTTTTGAAGGATGAAAATTTAAATGCTCAGTTCTTGGAGCAATCTAATGCAGCAGGCTTAGTTGCCTTGCGTGGGCATAAGGCTGCTGGTGGCATGCGCGCCAGTATTTACAACGCAATGCCGCTAGAGGGCGTCAAGGCTTTAGTGGAATTTATGCGTGACTTTGAAAGGCGTGCCTAATGAATTCCAAAGACCAGAGTACCGAAGAGCAGCGCCTTGCGCCAATTCGCGACAAGATCGATGCACTCGACGCACAGATTTTGGATTTGCTGTCGCAGCGTGCAAAAGCAGCTCAAGAAGTTGGCCATATCAAAGGTGGTTTTTCTTCGCCGGTATTTAGGCCAGAGCGCGAGCGTCAAGTTGTTGCGCGCTTACAGGAACTCAGCAAGGGTCCACTATTACCTGATGGCATCGCCGCAATTTGGCGTGAAGTGATGTCAGCCTGTCGCGCTTTGGAAGCTCGCCAGACGATTGCTTATCTTGGGCCAGTAGGAACATTTTCAGAGCAAGCGGCTCAAACTTATTTTGGTCACTCGATTGCAGGTCTTCCTTGCAATAGTCTCGATGAAGTATTCAAGGCGGTAGAGAAGGGCGCGGCGCAGTTTGGTGTTGTGCCTGTAGAAAATTCTAGTGAGGGTGCGATTTCTCGTACTCTAGACCTGCTCCTGGATTCTCCAATGCGTATTAGCGGTGAAGTAGTGCTGCCTATTCGTCACCACCTCTTGACTAAGAGTGGCAACCTAAATGGCGTAACTACTGTGTGCGCGCATGCCCAGGCTTTGGCGCAATGTCAGCAATGGTTGAGTGTGCATGCGCCGCAATTGAAGCGCCAGGCAGTTAGCAGCAATGCTGAAGCTGCACGCATGGCTTCGATTGATCCAACGCTAGCAGCAATTGCTGGCGACCCTGCTCAAGAGGCTTATGGATTGCAGGCAGTAGCAGCGCAAATTCAGGATGATCCCCACAACCGTACACGTTTTGTAGTGGTTGGCACTTATGAGTGTCAGCCAACCGGTAAGGATCAAACTTCCTTGGTGTTATCGGTAGATAACCAGCCTGGTGCGGTACATCGCTTATTGGAGCCCTTAGCTAAGCATGGTGTTTCCATGAATCGTTTCGAGTCTCGTCCGGCTCGCAAGGGAACTTGGGAGTATCACTTTTATATCGATGTAGCGGGACACGCTGAAGATGCAAAAGTGGCTAAAGCACTAGAGGAGCTAAAAACTACAGCTGCCTTTTATAAAAATCTCGGCTCATATCCTCATTCAGCATGACATCAAAATTCAATATCGGTTTAAAGCATATCCATGCCATAGCGCCCTATGTTGGCGGGCGACCTATCAGTGAGGTTGCACGTGAATATGGCCTTGATGAAAACAAGATTGTGAAGCTCGCATCCAATGAAAATCCATTGGGTATGCCAAAGTCAGCGCAAGATGCGATGCTTAAGGCTGCTAGTGATTTAGGTCGTTACCCAGATTCCAATGGTTTTGAATTAAAGAATGTTTTGTCAGCACGTTTAGGTGTTCCGGCTGATTGGATTACCTTGGGCAATGGCAGTAACGACATTTTGGAATTGGCTGCCCGCGCAGTAGCTCAAGCTGGTGATGAAGTTATTTTCTCTAAACATGCTTTTGCTGTTTATCCACTGGCTACTCAAGCAGTTGGTGCCAAAGCAGTGGAAGTGGCCGCCACTGAAATGTATGGTCATGACTTGCCAGCCATGCTGCAAGCAGTCAATGCTGGTGGTGATAAGGTCAAGTTGGTGTTTGTGGCTAACCCAAATAATCCGACTGGTAGCTACTTAAGCGCTCAAGAGATTGAGGATTTCCTCATCGCAGTTCCAGCTCATGTCGTGGTGGTCTTGGATGAGGCTTATAACGAGTACCTCACACCAGAACAACGCTATGACGCAATTGCTTGGGTGAAGCGTTTTCCTAATATGATTTTGTCGCGCAGCTTTTCAAAGGCCTATGGCTTAGCAGGCTTACGCATTGGCTATGGTGTTGCTCAGCCTGCTTTAACTGATTTGCTGAATCGCATTCGTCAGCCCTTTAACGTGAATAGTCTTGCACAAGCAGCAGCAATAGCGGCATTTCAGGATGCTGCTTTCCTGCAGCAAGGTTTTGAACTCAATCGTGCTGGCCTTACTCAACTCACTGAGGCATTTGATGCGCTTGATCTGGCTTATCTTCCGTCGGCCGGTAACTTTGTGTTGGTCAAGGTTGGCGAGGATGATGGTGCTGGTGCTCGTATTAATTTAGAGCTGCTTAAGCGCGGCATTATTGTTCGCCCAGTTGGCAATTACGGTTTGCCGCAGTGGTTGCGTATTTCTATCGGCTTGCCTGAAGAGAACGCAGCCTTTATTGCTACGCTTAAAGATATTTTGGCGCAGCAGTAGTTCAAAACAAATAGATAAATTTAAATAGCCCAATGGCCATCATTAACCCATCTAGTAATTTCGGAACTGTCACCATTGTTGGCGTTGGCTTGATCGGCGCCTCTTTAGGTTTGGCATTAAAAAAAGCGGGCGTGGTAAATAAGGTCTTGGGTGTTGGTCGTAGTGCCGCGAACTTGGATCAAGCGCTGAAGATGGGTGCGATTGATGCTGTAGTCGATTTGGTCGAGGCAGCTAAACAGTCTGATGTGATTGTGCTGTGTATGCCCGTGGCTCAGATGCGCGCTACTTTTGAAGTGATTGAGCCGCACCTTGAATCCAGAACAATGATCACGGATGCTGGCAGCACCAAAGGTGATGTTATTTTGGCTGCTAAAGAAGTCTTAGGTAAAAAAGCTTGTCAGTTTGTGCCGGCGCATCCTATTGCGGGTGGTGCACAACATGGTGCTAGTGCTGCCAAAGCGGATTTATTTGAAGGCAAGCAAACCATTCTTTGTCCGCTACAAGAAAATTCTCCGCAAGATACCGATTTAATTGAGGGCTTTTGGCAATCTGTGGGCTCTGTTGTGAAGAAAATTTCTTGCGTGCAGCATGATGCAATCTACGCAGCGGTTTCTCATTTGCCACACATTTTGTCTTATGCATTAATGGCAAGCGTAGTGAATTCTGAAGATGCCGATCAAAAGCTCAGTCATGTTGGTGCAGGCTTCAAAGATTTCACCCGCATTGCTGCTTCGAGCCCTGAAATGTGGCGTGATATTTGCTTGGGTAATCGCACCGCAGTTCTGAAAGAACTTGATCAATATTTATTGATCGTTAATCACATGCGTAAATTGATTGCTGATCATGATGGTGCAGGCTTGGAGAAGTTGTTTAATAAAGCTAGTAAAGCACGTCAAGATTTGGATGTGCTTTGATGAGTGGCTTGCCTGATATCAAAATTGGACCATTCAAGCGCGCACAAGGCTCAATTGTCTTGCCGGGTTCTAAGAGTATTTCAAATAGAGCCTTGTTATTAGCTGCTTTAGCTTCAGGCACGACTACCCTCAAAAATTTACTAGATGCCGACGATACCCAAGTGATGCGTAATGCACTTCGTCAGTTGGGTTTATCGGTAACTGATCAAGCCGATAAAGTCTGCGTAGTTGAAGGTTGTGGTGGCAAGTTCCCGGTGCAAAACGCAGATCTATTTATGGGTAATGCGGGTACGGCCATTCGTCCGTTAACGGCAGCACTAGCAATGCAGGGCGGTAACTATCGCCTCTCTGGTGTGCCGCGCATGCATGAGCGGCCAATTCGTGACTTGGTTGACGGCTTGCGACAAGTCGGCGCACAGATCGATTACGAATTACAAGAAGGTTATCCGCCGATCAAGATTGTTGCTGCTGAGATTGAGATCAAAGACGTCGTAAAGGTACGCGGCGATGTTTCTAGTCAGTTCTTAACTGCTTTGTTGATGGCCTTGCCTTTGGTTGCAAAAGAGCCCGTCAAGATTGAAGTCCTTGGCGAGTTGATCTCCCGTCCTTATATCGATATCACGCTTAAGCTCATGGCGCGCTTTGGGGTCAAAGTAGATTGCCCTGATGCACAGTCGTTTGTGATTCCTGCCAAAACTGCTGACGCGGTATATCAAAGCCCTGGTGTTTTATCGGTTGAGGGTGATGCATCTTCCGCCTCTTACTTCTTAGCGCTTGGCGCGATTGGTGGTGGACCAGTGCGTGTTTTAGGCGTTGGTAGTGAGAGCATTCAAGGTGACGTCGCTTTTGCGGATGCGCTAGCGTTGATGGGTGCCAAGATTTCTTCTGGAGAAGATTGGATTGAAGTTGCGGGCGTGAAGAATGCAAATGGCAAGCTTAACGGCATCACGATTGATTGCACAGAAATTCCGGATGCAGCGATGACGCTTGCTGTTGCTGCTTTGTTTGCTGAGGGTCCGACCCGTTTAAACAATATTGCCAGTTGGCGTGTAAAAGAAACTGATCGTATTGCGGCAATGGCAAAAGAGTTGAAAAAAGTGGGTGCAATTGTGGAGGAGGGCGCTGACTATATCGTGGTGCAAGCACCTCAATCGATTGCTGATTGGAAGTCTCCTGCTGAAGGTATTGATACTTATGATGACCACCGCATGGCGATGTGTTTCTCATTGGCCGCTTTTGGTCCAAATGCGCTGCAGATCAATGATCCTAATTGCGTTGCTAAAACCTTCCCCACCTACTTTGCCGAGTTTGCAGAGATCGTTTCTTAGAAGTTGCTTTTGATGAACTTGCCTCCAGTTATTGCTATTGATGGACCCACCGCCTCTGGCAAGGGGACGGTTGCTTCTTTGGTGGCAGAAAAGCTGGGTTTTCATTACCTGGATAGTGGGGCGCTATATCGACTCGTTGCCTTGGGTAGTCAAAAAGCATCCGTTGATCCCCAAAATGGCTCAGAACTGGGTATTTTGGCAAAAAAACTGGTGATTTCCTTCAAAAATGGCCAAATTCTGCTCAATTCTGAAGATGTGACAGATGCGATTCGTACTGAAAGCATTGGCTTGCGTGCTTCGGCAATCGCAGTCCATCCAGAGGTTAGACAGGCTTTAATTGGTGTTCAGCATGGCTTTAGGGTGGCTCCGGGTTTAGTTGCTGATGGCCGGGATATGGCTAGCGTGATATTTCCAGATGCGGTTTTGAAGGTTTTTCTAACTGCAACGGCTGAAGCTAGGGCCGAACGTCGGTATAAGCAATTGATAGCTAAGGGAATTTCTGCTAAACTCGAGGACTTGCTGCACGATTTGCAAGAGCGCGATGCCAGAGACAGTAGTCGAGGTGCCGCACCTTTGTTAGTTGCAGACGGCGCTAAAGTGCTTGAAACATCAGATTTATCGATAGATCAAGCGGTTAAGACGGTTTTGGATTGGTATCAATCAAAAATAGCTTAGTTTTTAGCGAGAAGTAAATGGCAGTAGAAGTTGTTTTGGCGTCTTAAGAAACTCTACAACGCGATTTTCTAATTTAGCGTGTTTCTTGGGGCTTTTTTAACCTAACCCGTCAGGCCTTCTGGCGGCACAAAGTGAATATATAAATGTCTGAATCATTTGCAGAACTATTTGAAGAATCATTAACCCGATCGAATATGAAGACCGGCCAAGTCATTTCGGCTGAAGTACTTCGCATCGACCATAACTTCGTCGTTGTTAACGCTGGATTGAAATCCGAAGCGTTTATTCCTGTTGAAGAATTCCATAACGACGCTGGCGAGATTGAAGTAGCTCCTGGCGATTTCGTTTCTGTTGCTATTGACGCTCTTGAGAACGGCTATGGCGACACAATCCTGTCCCGTGACAAGGCTAAGCGCTTGGCATCATGGATGAACTTGGAAAAAGCTCTCGAGCAAGCTGAGATCGTTACCGGTACTGTTACTGGTAAGGTTAAAGGCGGCTTGACTGTAATGGTTAACGGTATCCGCGCATTCTTGCCTGGATCACTCGTTGATACACGTCCAATCAAAGACACCAGCCCTTACGAAGGTAAGACGATGGAGTTCAAGGTTATCAAGCTCGACCGTAAGCGTAACAACGTAGTGTTGTCACGTCGTGCAGTTGTTGAAGCTAGCCAAGGTGAAGAGCGTGCTAAGTTGATGTCTAACCTTAAAGAAGGTGCAGTAGTTACTGGCCTCGTTAAGAACATCACTGATTACGGCGCATTCGTTGACCTCGGTGGTATCGATGGCCTCTTGCACATCACTGACTTGGCATGGCGTCGTGTGCGTCACCCAAGCGAGATGTTGACTGTTGGTCAAGAAGTTACCGCTAAGATTTTGAAGTTCGATCAAGAGAAGAACCGTGTTTCACTCGGCGTGAAACAACTTGGTGATGATCCATGGGTTGGTATCGCTCGTCGTTACCCACCAAACACCCGTTTATTCGGTAAGGTAACTAACCTGACTGACTACGGCGCATTCGTGGAAATCGAATCTGGTATCGAAGGTTTGGTGCACGTTTCTGAAATGGACTGGACTAACAAGAACGTTGCTCCAAGCAAAGCTACTGCATTAGGAACCGAAGTTGAAGTCATGGTTCTGGATATTGATGAAGACAAGCGTCGTATTAGCTTGGGCATCAAGCAGTGCAAAGCAAATCCATGGGAAGAGTTCTCACGTGGCCAGCAAAAAGGCGACAAGTTGACTGGCGCAATCAAGTCTATTACTGACTTTGGCGTGTTCATTGGTTTGCCTGGCGGTATCGACGGTTTAGTTCACCTCTCAGACCTTTCATGGAATGAGCCAGGTGAAGAAGCTGTAAAGAAATACAAAAAAGGCGATGAAGTTGAAGCTACTGTATTGGCCATTGATGTTGAGAAAGAGCGTATCTCTCTCGGTATCAAGCAATTGTCTGGTGACCCATTCAATAACTACACATCCGTAAGTGACAAGGGTAGCCTTGTAACTGGTACCGTGAAAGCTGTTGATGCTAAGGGTGCAACTATTCACTTGGCTGATG
>JACCDG011371856.1_pt1 | contig 21656 bp, 23 predicted proteins | sample 7442471 | NCBI WGS metagenome assembly JACCDG01 (sample SAMN15323444, study PRJNA562643) | freshwater metagenome | isolation source: river surface water | place: USA:Blue River Watershed | collected 2017-08-17 | reverse complement strand
TGGGCACCTCTGTGATCTTCACTCTATATTTGAATACTAAAATACTATTCCTGGATCCCCGACAAAAACACTCGGGAATAACACAATTAATCTTACTTCCCCACCGTATCCACAAACAAAAACTGATAAATCTGCAGATAATTTGATTTGATAAGGATACACGAATTTTTGATAAAAGACCATGAAGAAAATTCAGGGATGACCCAGTTAAGGATCAAGGATCCAATAACCAAATGGCTTATTAATAAGAAGCTATACATCAACAAATAGCTAGACTTTAATAATGATGTATCAGCTTCATATAACTTCTTCGCAGATACCACCCAATGCATCGCTAATAAAAACCCAACATACGATAAAAATATCCACTCTAAACCATGCGCTTTTTCAAGCATGATCAAAATGACGTAAATAATAATCACAATTAACGCATAAATCGGAACAATATACCCAATAACTGTGGCTGCGGGACCCGCAAAAGAAAATACTTTGGCTAAACTATCGACGGTAAAATCAAAGAACTCTTTGAAAGAATATAAAAATAAGAAAATGAGAAGAAAAATCCCTACACCTTGTAACAAGGCTGTTTGCTTAATCGCAGGCAAGGCCATGACCTGACCATAAAAACATACCCCAGCCGCATAAATAATAGGTATCAATAACACAAATCCTAAAATCTGAAACACGGCTTGGAAAATGTTTTTCATTAATGCCCCTTCCGTTTTGTGATGCGTTCAAGCCCACCCATATACGGACGCAAAGGTTCAGGAATGATAATATCTCCACTAATCGTCTGATAATTCTCAAGTATAGCAATCATGGTGCGCGGCAATGCCACACCCGACCCATTTAATGTATGCACAAAACCCTTCTTTTTCCCGTCTTTACCCTTGTAACTAATATTCGAACGACGGGCTTGGAAGTCTTCAAAATTTGAACAGCTCGAGGCTTCAAGCCATTTATCTAAACCAGCGGCATACACCTCGATGTCATAACATTTCGCTGCGGCAAAACTTAAATCACCTGTTGCTAACATCAATACACGATAAGGAATATTTAAGATTTGGAAGACTCGGCATGCATTTTGTAATAATGATTCCAATTCATCATAGGAGACTTCAGGCTTAACGAACTTAACCAATTCCACTTTATCAAATTGATGCACACGCATTAAACCCCGAGTGTCTTTTCCATAAGAACCCGCTTCCCGACGAAAACACGTTGAATACGCCGCATAATAAATAGGCAATTCATCTTCCGTTAGCATTTCATCTCGGTGAATATTGGTAATAGGTACTTCTGCTGTTGGAATTAAATACAATTCATCTTCCGGCAATCGGTACATATCATCTTTCATCTTCGGCAATTGCCCTGTACCTGTCATGGACGCGGCATTAACCAATACCGGCGGAAACATTTCGCGGTAACCGTGTTGAGATGTATGCAAATCAAGCATGAAATTATATAAAGCGCGTTCTAAACGTGCGCCCATGTCTTTATACAAAATAAAGTTAGACCCACTAATCTTTGTCGCCCGTTTAAAATCAACAATGTCTAAACTTTCAGCTAATTCGATATGTGATTTAGGCTTAAAATCAAATTGAGGTTTTTGTCCCCAGCTGGATACTTCTTTATTCAATTCCGGACCACCTACTGGCACCGACGGATGCGGCACATTAGGAATCATTAAGAGAATATCTTGGATTTGAGCATCTAATTCTTTAATTTGAGGATCAAGCGCATCGATTTCTTGAGAAGTAGCCTTCATCGACGCAATAGTTTCTTTGGGATCTTTTTTTTCTTTAATTAATTGTGTAACTTGATCATTGACCTGGTTCTTTTTTGCTTTAAGTTCATCTGCTTTAGCGTGCAATTGACGACGCTGGGCATCGAGTTTAAGCAAATGGTCAAAATCAATTTGAACACGTTTGGATAATACACCGTTTTTAACCGTGTCGAGGTGTTCACGGATCAATTTAATATCAATCATGTCTTTTGTTCTTTGCGGGACTGCGCTAGGGTTTGATCAATGTATTTGAGCAACACGCGTGGAGAAATTGGTTTTGAGAGGTAGTATTCTCCTCCCTTATCATAACAATCAATAACGCTTTCAGGAGTATCAACACATGTTAAGAAAATAACAGGTATATTGCGGGTCAATGGATTTGCTTTTAATTGATCACAGACTTCAAGTCCGTTTTGATCAGGCAAATTATAGTCAAGGATAATCAGATCTGGCAATTCTTTACAGGCAATATTAACACCTTCTTGCCCATAGGTCGCTGTCAATGGGGCATAACCACCCTTGGCAATGGCCACTAAAACAACACCCATATCAACAGGAGAATCTTCAATGACTAAAATCTTACTCGATTTAGACGAAGGATTCTTCTTATTAAACAGTTTCGAAATAAATGAAATCATTGTCATTAGAAACATTACACCTTAGGTACTTGTGATAAGCGCACTAAACAAAAAATAGTAAACGCTAATGTGATAATTAACAACATTCCCGACGGCATAAACGATTGAGTTTTAACAAGGCGAATGATAAAGGCCAAACACAAAAACCCACCTAAACATGCCGCTGTAATCCAGCCACCTCTTAGGTTAATTGACATTAACCATAAAGATAATAATACAATAAATCCACTTCCGCCACCCATGGCTAAGGACATCATGCTGCCCTTTTTAAAGCCAAAATAGGCGCCGATAAACAGAAATAAAGCATACGCTATGAGGACGATTTTATCAACCATAATATATGACCACCCTTTAATCAGCACTTTCGACAGGTTCGAAGTAATCGCTGTCATTATAAGACTTTAATTTGAGGATTTTATCATTAAATTCAACAACTTTTTGGCGAATAATTTCTTCAACTTGAGTCACAGCCTCATGACGTTTACGTAAACTTAATTGAACAATTTCATCCAAATCATCAATCGCTTTTAAATAAACACCTGGCAGGTCTGCGACTTCTGGATCAATATTACGTGGCATGGAAATATCAATCATCACCAAAGGACGGTTAGCGCGCTGGGCCATGACTTTGCTCATCGCATCTTTGCTTAAAATATAATGAGGAGCCCCAACACAACAGAAACACACATCGACCTCACCTAAGATTTCTTTAATATCAAAAAATGATGCCGAGATGCCATTATATTTTTGAGCCAATTCTTCAGCCTTCTCACCCGTGCGATTCATCAAATAAATCTTTTGAACACCACGATTATTCAATTGGCTTAAGGCAATCTCGCCCATTTTACCAGCACCAATAACAAGCACTGATTTATCGACGAGCTGTCCGCCTAATTCTTTTTGCGCTAATTCAATCGCAGCCCAGCTTATTGATGAGCCCCCATGAGAAATATCTGTTTCATGCTGGGCTTTTTTACCAGCACGAATCGCTAAATTGGTTAGAATATTAAAATGTTTTGAGAGAACGCCGACTTCCCGGGCACGTTCAACCGCAGTTTTAACTTGGCCTAAAATTTGTTTTTCACCTAACACTAAAGAATCTAACCCGCAGGCCACATGCAATAAATGTTCCAAGGCCTGCTTACTTTCATAAATATACACATACGGTGTGATATCAAAATCAAATGGGGTTTTCTTGATTTTTGCAATTAAATCGAGGATAAAATCTTGATTAACAGATGGGTCAACCCGTTTCACATACACTTCCACCCGATTACAGGTTGAAAGGACAAATGCCTCGGCGACCTGAGGATGAGATTTTAGTTCACTTAATAATAAATCCTGTTGTTGGGGATTTAGATAGAACTTTTCGCGTATATGGATTGGCGCTGTTTTGTGATTTAAACCAATAATAAACATATAAGGCAATATAACAAAATCCGCCATTCAATTCAAATAGTATCCAAATAATCTGAGATTAGCTTTCAATGCTGTGGTATTCACTTAAAAGGGAGACAAATGTTTCAGAAGATAAAGGCCCAATATACGCATTAGCCCCTGCTTCTCGACAGGCTTCGCGCATAAAACGCGCTTCTAATATTTTAGCTTGAAAAGCAATATCATCATTCGATTCTGGTTTGCCTGAATAATACGTTAATATACTGACCTTCTTAAACTTAGCAAAACTTCTTAAAGCCCGAATCACTTCTTGTGGCCCCATAAACACATCCAAGAGAATGATGTCAGGATTAAAGGTCATTGACTTATACATCAAATCGGCAATTGTCATACAGATTTCAGTGGACCAGCGACCATCGTGATCTAATAATTCTTTTGCTCTTAAAGCATCCGTTGGATTGGTGTTATGGACTAACACTTTACATTTCTTGACTCCCCTCACCACACACTTACCCAATTGACGAGAAATGCGATCATTAAGATCTAGTGTATCAATGGGAGCAACGAGAAATTCTTGAACACCGACATACAAATAAGCATCTTCATTCTTACGTTGGTCGCTAATGACGATGATAGGAATAAGTTTTGAATCTGCATTGGCTTTAATGCGTTGGCAAAGTTCATAGCCATTAAGACCAGGAACATTTAAGTCGGTAACAATGACATCAGGAGTGGCGTTATGGATGATATTTAAGGCTTGCTCAGAGGCTTGGGCATGAAGGACTTGAAACCCTGCCTTTTCAAGCAGGATACGGGATTCTTGAAGTTTATTTTCTTCTTCAACAAACAACACCCGGTTATGCATACAACTGTCCCTTTCGGTAACTGGCTACTCCTTAAGCACCCTTAAGGAGCCCTCTAGCTTTGCTTACGCCTGTCTTTATAAGTTAACAAGCCTAACCGCAGTGTTTACCTGCGGGCCCCCGCCTTCATTGAACGGGTTTGCCTTTATCGGTTGAACAAAATACTCTATTGTAAGTATATACTATGGAGGGTGACTTTGCCACAGAGCCTAAATACATGGAGTATATAGACTTATAAGCAAAATCAAATAAGGAAGTTTTAATATCTTACCTAATTAGATTAAGCGGAATGATTCTAAGAATTTCTCAAAAACACCTAAATTCTGTTTGTAATAATATTGCTGGGCCGCGTCATACATAATTCGATACACCATCCCATCGTATAAAAATCCATAATGAATACCCTGCTTAATTAAACCTGAAGATGTTTCATACGTATATTCTAATCTAAACCCATCTTGATTAGCGATTTTAACGGGTTCATTACTAACAACATTGAATTTAAAGATATTTTCCCCTGACTTATAATCATCAATCTCAACATCGGCAATCTCATTGATTAACATTGACTTGGTGAATTTCTTTTTCGTAAACGCCAATGGTTCATCAATTTTACGACGCTCAACGGTCACTGAATCAAGAACAATGCCATCACGAGTCATGATAAAATATTGAGCGCGCGTATAGCGCATCCAATCTTGAGGTAATTGAGCTGTAAATTTGCGCGCACCATCTTTATATTCCCCTGTTGGCGCCTTAACCCACGGCACCATGGCACAGCCATTAAGCAACAATACCGATAAAAATAATACGCGAATACTCATCATACAATCTCCTTACTCAATCAATCGTTGTATAAATGCTTTATCCTTAGCATTAGGATCTGCGGTCAAATAAGACTTAAAAAATTCTTTGGCTTTTTCTTTATCGCCTTGGGCATAAATGACTTGAGCTTTTCCCTTCAAGGCAACAGCATATTGACTATCAATCGCTAATGCTTTGTCATAGGCTTCTAAAGCGAGCTTATAGTCATCTTCTTTAGGACGATCTTTTTTCTTCTTTTCAGTATCTTGCCGCTCTCTATATAGTTCACCTTTAAGATAATACCCATATTTATCGTCGGGATAATCAAGGACCAGTTTATCAACATTGCGTTGGGCTGTCATGAACATCCCTTTTTCTAAACACAAGGTGGTGTTAAGCAAAAGAACTTCTCGGATCAATGTTTTATAATTTTCTGTTAAGGTTGGTGTCACATTAGTTTGAGTTGCGCTCTTAATTAATTCATCATAATTTTTAATACGCTCTTGGACGTGTGGATGGGATGAGAAGAAAAAAGGTTCCTTTTCTTTTTCATCTTTCATAAATAAATCTAACATCTCAAACATTTTCTTAGATTCACGGATATCATAACCAGCATTCTTGGTTAACTCAAAACCATACTCATCTGCTTCCTTCTCTGATTCACGGGAATACCCTGTGATAGATGACACTAATGACAAAGGCCCAATAATACTCGATATCCCGCCCGTCGCGAATGCCGCTGGCAAGGCAAAGACTTGCCATAACGCTGATTGATTTTGCAAATTACGAAATTGTTTTAATGAATGACGGTGCAGGATATGTGTCATTTCATGACCGATTAATGTAGCCAATTGGTCTTCATTCGCAGAAGCAGCGACGATACCCGAATGAAGATAAATACGCCCATTGGGCATAGCAAAAGCATTTAAGGTAGGTTCATTGATAACAAAAATCTTAATATCAAGATTATTTTCTTTGCTCCCCGCGGGAAGCAACCGTTGAGCAATCGTATTTAGATAATCTTCAAGTGGCTTTTGATTAAAAACAATACCACTTTGTTCAATATTCTCTGCCGTTTCATCGGCACGCTTCATTAACCTTTTTTCATCGTCTTCTAAATTAACACGGCCCGTTTCCATGTTGGCAACATTGACTGTCGCACAACCACTCAAGGCTAATGATAATAAGACAATGCTTAGGTTGAAGATTTGAGTAAATCGCGTGTTAGCCATTCGATCAATTTATCCACGTGTTCTTTTTTCTTAAAGCTATATTCAGATGCAGGGTTATTTACTTTAAACCACAGCACATCCCCACTTTTTCCATCGACAACCCCAATATTAAGAAATGTGGGATGAGAATAAACGATCGATACCCCGGCAACAGCTCCTAAAAGCTGCGTCCATAATTCGGTAGCCACACGCCCTGCTGTTACTTCTGTATCAAATCCAGAAATAAATAAAACAGCATCCGCATCGCACACTTTCGCTAATTGCTCTAAATCTGTCCCAAGAGTGTAATCAAAATTGGTGACTTTACTTTGAAATGTTTCCATACCAGGGTAGGCATGTTGCAAAGCACTTTGAGCAATAGCTTCATATAAAGCCTGGTTATTTTTCCATGTTTCGCGAGGCTGATTCTTTAAGAAGTCTTTATCAATAAACTTAATCTTAATATCAGAACGAGAACCAACATGCTTAGTGAGACTGTCAGTAATGAACTTTGTTGCTTGCACAGACCATTCATCCATTTCTTCCTGCACCCCTCCTGCTGAAATCTTATAAACTTTCACATCAACAGGAAGTATCGCAATTGTCTTAATGGATTTCATCTTCTCGGACAATAACGGTGATTGTCGCGTTACAGAGACGCATCCAGAAAAGATAACTACCATCATTAAAGCCATTAGTTTCATTTTAAACATATGATCCTCGTCGAATATTAACTCATTATCTCAAACCATTTCAATTAAAACTCTACGCCTAATTTTGCCCCTATTTCAGTGGAGGTGTTATGAGGCTCATACCCGCTAAATTGAACAACTCCCGCATAAGTCGCTGTAGCAACATCCGAATCATCAATATTCCAATAACGTATGTAAGGTGAAACAAGAATATTAAACATATCCGTCTTGTATTTAATATCAATTTGACCACGTACCCCATAACCACTGTCTTGGGTATTTTTTAAATCACTAAAACCAGCAATATCGCTTAAATAGCTTTCTTGCCATCCTCTTAAGAAAAGATCATATTCCGCATTAAAACCAATTTGCCATTTGCTAGTTAAACTGACGTCTAATGAAAGACCAAAAGGCAAATACACATATTGCGAAAGGCGGTCATATCCTGCAGCTCCTGTTGAAGTATACATACTTCCTAAATCATCATAAAGGAACCTATACCCTAAACCGCTATAAGGACTCAGGTGAACACTCTCGGAAAAATCAAAAACCCATCCTCCTAACATGCGTGGTTCAATTAAGAAATCGTCCACATTATCAAGAGTTCCTGTCCCTTCGTAATCAACTTGGCCATAATTAAAATGCCCATCTAATGCCAAGAAATAGGCTGCTCCCTCAGGTTTAAAAGTCAAATTCCCAAAAACCCCATAAAAAACACCTTTCTCCTGCATCACACCTGGTTCTTTATAGGTGATATGCGAAACCTCCGTTCCCATTTTTAAAACAATATCTTTGGGTTCTTCAGCGTGAGCAATACCAACAGCACTGATTAAAAGTATTAAGAATAGAACATTTGTTTTCATATTTTATCCTCGGTAATAAAACATTATTTTAAAACTTCCGTATTCTCTAGCAGCGGTACTTGTTTTAATTTAGACAACTCTTCATCCGACACATCATTTGTTAATGTTACATACGGTGCCACATCTCTAAGACCAAACTCTACGCCTGTTTTAACATAATACTTCTTCCCAGGCTCAAGACTTAGCGTCAAGGATTGTTCTTTTCTGATCCAATCATTGGGATAAAACTTATGCTCACCGGGTGTTGTTTCATAAACAAAATAAGAATTACAATTTAATCCACCAATTTGTTGTTCATTATCAAAAATATAAACACCTCGCCCTATCCCCCAGATCGTGCACGAGCGATAAAAATAAACATAGCTATGCGTGCTATTAAATTGAATAGGCCCCACCTTTGCAGAACCATATGTGATTGGCCCACCTGTTGCACAGCCACTTAGAAATAAAACTAAGAAATAAAATGAAAAATGCGGAAGAAAATCTAAAGGAATGAGAAAAGAATGCCGAAAGGTCTTCAATTTAATATATTCCATTGTTAAAAGTTACTTAATTATCGTCTCACCTTAACAAATTAGCCTTAATTCTTCAACAAAAACTTGTTACCAATAAAAAATATAATTCAATGTTAAACGTTGGCGATCATTCTTCTCATAGGCTAATTGAATAGCATTTTGTTTGTTAATTTGATATTGAAACTTGGTCTGTATCGTTTCAATATAGCCATAATATTCCAAACCAAACTCCAATCCATAATTAAATTCAAGCTTTAAAGGCTCCTCACCTAACATAAATCCTACTGAAGGACCTGAACGGAATTGCTGATCACGGGAATGTGAAGATAGATTTACAAAACCATAATAAATACCAAGATTAGTTACTTTCTTAACTAAACCCATCCCCCCATCCATCACATAATCATAGGAAGAACCCTTATCGGTATTATAACGATCACCTCCAGCACGCAAACGCCATGATAATGGACTTTCTTTAGCTTCTTGAATATAAAATGTCTTAAAATCTCTAATTTTAAGAAAATCAAATGAATCGATAAAGAAATTCTGTGAATCAGATAAAAATCCAAGATTTAAATTTAATGCCACAAGTTCATTATATTCTAATGCTGTCAATCCTACCGACTCTCTCCTATACACTGTATAACCAAGCGTGGTAAAAAGATCTCTGCCATCTTCAAAAACAAACCCTGCATTAAATGATGAGGGAGGCGCTATATCTTTAGGCGAAGGAACCTCTGGAATTATCACAGGTTTTTCTTTCATGGCTGGTAAACGTAAACGTTCCAGCAAAATCTTATCCTTATACTCTTTTAAACGCTGATCAGCCTGCTCCTCATCACTTGCCATAAGTTTATAATACTGATAAGCCAATAAAGAATTTAAAACGTCAATACGGCCTTCCACATCGAGACTTTCTAATTGGGATGTTATATCACTATGGGGACTATTAGTAATCATTCGGTACACATGTCGTTCATCTGAGCTTAAGCGTTGTGTTTCATAAAATAAATAACGTCTAGCTGAGGGAATATATTTTATACTCTTGATTAAAGTATTTTCTCCACGGCCCCTTCTTTGCTTGTCAATAGCTTGAAGTCGATGAAATAATTCTTCAGGAATATAAATTGGATAATCAAAATTATAAACACTTTCTTTCACAAAAATATCGAGAAGCACTGCTATACGATGAGCACAATTAGCATTTAAAAAATAGTACGTATACCGTTTTGTTAATAATTCTGCGAGGTGATAAATAAGCATGACTTTCTCAGTATCTGAGAACTCCAATGTATATTCCCACATGTCTCTAAATTCTCTACTTGAATAAACCTGATCATGCGCATAAAAAAATTTATCTGAGAATGTAGCACTATAACCACCAAACAAGCCTTTAAGGATATACAATACCATATTTTCATTGGCCGGCACTGTCGCTCCGTAGCTAATTGATGTATCAAATAATCCTAATAGCGGTTCACTATCCTTGATCTTTAAATTTAATAAAACATGCCCAAATGAAGACGCAGGATTACCTAAATAACCACTAACATATATAAGACTAATTGATTCAATTTGATCAAGGCGAGCCCATTCACTTAAGCCAGGGCAAATTATGGAATCAATTTTATAATTAGGTAGATTTAATTTCTTATTAAGCCACATATAGCGCGCTGGAAATATACACACAATATTTTTATCACCCCACATCCGTTCAATTTTATGCTCTTGTGTGAAATAGGCTTTGATTGTTGCTTCCAACTCAGCAGCTGGATCAACTTTACCTCGATCGGACAAAAAGAAACTCTCATCAATTATTTGGCTCCGATTGCCTTTAAAATGTAGTAAAGATCTCCAAAAAGGATCTTGTGCTAAATTTAAGGCACGCGCTTTTTCAATATAATCTTGGCTGTCGGCGGCTTGGGCAAAACAGGCAGAAAGAATAAAAAAGATAAAAAAAGAAAAAAGCCGTACGTTAATGCTTAACGTACGGCTTTGTGAAAGTACGGTATGATCTTGAGAATAAAAAAAATTACGCAGCAGCTTTGACAATACTATAAACCAATTTTGATTTTTCAAGTCTGCTTAATGTTGAATACTCTTTCTTTTCAACAGCTGCACGGAATTTACCTCTTACGTCTTCGATAAACGCATTTTTATTTTCAACATTAGTTTCAGATAATAATGCGAGCATGTCTAAATATTTACCATCTCCTTTAGCAAGGTCTTTTTCAATTGAATCATAAGATTTATAAATATAAGACGCTAACTTTGCTTGGCCACCTTTACAGGCATCAGGTGTTGTCAAACCAGAGGTTGCTGCTGTTGTACCCAAATCCCATGTAACGTTACTAACACTTGCTCCAACAGGCCAGCGAGGGAATATAAGCCCACCTAACCCACATTCTTCATATATACCTTGAACGTCTTTGGTTTCTGCGGCATGTCCATTTTGAACTGATAACGCCATTACAACGGCAAATAAAATCCCTGCTAACAATTTTCTCATACTTCCTCCTTGATGTTAGTTATACACGAGTAGCGTTACGATAACTATTAAAATCTATCAAAAAACAAAGATATAGTAAAACCTTTGTTTATAAATCTTTTAATAAATCTTTTATACCAGCCAATTCTTCAGCAGTATTAACATTATTAAGCCACTGAGGATTAGCTTGATCGAGCAATCGTGTGGAAGATTTAATAAGCACTTTACGTGGGCACGTGATGCCCTCATTAAACAATTGTTGAATTGAACTTAATGCTTTAGATTCCCAAATGGCGCATAAAGGCTCAGGTAAACCATTTGGAATATTCTTAAATGCCGTGGCTATTTTAGTTTTATCACGATTGTTAATTAATGTCGTCAATGTTTCCGTCGTCACAAAGGGCAAATCACAGGCAATGACAAGCCAGGCTTTATCAGGAGACTTGGTTAACGCTGTGGCAATACCACCTAAAGGGCCAACATTCGACCATTCTGGCAAATCAAGAAGTTGTTGATAGTAGGAATACGGAATAATTGCCTGTTGATCAGGACGAATGGAAATAAAAATCTGTTCACAGTACGGCGCCAAGAGCTTATACGTATGTTCAAGCTGACTACGCCCATGGTAATTCAACAGGGCCTTGTCTTTGCCCATCCGTGTGCTATGCCCGCCAGCTAAAATAAGGCCGAAAAGTTGTCTTTGATTCGCTGTCATATTCGATAAACCCATCTGCTTTGACTAAAGACGCAAAATCACCAGAGCCACTTGTCGGAACTGGGTACGCGTAAATAGAACCGTTATGATAATTAATTTTAACTGGAATAAATTGAATAAGATCTTTGATAGGATCAATGGTTTGGCCTAAATGCGCACCGACGATCGCGCGAGGATTTAATCCTAATGTCTTTTCTAAGAAGGCCAAAATATAGCGACGGGCACAAACATAAGTGGACACAGGATTGCCAGGCAAACCAAAAACAGCCTGACCTTTTTTCCCTACCCCAAACCACAAAGGCTTGCCGGGTTTTTGCATGACTTTATGAAATAATTCTTTCACGCCTAATTTCTTTAACACTTTAGGCACATAATCAAATTCACCCATGGACACACCACCACTTAAGACGAGTACATCACACGATGTTAAAAGTTTACCAATCACTTTTAACATATGCGCTTCATTATCTTTCACATGATGCATTTGAACTTGGGCTAATTGAGATTGATTAAATAAGGCATTTAAAGCATAGGAATTGGATTGACGGGTTTGATAGGCTTTGACCGCACTATTAATATCGACGATCTCATCGCCCGTTGAAATCACAGCGACCTTCACTTGCTTTGATACTTTGAGTTTTGATTTACCGACACTTGCTGCTAAAGCAATGTGTGGCGCATCTAAACGCACACCTTGTTTTAATAATACTGTTCCCTTTTTCGCATCACTGCCTAAAGGACGAATGTATTGGCCTTGGGTTACAACTTGCTGGCCTTGAACTAAGGCATGGCCATTCTCGATTGTAACGCGTTCAATAGGGATAATGGCATTGCAGCCTTTGGGTAAAACAGCCCCGGTCATGATTTGCACACAACCTGTTGGTTTTTTTAATGGCTTAGGACTGACGCCCGCCGGAATAATCGCTTCAATCACAAAAGAACGCCCACCTTTGGCCCAGGCTTGTGCATCAATGGCAATCCCATCCATGGTGCTTTTATCAAATGATGGCAAAGGACGATCAGCGCAAATGTCTTCACGTAAAATGCGTCCGGTAGCATTAAGTAATGGGATTATCTCGATAGAATTAAGTTTGGCTTGATTTAAAATAATACTTTGGGCTTGAGAAACTGTTGTCATGTACGTTTAACCAAAATGAGGGTTATAACAATAAAAAGAACTTCAATAACAGCATACACGATTAAACTGGTGGCAATACCCGACGTGAATCCATATGAATGTAAACCGATACTTAATAAATTCACACCAAACCACGCCCACATCACAACCATCATACCAATGACAGCACCAATGGCCAAGCCAATTTGTTTAATCATTCCCGCTATCTTGGCATGAAACAACATGGCTGTCCATAGGACAATCATTAAAGCCCCATTTTCTTTCGGGTCCCAACCCCAAAACCGTCCCCAGCTTTGGTCTGCCCAAATACCACCTAAATTTGTCCCTAAGAATGTCAGTGTTAACGCTAAGCCCAGCATGCCTAGTAAAACTTTATGAGTACTATTGAGCGTAACAAAATCTTTGGGCTTTGTAATCCGTTGAATTAACCATAAATGCCCAAGTACTCCGGCGACACAGGTGGCCCCATAGCCCATGGTAATCGTCAGCACATGCGTGCCTAACCAAAAATTTGAATTTAAAACAGCAATGAGAACGGATAATGTATCACCTTCAGCGCTATACTTGCTGGCAATAAATAACATGGCCGCACCACTAATTGTTGCCACCGCAATACCAATCCAACGCTTATTGACCCATTCAATCAATAAACCTAAGAGCACGGTGATAAAACCAGCGAAGACAAATGTTTCAAATAAATTCGTGACAGGTGGACGCGACATGATAATGCAGCGCATGATAATGGCAAGGGTATGTGGAATAAATCCAAGGATAATTAAGATGACAGCTAGACGATGCCAAAGAGCCCAGCCATTCATAAAGGAAATCACTAAACAAATAAATGCCAAAACATAAAATATTTTCGCAACAAAAAACGGCCTTAAGCCATGATAAGGCAACTCAATGTCAAATCGCCCAATCTGTTGTTGAGTTTTAACAGGCACCATGCCATTCAGTGTGGATAAATAAGTCTTGATGGCTAAATCAAATTCAACTTGTTTGCCTTCATTATAAGCTGTCGCCATATTTTGCCACGAGGAAACCAATCGACGCACAGACGGGTTTTGAAAATCAGTGGCAACGGCATCCCAAGGACTTATCCAAATGTCTTCTTGTTTTGTCGACGGAATAACAGCCAAACCTAGATCACGGTAATTTAAGGACCATTGAAATAATGTGTTTAATAAAGCCATGACCTCAACTTGTTCTGTTCTCCACTGAGATTGAGCGGTATTCTCAATACCTTGGGTAAGAGTTCTCATTTCATCGGCAGTTAAAGCAATGTCTAAGAAACTATACGGCCCTTGAGGCTTTAGACCTAAACTCGATGCTGTTTGAGGATTATCAATATCGAAATCTTCATGTGGAAATGCAAATTGAATTTCATGAGACAAGCGGGCAAATGTTCTTAAATTATCAAAGACACGAATGATCTCTGCTTCAACCACACCACGCTCTTTTGCAGAAATTTTCTGAGCAGACTCATAAAGACTTAAGAACTTTTTATATTGAGGCTGTAATTGGCCAAAGGAATAGCGTCGATGTTGTTCTGGTTCAATATCGATGGCAATGGCGACATCTGGGCTATTGATTAAGAATATTTTATCGTCTTTACATGATTCTGGTTTAAATAATAAACGCGCCAACCACTGTGAGGCTGATTTACGATCATAGGTATCTTTGCCAGAAAACTGAATTAGTAAATTACGGGCATAGGTATCTAAAGGTTTTAAACGCCCATTATCCAAAATGGGAATGCGGTTAAAACTATCCATCGAATTAATAGACCCTGCTGCCCACACTGGACCTGTGATAAATAAGACGATGAATAATATCAAACGGGCGATCATGTTTTGCTTAACCTTTTATAAAATGCACTGATCAAAAAGTGAAGGGCTAAACCGAAAAAGACGACGAAACAAGCAATGTACGGTAAAATTCTACCCGTATTTTTAACGACTGCTAAGGTCGAATACTCTCGACCTTGAGAATCAACATCATAAGAAGCCTGGAAAAGTGTATACGCATTAAACGTTAAAGGATTATTCATGTAAATATGGGTTTTGCGCTCTCCACCCTTGGGTAGAGTTAATGTTGCAAAACTTTCATAGCTTGCGGCGGTTTGAGTACCTGGATGAAACTTCACTTTGAAATCATCCAAACGAATTGTAAATGGCAATTCTTTTTTGACCCGACGCAAACTAAAGAAATATTCTTTGCCATTAATCATCAAACGGGTTGGAACACTTTCAGCGCCATATAAGACAACTGATTCCGTCTTTTTAGCTGTCTTAAAAGTAAATAAACCCCCGGCCACATTCTTTTCACGTTCTTTTTGAACTTCTTTCGGTTGTAATAATGAAATGCCCGACCCATTAAGTGGGCGTACACCTGAGGCGGGTAATGTTTTGGTAAAGGCAGCGGCGTTTAAAAGGAATTGGTCGACGCTAATGGTGAAATCTGGTGAATTAAATGGAATCGTCTCTCCTATTTTAATCCCACTTAATGTATACGCTGTAACCTTGCGTGTATCACCCTTATCCGTCCAATAAGCAATTTCCCATTTTTCATAGGATGATGACAGATTTGTTCCCTCACCTTCAGCCATGTGAACATATGATTCTTCCGTCACATGAAAAGTCACAAAGGCCGAGACAAAATAAATTAATAAACCAATGTGGGATAATTTAAGCCCAATATATCGCCAATGACGTAATTTACTAAAATGCGTAATGGCCGCTGCGACTAAATTAATAAATAAAATCCACAAAATCAATTGCCCGCCAGGCACAGGAATCCATTTAGCAGCTAAAAAGAAAAAGGAATAAAAGAAACGTTCTTGGGCGACGTATAAACCCTGTTGAACTTGAGCCACTGTTCCCCAAAACGTGAGCACAAATAGCCAAAATAAACAAATGACGGTAATGCGCACGGAAGAACAAAGTTTTAGAAGAGTGTCGGGTTTAATCATTTGGCACGAACCGAACGGACTAAAGATTCAAAAGCATTACGCTGTTCTTTAGTAACAGCAATACTGGCATTCATTTTAATAAATACCGTTGCTTCATCGACAGTAAGCATGGCGGCTAAAATAGTGGGTGTTGCGCCATCCGTATTTGCTTTTTGCAATGTTGTAAAATCAAATAGCTGCACATCAAGACCTGATGTCGTCTTTAATGTCTTGGCATTCGCAATAAATTCACGCAATTGCTCATCGGAAATCGATAATTTAATTTGCCCAAGCCAACGTTGTAAATTGGCTTCCAAGCCACCGGCCATCCCGCCTAAGGATACGATTGAACAATCAATGGCTGTGGGATCTTTGATCAGTTTAAAGCTCGCTAAACGCATGGTCGTGCCCGCTGATTGTTCCCAACCTTGAGGCGTTGTCCATGTTAATTTATCTTTGATATGAGCATTCGCTGTTGGCATGGGCTGGGTCATTGCGCCACTCATATTTAACCCAGCATGAGGATCATCAGCCGCTTGGACCATCGGTGGCAAAGCAGGCTTTTCATCGACGATAATTTCTGTATAGTGCCGCACAGCAGGTTTATCAGAACAGCCGTTGATGAGGAAAACTATAAGGAGTACTAAAAAGGATTGCATGAAGTGTTGATATTATCAAAGGCGTATTGAATACGCAATGGATTTAGCATGATTAATAGAGTCGTTAAACGAAATACCTTGTAAATAATTGCCCGTTAATGATAAGTGCGGAATATGGCTTAATTCCTCCTGAATTTTAGCTCTTAATCGAGGGAAATTCATTTCATATTGAGGAATCGCATACGGCCACACCTTTACCCATTGATGTGTTGGATGCTCTCTTAAACCATAAGTCTTTTCTAATTCACGCAAGGCTTTAGAAACAATGGTGGCATGATCATCATTAATAACCTGAGGATGATGCCTTCCTCCCATCATCACACGTACCATCCACTGGCCTTCCGGAGCACGATGCGCATAGACATTGCTTTCAATTAAAACACCTAAAATATCTTTATGCTGATTCGATGGCACTAAATACCCAAAACCTTTAGGCATGCGTTTAAATGCATCAGGAGCAAAACCAAAACCAGCGACGGCAATGGGGGCATAGTGAATTTCATCTAATGTCTTGGCTAAATTAGGATGACGGTCATACATTAAACGACTTGCACTGTAAGCCGGTGTAGCCATGACAATGTGATCTGCTTTTATATCATTGATTGATTCAATGGCTTGATAATGGATTTGATGTTTATAGCGATCCACAATAACTTTAATTAATGTTTCCATCCCATATTTAAAACTGAGCATGCGCGGCTTTTGAAAACCTTGTTTGCGTTGCTCGATAAACGCTTTTAACAAAGAACCGTATTTGTTTTCCATCTCAACAAGTTTAGGAAAAGCACTCGCGGCATGCAATTGCTTAATGTCACCAGCGAAAATACCTGTAATCATGGGATCAAATAAATACTCAGCTGCCGCTTTACCGCAGCGACGTTCGACGAGATTATAAATCGTTTCATTGCTATTATCGCCTTTGGGAATGAAATACTCTATTAAGAGACGCAATGAATCGATATACGTAAATGGAAGAAAATGAGAAAAACTTAAAGGGTCTAACGGAAAAGCCACTAATCGTCCCTTGTATTGCACATAACGCTTTTTAGCTTTGGCATTGGCTTCAATCACTTCGACGGAAACACCTAATTCTTTGATAAATTGCAATGTCTCAGGCTGATTGTCTAAAAATCCATTAGGCCCATACTCAAAAAGGAAATCTCCCTCTTTTAATGTATGCACATTCCCCCCACAGGAGGATTGACGTTCGTAAAGTACGATCTTATGCGTGTGGGCAAAACGCTCATTTAAATAATGCAGTGTTGCCAAACCACTAATACCACCACCAATAATCGCGATTGTTTTCATTGCCATTTAAATTTCTGTAAGATTGAGACGATTAATTTAATTTTTAAAGGATCTACATCCGGAAAAATACCATGACTTAAGTTAAAAATATAGCGTCGATGATTGGCTTTGGCTGCTGTGAGGATCTTATGTGTTTCCTTAACAATGATGTCATCCGACGCATACAATAACCCATTAAAGAAATTCCCCTGCACTAACCCATCGAATTTATTTAATTGAGCATTCTCTCCCAATGTCACAAGCTCACAGACAGAGACACCCTTAGCCTTTGATTGAAGCATCAATGGCATTAAATGGGCACAATTCTTTAGATAATAGATCGACGGTAAATCAATAGCTTGGAAAATACGTTGAATATAAGGCAGAACAAATGTTTGATAGTCCGACGCTCTTAATTCCCCTGCCCAGGTGTCAAATAATTGAAAGGCTTTAATCCCTGCGTCTTTTTGGATTCTTAAATAAGAAATAGTTTCATTCGTCAAACGGTCCATGAGCTCATGAAACACAGCTGGGCTTTCTGTCATGCAGCGTTTGTAATTGGCGCAAATATAGCTTAAGACGGTATAGGGAGAACCCGCAAAGCCAATTAGAGGGATATGAGCTGGTAATTGACTATTAACACGCTTAATTGTCTCTCCAACATAATTTAAACCTGATAACGTCCCAATGCGCTTCGCATCAAACGGGCGTTCGATACGGTTAGCAATCACAGGCCCTTTACCGTCGATAAAATCCACATCAAACCCAAGACCACTGGGTAATGTTAAAATATCAGCAAACAAGATGGCCGCATCAACGCCCATCAGACGTATAGGCTGCATGGTAATTTCGGCCGCCGTATCAGGATCACGGAACATTTCATTTAAAGTCCGTGTGGCCTTTAAGGCGCGATATTCAGGTAAATACCGACCAGCTTGACGCATAAACCATACAGGGACGCGTGAATTTGTTCCTTCAAATGCTTTTAAAAATACATTTTCCATAAACTACACCGTCCTGGAGAACCTTTTATGTCCCTCTTTGCGTCGTAAATACGCATCAAATCCCATACAGACATTACGAATAAATATTTTACCTAAATCACTAACCTTAATAGCGCTTTCATCCTCACGGATTAAACCATCTTCTATGCAATTATCTAAATGTGCACGCTCGAGTGTAAAATACTCATCAAAAGCAATTCCAAAGCGTTGTTGAAAAATATTCTTATTAACAACAAACTGACACATCAATGCATTAATCACCCATTGACGAATGCTATCATCCGTCGATAAAACCTTACCTCGCTCAACAGGCAATACGCCTTGATTTAATTGGGCATAATAGTCGGGTAAGACTTTAACATTTTGAATATAAGCGCCTTCGATAAAACCAATGGCGGAAGGCCCAACCCCAATGTATTCATCAGCCGGCTTCACCGTATACCCCATAAAATTGCGATGCAATTGCCCTTCATTAAATGCTAATGCCATGGCGTCATCCGCTAAAGCAAAATGGTCCATGGCAATCGCTTGATACCCATGCTCTATTAAATGCTCACGCGATTCAATAAAAATATCTAACTTCTCTTCATGCTTGGCAATCGCGTCTAAATTAAATTTATTCTGAGGTTTTGATAACCACGGCACATAAGCAAAGCTGTACAAAGCAATACGATCTGGGCGCAGTGAAATAACTTGATCGACGGTATGTTTAAATGTGCTGAGTGTTTGATAAGGCAACCCATAAATCAGATCAAAATTTACCGACTTAAAGTTCAGCTCCCTGCACCACGCATTCACCTGGGCAACTTGTTCAAATGGCTGAATGCGATTAATATCATCTTGCACCTTGGCATCAAAATCTTGAACGCCCATGGAAATGCGATTAAAGCCTAATTGGCGCAAGAGAATAAGTTTGTCATGATCGACGGTGCGGGGGTCTATTTCGATAGCAACTTCGGCGTCTTTATCAATATCAAATAAAGAACGGACTTTGTTTAAGAGTGCTGTTAATTGAGAATTGGACAAATAGGTTGGCGTGCCCCCGCCTAAATGAAATTGGCGAATTAATTTACGGCGATCAATAGCTTTGGCGACGAGATCTAATTCAATAAAGAGATGCTTTAAGAATTCATCCCCGACCTTGTCATCTTTAGCCCGAATAACTTTATTGCAGGCACAAAAATAACACAATTGCTCACAAAAAGGCACATGGACATATAATGACAATGTTTTGTCATTAATGCCAAATGCCTTTAATTTTCCTAAATACACGTCGGATTTAATTTCACCAGACCACTCTGGAGCTGTTGGATAACTCGTATAACGTGGCCCTGCGACATCGTATTTGGTGAGAGTATTTTTGTCTATATGAAGCTGCATAGACAATGATTCTAGCTTCTAACACCCCCCACGTCAATCAAGGATCATTCTTGATTTGTGACGACTGTCTTCTAAATGGTGTCGTTTCTCACATCTGAAATATCTTCAGTTAGTTAGAAATAATTCTTTATTTGGCGGGATGACACGATTTTAAATACTTTAAAGCTTCTTCTTTAGAAATTAAAGATATGCCTCCATACTCCCCATTCAGAGTATCTACAAACTGCAAGATATAATAAGTCTCTCCGGCAGAAGCATAGAAATTAGTTGTATATTCATTAAAACCCCTAGACCATATATGTACTTGACCGGGCTCTCTTTGCCAGGCAAGATAACTCCTCGGTCCAGTTAACCCAATCTCCTTATCATTATCTTTTACAGCATAGTGCATGCCCGCCCCCCAAATTGCTGCTGGACGAATAACATAAACACATGCTTTGTCACTCGGACATTTACCCAGTTCAATCTTAGGCACTAGTTGTCTAGTTGTCGCACAGCCAGAAACAATAATTAAGAGGATAATCTCTATGTTTATGAGAAACGACACCATTTATTTATTTATTAAGAAACGACACCATTTATTAATGAGAAACGACACCATTTATTCCCATTTATTCTTCCCCATTTATTCACCGATATCTATGCTAATTATTACCTCTGACTTTAAATCATCATTCTCAAATATTTTCTTTCTTCTTTTTTGTAAGACGTACTTTATTAATACTTCTTTTCCAATGATATAATCTTTCGAATCTCCTTCCAATGGCCATCTAGATTCTTGATTATCTTCTTTAATAAAAAACCATATATATGGATCAATTGCAGGAAGATCTCCTTCTAATTTTGTAATAACTCCTTTAATCTCATGAATCTTTATATCACCTCTATAAAGACAACTCCACCATTCACTTGACCCAAACAATCCATATTCCTGATCCAATCCAAAATCTGTTGTAGTAGTGCTTGCTTTTTGTATTGATAAAATTAATTGCTTATTTTCTTTTAAATCATATATTCTTTTCATATTACTTACTCTTTTTATAATTGATTTAATTCGGAATAAATGGGAATAAATGGTGTAATAAATGGTGTCGTTTCTCACATCCACCGAATCTTCAATTACTTACAATTAATTCCCTCTTCCTTCCGCGGTCTTCCTCGTTTTCGCCTATTCGGCAATAACGCATTAATTTGCCCTTGAAACTTTTTGGAAATATAATTCATTCCATGTCTAGTACTGGTCCTTATTTCTTTTAATAAATCTT
>JACCDG010074086.1_pt1 | contig 21658 bp, 26 predicted proteins | sample 7442471 | NCBI WGS metagenome assembly JACCDG01 (sample SAMN15323444, study PRJNA562643) | freshwater metagenome | isolation source: river surface water | place: USA:Blue River Watershed | collected 2017-08-17 | reverse complement strand
ATCTGCTCCTGCTGAATTAGTAGAGGATGCATCATCATAATCTGAGTCATTTACATCATACCCTCTAGTAGTTAAGCCTTTATAGTCATCAGTACCATTATTTCCATTTGCAACTGCCCATTTAGAATATTTACCTGAACCTGCTCCCCAAGAACCTCCAACTAAATTAAAGTTAGCTAATTGAGCTTCAGTAATAGCAAGTTTAGTTCCTATAGGAATTCCTATATCCCAATATTCATCTGAAGTAAGAATAGCTGTTACTTGTTCTGCTACAATATCTTCAATAGTTTGAGTAGATATGATTTGATTTACTCTAATAGACACTCTTGCTGTGCATTCATATGCTCCTTTAGTTACTCTATAAGTTAAAATATCATTTCCATAAAAATCCTCATCTGGGGTATAAACTATTTGATTAGTAGAAACTGTAGCACTTCCATTAATAGGGGCAGTGTCTATTGTTACTACTACAGTACCTGACACTTCATAAGTAAGGTCATTAAATAATACATCTATAGTAACATTTTCATTTTGGTCTACTTGAGCAATATCATTAAAACAATATATACCTGCTAAAGAATCTAAAACATCTTCTAAATCTGATATTTTGGAATATATGGAGCAGAAATGATTTTTATAATAAGAAGAAAGAGTTTCTATAGTAATATTTTCAGGAACTTCTATATCTGGATTAGCAGCTATTAAACAAGTTAAATCTACTGAACTTAAATCTGCATCAATTACATTACCTTCTTCACAATACCTCTTCAGAAGTATGTAAATAAGGTAGCTCAAATTAGATTCATCTATAGAGCAATCTCCTGTTAAAGCACAGGTGGGAATTTCTCCAGTATATAATACCTGGTTGGTGGTAGTTATATTAGTTTTTGGAGAGGTATTTTTTATTTTTGTCATAGTATTTTTTCTAAAATTTTTCGGTCACAAGAAGTTAAAAATTTATCTTTTTCAAAAAAATATTCTAAACTTATTTTCTTTAATCTTGAAGGTTCAATAATGCAACTTTTTTCAATGGTTGTAAAATTATATTCTAAGAGTTTAATTTTTTCTTCTAAGAGGTTTATAAATTCTTTAGTTTCTTCAAGATCTACTTCTGAATCACATCCTTTAATAGCATACAGAGTCTTAATGTAATTAGAATAAATTGCATCTGCAAATTTACACTTGAGCTGCAAAAGAATTTCATTTAGATGTTCTATATTTACTCTCATATTTGGATAGAATCTAAAATTTGTTTAAACTTGCAAGGATAGTCATTCATCATTTTTATTTGAGAATTCACAATAGCAATTTGATAAGTAATTAAAGCTGTTCTAGGTTTAGATTGTAGATTCAATTTAAGCTGTTCTAAATTCTCAATGGTTTGATTGCAATAATTATCACCCAAAGGTTTATTATGTCTATTTATCTTAGGAGAACCATAATGACAGGTTAAACATAAACCATTTTCAAATTCACATGCACAATCTGCTCTATATCCGCAATTAGAACACTTCATTAGAAACAATTACAATTTGAACTAAATTCACTTAATAGAGTGTCTGCATAATCATATAATTCAATTGATTTTTCATATTTTCCACATTCGGCTAAATACTTTGCAGCATCTATAATATCTTTTATTTCTCTTATTTTTTTTAATTCCTCAAGATACTTCTTTTTAGCACATCTATCTATCTGCAAAGAACAATAAAGATTATGCCATTTAATTAATTGTTTAGTATTTCTAAGAAAAGTATACTCTACAAATAATTCATCATTAGGACAAATAGAATATTTAATAGTCCAAATGCCATCAGGTAACTCGCTTAAATTATCAGAATGTGTTACATTAGTAATATTAAGAGTGTTAGAATTTATAACATAAGTAAAATTTTTCCCTACAGGAATAGAAAAATAATCAGTAGAGCCTGGATATTGTAAATCTATTCTAGCATTTGTAACAGGTACTTCTGAATTATACCAAGAAGCATCCTTAACTATAAGGATTTTAGAGTTTAATAACTCTTCAACTTTTATATCTAATTGTGAAATCATTTTAAAATGTAATAAATTTCTTCAGCTATTGTTTTGATTATGACTGCTTTATCTAATCCATTAATTATTTTTCTAGCATTGAACCAATCTGATTTAATGGGGTCAAAATAATCATCTAAATCTGCTCCAGTAAATTTTCCATCCCTCATCCCTATAACTAAAATTAATGCAGCTATTTTAGGGTCAAGAGCTAAATCAGGATTATTTATGAGGTCTACTTCATATCCTAATCTAAAAAGTATTTTGGTAAATCTTTCATAATTATCAAACCAAGTTATTTGACAAAAACCCCTGCCATAATACACTTTCCCTGTTTTTTTATGAGGTAAACTATAAGGTCTACCTTTCCCTTTACCTTGTTCAGACACTGGTTCATAAATAAATTTTTGACCATAAGCCCCTGTTTCCCAATGTACTGTAGCTAAAACATAAGCTATCATTCTTAAATCAGTCACGTTTGAATTAAGACAAGTGTGGAAAATTAATTTAACTGAGTCTCTACCTAATGCTGTTAAAGGTCGTTTTAATTTTTTACCTTCTATAAAATTTAAAAAGTCTTCAATTTTAGTATCTATATTGTCTGGAGTTAATTCAGGATGACTTATTATTTTTTGATCAGGTTCTGATATAATTAATGTAGACCCTACAGATATTAAATTAGGGTTCTTTATATTATTTTCGTCAATCAAAGTAGCTAAAGAAGTATTGTACTTCTTTGCTATTTGAATTAATGTTTCTCCTTTTTGAACTATATGAATCATAATCTTTTTCTTAGTAAAAAAAGAAAGGGTTGATATATTCCAACCAACCCTTCCTCAAACAAAAAATATGGATAATTATTTCAAGTTATCTGTAAAGATTTTCTTGAGTATCAGCAGACACTAAATCAGGTCTAGCGGAGTTAATCCAAGACTCAATCAAAGTTTCAAATGCTGAAGTATCAGTATCTTCTTCAAAAGCAAACACAATTGTTTGTTTGAAGTCATTACCTCCAAAGCCTGTAGATGTATTGAATTTATCCAAAGCTTCAAACTCCAAGTAGTAGTGTTTGTAGTATTTATCATTTTTGATAAAATCATAGTTATAACCATAGATTTCTCTCCAACGTGGATCATCAGACCATCTTTGTCCTTTAGTTTGTTGAATAGCAATGTATTCTTTCAATACATTTGTACCAACTCCTGTAGGATAAACTGGTTTTTGAAGTTCAGTAACTGCCCAACGAGTAGCACATTTATCTTCTAACTCTACATAATCTCCTTGACGAACAATGATTCTCACCATATCCAATTCAACGAAATCATCATATTTGAAAGAACATTTGCCAAATTGAGTGTCAATATAAGCTCCAGTCAAAACAATTCCAATTTTATCTACAGTTCCTTTAGTAGATTCTGCATCACAACATACTTCCCAAGTTTTTCCTTTGTAAGCATCCAATGCTTTAAAGGTAGCAATACCTGTAGCACATTCAGATTCTTTCAAGAGATTTTCAGAAACTTGTTTCAAAGTATAAGTATTAGCACAAGTACCATTATCAGCTTGAGCAATTGAGTCAGCAACTACATATTCATTTCCAGAATAGAAATCAACAATTGCAGCTAATTGAGAAGTACCTGATACATCATCACATACATCATCTCCTAATACTAGACAAAGATCTCTTACAGTTTTGTAGTAAGCATCAGATGCTTCCCAAGCTGTAGTAGTTGCAGAAGTTAAAATACAATGAGCAGCATCAAAACCAATGTAAGTTACAATATCACCTGCTGTAGCAGCAGAAGGAGTAGTACCTGTAGTATTATGAACCACATAAGTAGATTCTCCATTCACATAAGATAGACGATAAGCAGCAGAATCATTGTAACCTCCACCACCACTTCCTTGTATAGTAGTTAAGTTAGCAGAAGTTCCTGCATCTTGTCTTTGAATTTTATATTTATATTTTTTATCTACTAATGTATATCCAGAAGGACAGTCAGTACAGTTAGAAATAACTACATTTGCTTCATTGCTATAAGCTGATGGAGCACCTTCGGACGCAATTTGTACTAAAGTGTAAGTACTATAAATACCTTCACGTTTAGAACGAGTAACTACAGTATTAGGGTAAGTTGCTTGGATTTTTGCTAAATCCTGAATCAAACCTTCGTCAGCAATAGTCAAAGTATAAGATTCATAAGCTACTGTCTCAGTAGTAGGAGCAGCAGAATAAGTAACCAGTTTTTCAGCTTTTACAAATGGAGAAATTCTAGGATGAACATTAATTTGGTTAATGTATTCATCTACCATTGCTTCTACATCTGCTGTACAACCAGATACACAATCAGTGCAACAAGGTGTATGATATACAAATGTTTCAGTCAAAGGTTTTGCTCCAAAAAAACGAGTTGTTGGAGAACCTTCTAATTGCAAATGAAGAGTGTAGGTTTTATCACATTCTGCATCAATTGTTTTACAATCAGTTGTACCATCCCAACCAATTACAACTTTATGTTGAGCAGGTTTTTTAGGAGAGGATTTACGCCATGCAATTAATTTAGATGCTTGAATAGGAACTGATTTAAAACTCATGGCAGCATTAGTCCAAGAGATTTTCTCAGCATTAGGAGAACCCATTGCTACAATAATTTCAGGAACTGCTTTAGCATTAGCTGTAGCTGAACTGAGAGCTTTGTAATTTTTACTGTTAAAAATACCTAATTGCAAAGGTACTAAATCAGCAGTAGTTTTTGACCCATCGGTCAGTACTAAACCTGAACCAACAAAGTAGTTAAAGGTTGTAGATTGTGCGGAATTTGTCATTTTTTAATAATGTTTTTTGTGTTAAAATTTTTCTTTAATAATTCGTTAACTCTTTCTTCATTTATAATATAAAAATTTATTCGCTCATTTGCAAATTTTGTTGAGAAATTTGATTAGAAAATTGATTTTGCATATCTCCAGATAAAATTCTAACTGCTTCATCTATACACATTTCAATTATGTCATCAGGCATTTCAGGGTCTATTTGAGAAGAAGGATGTCCATCTTGTTTTAAATACCCTGGAATATCTATTGCTCTAGGTCTTCTAAGATAGGTTAAAAATATTTTAGAGATTTCAAACTTATCTAATGTAAATACCTTAATATTATCTCCCGCAATAGTTCCAATTGTTTCTCCCCATTCAAAGCTAGGATTAGTATGTTCATTTCTAAGAAGAGTGTTTAAATTAGATTCTTCTTGTAAATAAATAAACATTTCTTTTTTGGAACAATCTTTTCTAGAAGCTAAGCAAGTTGTTCTCACTAAATGAAAATAATCCTTTGGAAGAGCTTCAGATAAATAATAACCTTCTTTTTTAGTAGCAGATAAAATCTTAGGAGTAGGATTTAAAAGTATTTTTAAATCATCTACTCTTTTACGAGTAGATTCAATTCCTGATTTATAGTTATTATTCTTCCCATATAATCTGTTTACAACATTTAATTGAGCCTTATTAAAAGCTTCAACTATGTTGTAAACAGATATGTTTTCATCATCTTGAGTATCAACTTTATTTAAGCGATATTTAACTTTAAGAGCTATGTCTAAACTAGTAATCATTAAATAATTCTAACTTCTTCTTGAACATCGGTTTTAATATCTTTAAACAATTCCATGTTTTTAGCATCTGTTAAGTAATAATACATTTCATCAGGGGTTTTACCCAATGTTTGTAATGTTTTACTGTACTCCCAATCTTTAGATTTGGTATTCAACCTAACAACATTAGTAAGGATAGCATATTTAATAATTACTTTTGCAAGTAATTCTTCTCTATCCATTTCAGATGCTTTAATAAAGTTTTTATAGAAGATATCTCCTCCTTTAACTTTTTCACCATCAATAATACCATTAATGTAATCATCTGCACGTTTGTATAATCTCATTTCAGATTCAGCGTTATAACCCTTATTAGCAGGTAACAAATACTTAACAACTAAAATGAATTTCTCTTTATCTTTAGAAGATAGATTGTCAAGAGTAGAAGTTGCTTTATTCATCTCTTTTTTGAGAGAAACTTCTTGCTCTACATCTCTATCTGCATTTACGATGTAATATTTATATTCCTTATTTGATTCTCTTGCTGTGATTAAATCAGGGGCAATTTCAAAAAAAGGATTATGTTTTGCATTAGTTTTAATAATTTCTATTTTAACTAATGATTCAGGGTCATTTGAATCCAATACTGTCATATCAGATTTTAATTCTATGACCATATTAGCATAAAAAGGATTTGGTTTAATGGATTCATCATCAGGTTTCTGAGGGACTCTTACATCATCCAATTTAAAATGAGGAAATTTTCTATTTAATTCCTCTACCCTAGCCTTAATTGCTTTTCTTTCTTTTTCTCTGGTTTTTTCATCTAATTTATCCAGATAAAAAGCATCTATGTCAAATCCAGTAAGGTACTTGCCATACAATGCTGGTACTTCAATATAAGTTTTTGAACCAGGAAAGGCTGCAAAGCCATATTCACTTAATCCAATGGAATCATTTTCTTTTTGTAAAAAAGGTTTAATAATCAGTGTTGCCATTTTTCTTTATTTATTTTTCTTGCTTAATTAAAAATAGGAGTGGGCTTTTTTAACCCACTCCTTTGAGATTTATCTTATTTTGAACCTGTCATTGGGTTAATCAGCTCAAACATCAAGGATTTAGTTGGATCTACCAACCACATGTTAGCATGTCTCATAGACATTGTTCCTTTGATACCAGAGAAATTACCACTAGAAATGAAGGTTGCATTTTGGTCTGCCCAGTCAACATTACCAATTAATTTTTGATAACGCAGTTTATCATCATAAGCCCATTTAACCAATTTGATATTATCCGCTTCAATGTCATTCAAGTCATACAAGATACCTGTGAAAGAAGACAAACGATAGTTTCTATCAATTTTTGGGTTAGATACATTGTTTGCAAACACAGGGTCTAAAGCAGGTTCAAAAACAATAGTGATTTTGATTTTAGGGAAAGTTTTCAAGAAGAAAGATTTAAATCTCATAGTGAAATCTAATTCTTGTCTGCTACCAGAAAGGAATCTTTCTGATTCACCTACTTGAACAACTAAGCCCGCAGCAATGAATTCTTTTTTAATTTCTTTTTGGAGGAACTCATACAAACCTGCACCAACTTTGAAGATAAACTCACCTTCTGCATGGAAGTCAATACGATGTTTGAAATGTTCTTCAATACGTGCTCTCAAGAAATCTAAAGACATAGTAGGGAAGTTGTATTTAACTACAGTTCCATAATTTCTATGCTGCCAGTACAAACCTGGAGAAGTCTGCATAGTATCATATTGAACAGAAGTAGTTCCACCTGTACCCCACATGAGGTTCATAGTCCATTCTACCATCAATTGATCCATAGTAGCTCGTTCAATTTCCATGAACCAGTTTTTACCTACGATATCTTTTTTAGCAGCATTTTTATCTCCTTTATAAACTTCATTAACAATTTTAGTGATGTTAGTAGAAGGTTCACCAATCATGTATTTATAAGCATCAGAACCTGGAGCAAATTTATACAATTCCCATACACGGAAATCATTACCCAAATCTTTAGCCTTACCTGATTGTAATTGAATCAAAGATTTTTTATCAATAGAGAAACCTTTTGCAATTTCTGTATTTGACAATCTATAATGCCAGAGTCTTTCACCTACTTCAGATTGGAAGGTAGAAGCTACAGTATCATTATTATCCCCTCTTCGAGAAGTAATTTTGTAATATTGAGTACCTGGAGCTAAGAATTCTTTAGAAAGATAGGAGTTTTTAGCTGCTACCCCATCAATTTTCAAGTGATGTACCCAACGATCACCATCTTTATAGGGTTCTTTAGTTACAATCAATTGGAATTTGTTGTGGATGTGGTCATAAGTGATAACATTTGTAACAGAGAATGGTCTATTAAATGCTACTTTAAACTCTTGACCATCAATACCTGGTTTGTCACTTTCTGACAAATCTTCTACCACAATTGGGTTTTCCAATGCGACAGCAGTTGACCAAGTAAAACCTTTATCTGAATCTACAGATACAGTAGTTTTAGCAATTTGGTCAAAATTGTAGAGAGGTTGAACATTCCTAAAAATTTGAGTCCAAGTTTTAACAAGTCCCATGTCATCCATAGGCACTTCTTTTCTGATACCCGCAGCAAACAAGTTGCTTTCTGTGATGTGGGTGTTAGGGCTGTAGTACTGTTTGTCTTGTACTAAGACCCCCTGTTGTAATAAATTTGGTGTTGACATAATTTAAATAATAGTTTAATTTTTTAGCATGCGCCTTTTACTTTCATGCCTCCTTTTACAGAAGCTTTGTTTTTTGTCATTTTTGGTGCAGGTAATTTAGTTGATACTTTTTTACCTACGGATTTAGTCATTTTTGCCATAATTAGAAAATGTTTCCTGGTTTCTTAATTGTTTGTTTTTTAGTACCTTCTAAAGCTGTTACTTCCTTAGATACTGTTTTTAATTGACGAGTAGTTTCTCTAGTTACTTTTTTTTCTGATTCAATACTCAATTTCTGAATTAATTTATCAGGAGCAGTAGCAGCTAAAGTCATTAACACCAATCTCTTATAAGTTTCTTTAGGGTTATCACTATTGATATAGGAATCAATTAGTGCAGTCAATCCTAATTTTTCTTTATTATCTGTAGGTCTTACAGCAAAAGAAGATAATACTGTTGCTACTTGGTCTTTCTCAGGTTTAGACAATTTCAAACCAAAAATATTTTCTTCTTTCAAAGCTTCACTCACATAATGAGTGTGATATCTTTTGAATTGTTCTTTTTCCTGCTTTTGTCTTATAATCTCTTGCTCTTTCTCTTTTTGCTTTTTATCAAGGTCTTGAGAAATAATATCTCTGGCATCCTCAAACTCACTATCTAATTCATCTCTATCAATAATTTTCTCTATTTGTTTATTTACCCATTCTTGGTCTTTATTTCTCTCTTTGGCTTGTCGTTGGTAATATTTCCTTACAATTTTCTCCTTTTGTTCAGGAGATGGATTTTCAGGAATAGATTCAATTTCTTGATAGTCTTCTAAGTCTTTTACAATATCAGCAATTTTAATTCCTTGTAATTCTCCAGTAACTAACTTCTGCATTGTAGGGCTAAGACGAGATAATGCTTCTTCTAATACAGCTTCTGCAATTTTCTCTCCTTTTAGTTGAACATTTTGATTAAACAAATCAGCAAATTGTTCCTCTGAATAATCCAAATTTTCAGGGTCATCCCCTTCATAGATTTGGAAATCCTCATTATGTTTTAAAATAGTTTGAATTGCTTTTCCAAAACTATTTCCTGTTGCTGCAATTTGCTCTTCTTCAGAGAGGGGTTCATCATCTTCAAAGAGAGTAGAAGGAGGAGCATCTAAAATAGATGGTTTTTCTTCTTCTTTTTTTTCTTCTTCTTCAAATAAACTATCTGAAGGAGTTGCAACTTTTTCTAATTCTTCTGGTTTGACTGGTTCAAATAAAGAACCAATTTCAGTGGGACTAAAAATATCCCCTACTTTTTCTATTTCTGTCATGTTGTAAAATTTTTCTTCGTCATTAATAATTTAATAAGTTATTGTTTCAAATAGAATTTTTTATCAATATCTTAACAATAACTTAATATTCTATTTTTTATTTCTTCCTTTAGCATTTTCTTTTGCAACTAAAATATCATTCTTTTGATTAGCCAAGTCTCTGGATATCTCCATTTGCTTCATTCGTTCTTTAGAAGCTATTTCTTGTTTTTTCAAATTGACTTTTTCCTTCTCTATAGCTACTTTAGATTGATATTCTTTTTGTTTCATATTTCTGTCTTGCTCTTTATTTAAAATATCTGAGTAAGATTTCTCTTGTTCAAGATTAAATCTTGATACCTCTAAAGCATCATTTATTCCAGATTGGTCAATATCATTTTCTCTCGACATGCCTGTAGCTTTTACATCAGCTATGTACATATCTTTTAAACGATTTCTTTCGTTTTGATCTGCAATAAATTGTCTTTCTTTTTCTTTCTCAGCAGCTTGAGCTTCTAATTGTTGTTGTAACATTTGTTGTTCATGCTGTCTTTTTGCTTCCTCTTGTTTTTGGAAGTTTTGTAATGAGGCTGCCAAAGTATCTTTTATTTCTCTTACATTAGATGATTCAATAATAGTAGCTAAATCTAACATAGAAGCCCCTGAAGTATTATTTTGAATAGCTAATTGTCTTAGTTGTTCTAATACTCTTTGAGAATCTGTACTATTTGTTAAGAAAATATTAAAGCGTCTAAGCAATAAGTCTTCTGTGTCTATTTCAAACAATACATTTTCTACATCTGAATTAAGATAGTTCACTCTGGAAACAGGTTTTTTAGATTCTATATATTTCTCAGCATCTAAAATCATGGATTTTAGTTCTCTCATGAGATTAGTGTGATTATAAAAATATAGTTCTGTTTGAGAATAAGAATTATTTATAGCTTGGTTTACCCCAGTTGCAGTTTCTTGTGAATTGATTGACCCCATTCTTTGCGGGGAAATACCAATTACTTTCATAATTTGTTGCTCACAATAATTAGCTAATTCAATACGAGATTTAAATCTGTCATTATTTAAAAGATTGACAACACTTGGTTGCTGCATAGCAGGATTTCCTTCTAAATTAGAAGCAGAATTATCTACTACCCCTAATCCAGAATCTTTTGCTGTCATGATAAATTTTAACCAATTATATTTACCCCATGTACCATCAAGAGATTGTTGAGGGATTAATCTCTGATCCATTATATAAAATAACCCTATCTCTGTTTTAGCAAATTTGTCTATTTCATTCATGAATCCATTATACATTACTTGCAGAGCTTTAGTCTTATCTATTAAAGACAATTTACCTACGTTCATATTTTTTTCAAAACCATCACACCCTACTACAGGAATTTTAGGTTTAAAAGGTTGATGCTCATCTGTAAATTGATATTCTAAAGGTTCTACATCTATATAAATCCATCCTCTGCTTACATCTGCATTGAGGTCATCAGTTTTTTTACCAAAAATAGATTTATCTAAATATTCATTCTCATTTACCACAGTGCTAGGTACTGAACCATAAGCAAAATTTAATTTAGCTCCTTTCCATACTTGAGGAGCATAAAAATATTCTAACTCTTCTCCTGCAATTAAATTTTTGTCTTTATCATATACAGGTTTTATAGTAACTTTAAAAGTATCATCTACAATTTTTTCTATTCTAACTCCTTCATATATGGCAGTTAATTTTGCTAGTCTTCTTCTAGACATCCAATATCCTTCAGTAACTAATACCTTAGAAGATGCATCTAATTCTATACCTCCTATCATATATTTAAATGCAATCAATTTCTTCTCATTTAACATAAGAGATTGATTATCATCGGGTTGTAATCTACGTTCTGAAAAAGTAGGAGTTACTCCTAAAGGAGTATTATATTTTTCAATAAGAGCTTTATCAATTTTATCTCTATATTTAGAAACTACATCATGAATTGTAGTCCAATATTGCCTTGATACTAAATCTGCATCAGAAGTATATTTGACATGTTTTGGTTTAATAACTAGGGTATCATATGGATTCCAATTAATAACCTCTATATCATTATCATCTATTCTAATTTCTGAGTAGGCTTCATCTGCAATTAATTGATGTTTAAATAACTCAATTTCTTTTTCTTTTAAACGATGTTTTAATTCAGATTGCTCCAGTATTCTATTAGCCCATTCTTCATAATTATTTTTATAATTACGATTCATAAATTTCTGAATCTCAGGAATAGACATTGCTTGTTGAACAGCTTGTTGCATTTGTTCTTGAAATTCAGGACTATCTTGACTAATACCCTGGGATTCAAGTTGTTGTGCTATTTTAGCTTGAGCTTTTTGTTGAAGATATTGCAGCATTAATTGTTTTTTATACTCCAATGCTTCATTGGTAGAGTATTCATCTATAGCTTTAACCTTTATGTGGTCAAACTTTTTAAGTAATTCACCAGTTAATACATTAATAATACTTGGAACAATAGGGTAAAATTTAAGGTCATCTGCAATAATATCACTATCTGCTAATAAGGAATCCTCCATAGCAGTTTCTACTCCATCAAATATATTCTTATAAACATTTAAATCTGTATCAATATAATCTTCAACATCTATAACACCTTGTGCTACATTATAGTTTTTAATTAATCTTGAACGTTTTTCAGGAAGAAATCCTTTAAGTAATTGTTCTAACCAATCCATATTAGCTCTTTTCCATAACTCATCTTTTTTATCAGATGGTAGAGCTTGAGGAGGTTGTCCGAATATATTACTATTGTATATTATTGGCATTTAACAATTTTTTAAGATTTGAATGAGAAAATCTACTTCTCAACATTAATTTAGCATTTTTTTGGCTAAAATTTTTATTTTCTTTTATATCTTTAGGAATTATCCCTCTTACTTCATTATATTCTGCTTGTAGTAGAGCTAAACCAAAACTAATTAAACTATCATAGTTTCCTTTTTCATATTCTTTTTTAGGTCTGTAGTTTACTAATTCTCTAAGTAGTTGTAAATCGTTTATTCTTTCAACTCCATAACGAACAATAGGTTCTCCTGTAATATTATCATAATCAGTTTGATAAGGTTCTTTCAAATAACTTGATACAGCATCTAGTATTTTATCCATTAATTTAGGTGTCATTACTACACCAAATGGTTGTTTTTGATAAGCTGTGCCTTGGGGGGTCATATCTCTAACCCATTGAGGGTTTTTAGCTATTCTATGTTGTTTTTTTATCTTGATAGCTTCTTCTATAAACCAGTTAACGTTATTTTCTACTAAAGCTTCTGCATTATACCACTCCATTAACATTATAGCTTTTTCAAACCATTCCATCTTATCCTTTGGTCTGGACATATATTTGGCAACTATTATTTTTTCTTTATATTCAGATTCCAGATTATGAGAACCTTTATAAATATGGATAACATTTAAAGAAGGAGAATTTTCAGATTGAGAATTTCTTACAATATCCACTCCTGCCCAATAAACCCCATAAGTTGCTCTATTAGATGGAGGAAATTCCCACACTTGAATAACTCCTTCTTTATCTTTTCTTTTAGGGTCTATAGGATGCTCAAGTATAGGTTTATTAGTATATTTATCAAGTATTTTGTGTTTTATTTCTTTAGATTGTGTTTCATATAAATCTACATATACACCATGAAGTTCTCTTCTTTCTACCTTTTCTATTTGAGGATTTAGTAATTCTAATGGAAAAATATTCTCTCCTCTATATTGAAAACATTCTGCTAATGTTAATGGGGCTTGTGAAATATTAAATTTATCCGCTTCTTGAGGTTTTCCTGGAATTAAACCTAACCTTAGTTTTTTTATATACTCTTCTGCTCTTTCAACAAATGAATTTCCATGTTCATCAATAAAAGGTTGCCCAAAATATTCTGATTCTGGGTCATCATCTATACCAAAATAAGCCCATGATTCAGGAACAAAGAAACCACATTTTCTTCCAGCAAATTCATTGTCTTTATCAAATATATTATCAACAGAGTAAAATCCATGTTTTTCAGGATCAGTCATATAATCTTTTAATCCTGCCTCTAAATTCTTTAATTCTCCTACTGCTCCAGATACTATTAAAGTACCTGTCTTGACATTTCCATATTTCATCATGGAATCAATATACCCTTTAAATTTAGATAATACAGGATTTAAACCAGATTCATCTGCAAAAACCCACTTTGCACCCCCTCCCGCACCTTTAGATGCGGATTTTGAAAGTATTAAACCTTTCAATGTATTCTTTCTACCTAAAATTAATCTTCTACCTGATTCATTAATTACTTCTTTAGCTACTCTCCAATTTAAAGGTTTAGAAGGATTAAAATCTCTATACCAAGGAGTACAACTATTAATGTGTTCTCTATAAGGTTCTATAATTTCTGACCATGTTTTTAATACTTGAGCTTCTTCATAAGTAGCTATATAGTTAGGAGAACCTCTTGAAAAGAATAATTCTCTAATCAATGGGACACAAAATTTTAAAGAAAATCCTGCCTGACGTTTCTTCATTACTGCAAAGTCTAACTTCAGAAAAACAGCATGCTCTAGACATAAAAATGTATGATAGTCCATATCATACACATCAGGAAAATCATAAGTATTGTCTTGTTTCCTATAAATAGGGAGGTAGTTCAAATAAAAATAATAAAGCCCTGGAATATAAAACCCATCTATCCAAAGTCCTTCCATTATTCTTCTCTCTTCTTCGTCCCAAAAATCATCCCAATCTTTAGTGTCTTCTACTAAATCAGTGTAATACCCATTTTCTTTAAAAAATATAGCTCTCTCTCTCCACTTATGAGTGTCTTTGAGATTATACTTTCCAACTTGTTTTATTTGGTTTTTATATTCCTGGTCAGTTTTTAACATTATAATTCCCCTTTACCTGTTGGTCTTTGCCCTTTTGCTCTAAGTTTACCTCTTTCGGCTTCTACATTTTTTTCTAGTTCATCAAACTCTAATTTAATCTTAGCACATTTTTCAGCTATTTTCAGTCTTTCTCCTAAATTACCTTCCTTACCATCTGTAATAATAGTTGAATCCAAATAATCCATGATGTCATGCAGATTCTTTTTATTCATTGTAAAATACCTCATAGATGTAGTTTCATACAATTTCTTCATTGCATCTATAGCTAATAGTACATCAGGATTGTCTGGAAAAACAACAAATGATTTTTTTAAAACTTCTTCTTTTTCATCATCACTAAAATCTGCATAAGGGTTGATGGATTTAAAAGGACAAGCATAATAAAAAGCATAGGCAATCATATCTATTGCTCTTTTGTCATACTTATCTATAATGTTTTTCAACTCTGGGATAGTATAACAATGAATGGTAGGTTTTACCTTTTTGTTTTCTACTGTCAGTAAATCACTAATCATTTCAATTTCTTTATTAGTTTATGTACATTTTTGTACATCTTTTCTTTTTGTTTTTTCTTGTAGTCTTCTATCTCATCAAAAATCATTTCATTTATTTCTAACCATAAATGAGGATGTTTGTAGGAAAAGAATATTATTACTTTATCAATTAGTTTTTTCATAAGTTTTTTCAAAAATATCTGGTTTACAAGGATAGATTTCTCCATTAACTCCTTGAATAATATAGTCGTAACAATCACCTCTCATTGTTCCTTCGAGTGTTTTAATCTCGCAATAATAATCTTCTGGTTGTCTTAAATCAGTTCCCCAATGTGTAATAATTTCATTTGTAGTAACTTTATCACAAAACCAATCAGGTCTTGTGTCTATTCCATATTGAAATGCATCAATAATTACTGGTTTTTTTCTGTACTGTGCCATTATTTTAATTGTTTATAAAGTGTTTCATAGATAGGCTCTTCACAGGGTATCCAAATAATTCTTTCTTCTGGGTATTCAGCATAATCACCCATACCATTTTCTCCTTTTATAAAGAGGGTAGGTTTGACATTTTCATCAACTCCTAAATAAGTCCAGCTACTATCTTTCTTTTTTACCCAATTTGTTCCTTGTCCAAACCAAATAATTTCTCCATTTCTCTTTGTAATTCTTTCTATCCAATAAGTATTTGGTTCTTTAGCAGTGTATTTTTCATTCCATCTTTCTTTTTCCCACTTTAAGTCAGGTTCTCCTAATGGACTGTCCATCTCAAACCATTCTGATTTTTCTCTTGCTTCAAACATTTATTTCAATTTTGATTTGTGATATTGAAGAAGTGCTTTTACTTCTTTTTTTAAATATTTTACTGGATAAAGAACTTCATCAGCTACATAATACTTTGAGTTTTCAAAATTGATGTTATATTTTGGTTCTGTAATTGGAGGTTCATCTTCCCATTTTTTAATTACTAAATGATTGATAGTCAAATTTCTAGGAGTAAAATTATATTTCTCTAAAAAGAATGCATACATGGAGAGCTGTAAAGAATACTTCATAAAGTTACAGTCCATTATATGATTTAGGGGAGCATTTAAGGTAGCGTATTTTTGATTACGTGTATCATAAAAACTTTCTAAATCAATAGTCTTCGAGGTCTTAAAATCTTCTAAATCTATATATCTGACCCCATCTATAGTTTCTATAATGCATCTATCAGTCATTCCGCAGGCTTGGAACTCATTATTGTAGAGACATAACTCTGGATAAATTCCATCTTCAAGTGTTTCTAAACTTCTAATGGGTTTTATGTCTCCTTCAAAATCAGTAAAATATACTGGTTTATCTTTGATGGCTTTATCTTCATCTTCTTTTAAAGAATGAAACATTGTCCCTTTTTCTCTTGCCACTCTTCCTTCTTCTGCCCATTTTTTCTTAACATCCTCAGTAGTAAGAGGTTCTTTTCTAGTAGAATGTTTCTTAGCATATTTAGCTGCTATATCATCCCAATCTTTTTCTGGTTCTACAAGTTTAATTATAGAACTAAAAGAAGTATAGGGTTTATCATTTATGATATATTGATGTGTTGATTGTTTAAAATACATGTTTCTTATTTATGTAAATCTTAGGTAAAAGTAAACTATTGCCTAACTTTTCTTCCATGAGTTATAATTCTTTATAGCTTGTTCAGCTTGTTTTTGGTCATTTGATTTTTTAGCATCTTTAATATCATTTAAAAACACAGACTTTTCTTCTTTTTGAAGAATTTGTTTCATTTTCTGTTTGGTAGATTTAGTAATCATATTACTTTCATTTTTAGTTTTTTATCATTTGCTTTACCAATGAAAAACTCTGCACCTACAGGAAGTTTTAATTCATTATCTCCTACAAACTCAATGATTTTTTCCATCCCTTTTTTTGTTATTTTAGTTATGAAGATATCATGTTCTCTTGAACCATAGGTAATATACACAAAGGATTTTTCAGCCATATGACATTTACTTAGTTGTGTTATTACTTTAGCTTTCATTATCTATAATTTTTTCTATTTCTTGTTGTTCTTCAATCATTGTTAAATCTTTCGCACTTATTTTTTTCCATATAAACCCCCCTGCTGTTCTTGGGCTACCATCATTTTTATTTGAATTTAAAGCTCTATTTACACCAATACCTACTAAATTTATACTTCTTTCTGCATCTTTTGCATTATCAAATATATTGATTATTTCTTTAGTTTGTTTATCTATTTGTAAAATTTTTAGATTTTTATTATCTTTTAAAGGAAGTAAATATTTTGCTCTTTTTTGTTTTTCTGCCCTCCTTAAAGATTTTACTATTAATGCTCTACTACATTCATAGATTTTAGCAAGTTGTATTTGATTATATTTTCCTGAGTAGTATAATTTAAATAATTCTAATTCTTGATCTTGATTAAATTTTTTTAATTTATAATACATTGAAAAATTCTTTTCTTTTTCTATTTCTTTCCCTGATTTCTTTTTAAAAGAATTACAAATTCCCTTTCTATTTACCTTAGAATTTATAAGCAATGTATTATTTCTATCTTCTTCATATACCCATATATACCCCTTTGCATAATATTGTCTTTGAGTACAAGATGCACTTATATCCCCACTTCTTATATTTTCACTTTTACTGGCTTCAATTATACTATTATAACTTTTGATATATTTTCCCTCCAAAGTAAATTTACATATTTTACTCTTAGATTTTTCCGAATGTTCTTTTAGATATCTTTTTACATAATTATTATTTCTGTCCTTAATATTATATCCATTATTTACAGCATCGTAATACTCAATCCAATAAATTTCCTTTTCATTTAGTTCTTCCTTAGTTATAGCAGTATCAATAAGTTCTATTGAAAATTTGTCTTTTCCATAGCAATCCATTGCATTTGATAAATGAGGACACCTCATTTCTTTAGTCTGTTTATGTCTTGAAAATCTTGTAGACAAAGATTGAATAGTCTGACCTATATATACTTTATTATTTACTGTATTAGATATTTTATAAATTTTACCCTCAACCATTATCTGAAATTATTTTTTGAATCTGTTTCTCTTGTTCAATTTCTGTTAAACTAACCCATTTTCCAATAGGGCATGCAGCCGAAGTTGAACGTAATTTCATAGAATGTTCTCCTAAACCACAACCACAATGAATACATTTATCATTTTTTGTATTAAGAACTTGACCTAACCATTCCTCTGATTTTAATTTAGTAATTACTTCTGGGAGTTCTTGCAGGGATTTACCTTTTTGATTTTGATTAAACCAAATACAGGTTTTACAGATTTCTTTTCTATGTTGAGCTAATTGTTCAATATGCTCTTTTTTAAAAGCAAGGTTTTTAATCCCTTCAGCTATCTGCATTTTGTTCTTCCAGATTTCTGGCAATAATTCTTTCATCATAACATTTAATTAATAAATCACATTCTGTAATTAAGTCTTCTACTTTTTGTATTCCTATTTGTAAATTTTCTCTACTTTTTTGAGCTTTCTCTGTATTCCATCCATCTAAATAATAAATGGTTTCTAAGTATTGACTCTTTTTTTGTAGTAAAATATCTTTTATTTTAGTTAGTCTATGTATTTGTTTCTGATAATCAGGTTGAATTAGTTTATGTTCTTTGAGTAAATAATCTCGTTGATGTTGTAATACTTTTTTTATTTTGTTTACATGTAAAGTAAAGTAGAAAGAACCAAAAAATTTATAATAAGGTTTTGAAGGCTTTAATAAAAATTGATTCATTTCTTCTTCATAGGAATCCCAAACTCTACTTATGTCATTTTCACTATAACCATTTTTAATTAATTCAGGGAAATCCTTTAGAGTATCTTTAGCTATTTTGCGGACTTGCACCTATTTTTAAATTTAATTTTATTGATGTTTCTCTTGATTTACTAATAGGAAATTTAAGTTGAACTTCATTTCCTACCAGTATTTTTTCTTTTCTAAATTTAGATAAATGATTTTCTACAGTCTGTAATGACTTGAAAATCTGTCTGTTAACTACTTCTTTTTTGATGTCAGCATTTAAACCACTAAGATAAATTATTGCTAAAAGCTTTAATTCATTTTCGGATAGTTTATGAAATTGCTGTCTTAACTGATATGTTAAGTAATCAATTGGTAAGTCAAAATATAATGTTATCTCTGTCATCTCACTATAATATACAAAGTTATTACTAACTTACAAAGTTATTTCAAAAATATTTTTACATTGTTTTTGAAATTTCTTATCTCTTTTAAGTTTTAAGAATAATTCATTAATTCTTTTTGCTCCTAAAACTACATCAAATCCTTTCTCTACTAATTTGATTTCTTCCTTAGAAAGGAATGTTTTGTAAATCAACATTAGTTCATTTAAGTAATCTATGAAATCTGAAAAATCATTTATGTTAGGGTCATTGTCTTTAGCAAAAGCTAATGTACTTACTGGATGGTTATAATTTGATAGGTGTATCACAGATGAAGCCTGTCTCATTATTACTACATCTTTAGGGTTAAGTGCTAATAGAAGTAAAATAGCATTAGATGAGAAAGAACCTGTCACCACATACTTATAATTCAATGGTCTATTTTTTAAGAAATCATACATAATAGCTGCTACACAATTCTGTCCTCCTGGACTATCTATATAAATAACTCCTGCATAATCTCCTATAATAGGTAAAAAATTTCCTTCGTCTGTAGAAGCAACTAAACTCTGTTCATATTTTTCTATATCATCAATGAATTTCTGGAATTTTCCAGAATCCCTATTCATCTCAAAGTCTAAATAAAATGTTTTCATATTTTTTTATATTTTGGTTAAAGGTATAACTTTTTAAGTTATTGTGTTATTAATAAAAGGTTAACAATAAAATGATTAAATTAAATTGATGAAGATGAACAACGTACTTAGGTTTATAGAAGACTTAGAAACTAAGTGTAAGGAATATGGAGTAAAGTTAGTTCTATATGATATGAAGTTCATAGAAAGTGATAGAGATAAATTTGGAGGTTGGTTTGATGCTGATAACAAAGAATTACATTGTGCTTTCCCAGATAAAATTCAAACTAAATATGTTGAGTTATTAGTACATGAAAGTTGTCATATGGATCAATGGATTGAAAACACTAAGTACTGGACTATAGAAAGAAGAAATAATTCTCTGACAGAGGTGTGGAAAATATTAAAAGGAGAGAAAGTCAATAAACTAAAATACCATCTGAAGAATGTTCAAATGATGGAAGCCGAATGCGAGAAGATGTCTATCCAAAAAATAAAAGATTATGATTTAGGTATCAACATTGAAAGATATGCTATGAAAGCTAATAGTTATTTACTTTTCTATAGTGTGTTAGTTGAAACTAAAAAATGGACAGATTATCCTCCTTATAAATTTAAGGATATTTGGAGAGGACTTCCTGATAAAATTCTAAGCAACTTTGAAATAAGTGAAGATTTAAAACAACTTTATTTTGATAAGTGTTATAAAAAGAGAACAAAAAAGATTATATTTAGTTGATAGGTAACTATCTCTCGTGTGAATTTTGCTAATCCTCCTTATGGGAGGATTTTTTAATATTGAGTTAACATTGTAATCCTTATATTTGCATCTGGAAATACCCTGGTAGCACCACTGAAGGTAGTACTAGCCTACTGTAAAATACAGACGTAGCGACAGGAGATTCTAAGAGTGGATTAGTAGAGTGAGATATTATCTGTCATCTTGAAAGTGGACTCTGAATTAATATAAAGATTATTTGCTTGCTTTGGTTCTATAATGCTAGTGGAAGAAGATACCCTGATAATCGGAAGTTTAATTTTTAATTAACAATAGCTTAATAAGCTAATAGGAAGTTTATTGTATATTTGTAACAACAAAAAATAAATAAAATGACAACTGAAGAAAAAGTAATCGGTTTTTTAAAAATGAAAACCAAACAAAGAAAAACTACATTTACTAAGAATGAATTAGTTCAAACAACAGGAGCTAATAGTGAAACATGTATGAGATCTCTTAGGAGATTGAAAAACACAAATCGAATTTCCTATAGTTGGAATTCAGATAAAGGTTACTACAAAATCACTAAATAGGGATAACATCTCCACTCTATTTTTATTTAGTTGCCCTCCCAATTCTAGTTGCGGGAGGGCTTTTTATATTACTCCAAATCTAGAAAGTAGACCTAAAGTTATAGCTAAGGATGCGATTATTGCAAACCACATACCCCATGCAATTTTACGTTTTTTAGAGATACTCATTTTTTTAGAATTTTATATGTGTGAAAAATATGGAATATTCCAATGAATACTATGTAGTTAATTAATGCACCAAATAGGTAATACAATGATACTGCACCAGCTAAGTAGCCAACTATTATAAATGATATACCAAAAGTCACTCTCATAATAAAGCCGAATAAATGCCATGCATCTGTAAATATTACGAATAAATTATCACTTTGCCAAAACTTTGGAATATATTGTCCATTCTTTAAAACAGGCACTCCATTGTCTTTTAATTTCCACTTGTTTTTCCATGCATAATCTTTCCACCAAAAGAAATAATTTTTAAACTTCAACTTACCCTCTTCCGATAAATCGCAAATAGCTTTACT
>JACCDG011589987.1_pt1 | contig 21662 bp, 18 predicted proteins | sample 7442471 | NCBI WGS metagenome assembly JACCDG01 (sample SAMN15323444, study PRJNA562643) | freshwater metagenome | isolation source: river surface water | place: USA:Blue River Watershed | collected 2017-08-17 | reverse complement strand
GTTTCTAAAAAAAATAATTTTCATTTATGTGCTTACTATGCCTATTGGTTTTTCAGTAGAATTCAGTTACTGGAGTATTCCAATTGTTATGTTTATTTTTTATGCTTTTGCCTCCCTGGAGCTTATTAGTGAGGAAATTGAAGATCCTTTTGGCGATGAACCCAATGACTTACCAACCGATGAGCTTTCTATTAAAATAAGGCAAAATGTGGAGGAGATACTTGGAACAGGGTGTTAAGTCGAAGGGCATAAGGAAAAAGCCAAAAACCAGAAAGTGCTGTTTAAACTCTGTGAAACTCTTTTCACTCCGTGATCTCTGTGTTGAAGAGTCAAAAGAAAAAAGCTAAAAGTTAAGAATTTTCAAGTCAAAAGGGAAGAGCCTGATCATACTCTTCGGAACTCCTTTCAGTCCATATTCTCTGTGTTGAAAAGCCAGAATAATCATTAATACCGTTTGCATAAATATAATGGTCCAATTCTGTTTCACTACATTGCACCATAACATTAATAGCAACGGCATTTACCACTGTAAATATTTTATTTGGATTGGACCAAATAAAAATATAACATTGGTATAAGATTATTTGGAAAGCACGTAAAAGTAAAGACCATAATTTTAAGAGACAACCGTAAAACACTTTCCGATCGGTATTACCCGCCCTTTGATGCCAGGAATTTTAGCTTTAACTTTATGCCCATTAACCTCCCAATACTCAATTTAATAAAATGCCACGTATTATTACCTACAATGTGAACGGAATAAGAGCCGCTATGGGCAAAGGGCTTACCGACTGGATGAAGCAGAGTAAGCCAGATATTTTATGCGTACAGGAAATAAAGGCCAATCCTGAGCAGGTAGGTGTATTGGAATTTGAAGAAATGGGCTACCACCACTACTGGTATCCTGCTCAAAAAAAAGGGTACAGTGGCGTGGCTATTTTTAGTAAGATAAAACCCGATCGTGTGGAGTATGGTTGCGGAATAAAGGAGTACGACGATGAGGGGCGTTTTTTACGAGCCGATTATGGCGATACTTCTGTTGTAAGTGTATATCATCCCAGTGGCAGCAGTGGTGATGAGCGCCAGGAATTTAAAATGAAATGGTTGGCTGATTTCCAGGTTTATGTAACCAAACTGAAGCAGAAAAGACCAAAACTGGTACTTAGTGGTGATTATAATATTTGCCATAAAGCCATCGATATTCACAACCCGGTTAGTAATGCCAATACTTCGGGGTTCCTGCCCGAAGAACGTGAGTGGTTCGAGGGTTTCGTGAAATCCGGATTTATAGATGCTTTCCGACATTTTAACCAGGATCCTCACCAATATAGCTGGTGGAGTTATCGGGCTAATGCAAGGGCTAAGAACCTCGGCTGGCGTATCGACTATAATATGGTTACAGAAAACCTCAAACCTCAACTCCGGCGCTCGGTTATTCTGAGTGATGCTATGCATTCGGATCATTGTCCGGTATTGTTAGATGTTGATTTTTAGAGGGTTGTAGGCCAACTGTTGTGTAAAACAATAGGTTTTTTTGCTAAATTTAAATATCTTTGCCCGTTAGGATAAGTACTTCAATTCGCCTCAATTTTGACAAAACCTAAAGAATTTACCTGTGTATGAAATATCCCTGGGCGCTCGCTGTACATAAATATTTTAAAAAGGTAAAGTGCGATGACAGGATGTTTTATAGGGCAAAAACATAAAAAACCTTAACTAAATATGAAAAGAATAATCAGCTCACTCCTTGCGGCAGCTATGCTTGTTGCCTGTTCTGGTGAAAAAACCGAAAGAAAATCTGAAGAAGCCAAGGGAGGCGTTTATTATGGAGGTGTTTTCCGGATGAATGAACTGGAAGATTTTAAAAACCTGTATCCGGTTGCTGTGTCAGAGGTTATCTCTACCCGTATTGTTAGTCAGATTTATGAGGGTCTCGTTAAACTAAATTCAGCCGACCTTTCGGTAATGCCTGGTTTAGCTTATCGTTGGGAAAGTAATCCTGAGCAAACGATATGGGTATTCCATCTTCGTCAGGGGGTTAAATTTCATGATGATCCCTGTTTTGCCGACGGCAAGGGGCGGGAGTTAAATGCTGCGGATATGAAATATTGTTTTGATAAGCTTTGTGAAGCCAGTGCGAGTAACGCCAACTTCGATATAATTTGTAAAGACCGGGTGAAGGGTGCCAATGAATATTTTGAGTCGACTAAAAATGGTAAACCTCTGGAAGGAGGGGTTTCCGGAGTAAAAGCTCTGAACGACTCTACCCTGCAGATAGAGCTGAATTTCCCCTATTCTGGTTTCCTGAGTCTGCTAACTATGCCCGGCGCGGCGGTATACCCAAAAGAAGCTTTTGATAAATACGGATTGGATATGCGCGCTCATTGTGTGGGTACTGGTCCTTTTCAGGTAAAAACTATTAAAGAAGGTGATGTGGTTATACTGGAACGAAATCCTGATTACTGGGGAGTAGATGAAAATGGCAATAAACTTCCCTACCTGGATGCGGTTAAGGTTTCCTTCATTAAGGAAAAGAAATCCGAGATGTTGGAATTCCAAAGGGGTAATCTGGATATGGTATTCCGTATTCCGGTGGAGATGTATAAAGAAATTATGGGTAGTTATGAAAATGCCCAGGCGCGCAAAACCGATTTCGATATTCAATCTACTGCGGCTTTGGCTACAAATTATTATGGTATGCTTAATACCAGTGAAGCGTTCAGTAAAAGAGAGGTGAGGCAAGCCTTTAATTATGCTATTGACCGTGAGAAAATTGTAAACTTTACCCTTCAGGGTGAAGGGGTGGCGGGTAGTTATGGATGTATTCCGCCTGTTGATGCCTTTAAAAAGGCCGGGATGGATTTTGATGGATTAAAAGGGTATAAGCTCGATGTAAACAAAGCCAGGGAATTGATGAAGCAGGCAGGTTATCCGGATGGAAAAGGTTTCCCGAAAACAATACTGACTATTAATGGAGGAGGAAATGAGCGTAATCAAAACATAGCAGAGGTGGCTCAAAAGATGCTAAAAGAGAATATTGGTGTGGATGTGGATATTAATGTCGTACCTTTCTCTGAGGAAATAGATGCGTATCAGAGTGGAAAACTGGATTTGTTCCGTGCCGGCTGGGTAGCAGATTACCCCGATCCGCTTACTTTTCTTTCTATTTTTTACGGAAAATATGTACCTGCTAATGCTTCAGAAAAATCCTTCATTAATATAGTACGGTATAAAAATGCGGATTTTGACGCAAAGTTTGAAGCAGCCATGAAGGAACCCGATGAGAAAAAGCGTTATGCCCTTTTTAAGGAGGCGGATCAGATATTGATTGATGATGGCGCTTTTTTGCCTATTTTCTATGATGAGAATGACCGTCTGATTCAAAAGAATGTTCGTAATTTTCCTGTAAATGCTATGGAACATCGCGACCTCAGTCGTGTGTACCTGGTTCCTAAAGAAAAAATGCCGGTTCCGGCAAAAAAATAATTCATGAAATCTTGTCAAAACACTTTTGTCAGGAAGCGTTTTTTTATTTTTCTTTACTATGAAAAAGCAATGAAATTGGTGTATTGTTGTCTGTTCGTTGTGTTACTTTCCTGTTCTGATAAAAGTAAGAAAGATACGCCAGCCGATTTATTGCCAAAAGAAGCCATGGCTATAGTAATGGCGGATCTCAGTCTGGCCGAGTCTGTTATTAATATGAATATGGCGGCGAAAGCGGCAGAACAAAATACCGATACCACCCGCAGATTTAATGTATATAAAGAGCATAATATCAGCCGAAGTCAGTACGAAAGTAGTTTGCGTTATTACTCGGCTCATCCCGATGAATTTAAGCAAGTATATGAATTGGTGGTGAAAAAACTGGAGCAAATGAAGAAGTAGTTAGCCGGGTTGAAATTTGAAGATGGGAGGGGATTGAAAAATTGGGTTTCGGGAGATATCAATGATCGTATAGAAATCAATAGGACCGATAAAATGGATAACTTTGTAAGTATTTAATTTATGACAGAGCGCAGACTGGAGAAATACCTGCAGGTATACTTTCAAGCGGAAAGTAATTATTATAGTTACGTGTATCTGCGATACCTTAACGGGAAGAAAATCACTTTTAATCTGATGGCTTTCTTTATTGGCTTCTTCTGGATGTTATACCGTAAACTTTATGTGCAGGGTCTTATTTATATTCTGACTGTGGTATTGATGTTCTTTGGCTGGCAATTCCTAATAAAAAAATACCAGTTAGAAGATCAGGTAGTGCTTTATGCTTTTTATGGAATGAACCTGCTTTTTTCTTTGTTTACCGGTTTTGTGGGCAATTATATTTATATGCGTCACATGGAGAAAAACCTGGAAGCTGTATTGGTTAAAACTGCTAATGAAGAGGAACGTATCGCCCAATTAAACAAAAAGGGCGGAGTATCGGTTTTGTCCTTTTTTATTGCTCTTTTGTTTTGGCTGTTTTATATGTATAAAGTTAATAATGCCGGATAAGCCTCTGCTTAAAAGTGGTGAATAAGTGTTTTCATCTGTTCTTTTATAATCTCTCCCATGCTCCGGCATTTAAAAAAAGAATTCTTTTTGTAATGAATGGCCAAGTTGTGTTTGAGCTGGTCGATCTTTTCTTCGGTAGAAATAACATCCCTTCGCATGACATCGTACAAATCTTTAATGGTGTAGCGTGAATACTTAATCCGGCGTGCCAATCGAGAACGTTCCTCGTGTTGGTACTGTTTTATACTCTGGTCAGTCATAATTTCACGGGTCATATCCACATAAGCTTTGTTCTCCTTAAAATACTGAGGCAGGTACATAGTTTTCCGGCCTTCATAACATTGCTGGTCAAAATCTATGGCCCTTATGCGGTATTGTACATCATCGAAGTCGTGGGTAACCTCAATTACAAAATTGTAAGCACGCATGTCGCCAAGTAAGCGGAGGAAGCAGCGTTCGTTGAATTTTACAAACTCTTTGGCCAGGCGAATTTTATTATGGTGCTTCAGATGCAATTCCTTTTTAATAAAGTCATCACCGGGTATTCCGGTTATATGTTCTTCGATAAGGGTGTCCTGATCTACAAAAAAAGTAACCCGGCTGGGCGATAGCACATCTTCCAGTTCAAGGCCATAGATGCGTGAGGCATCGGCTTTTTTTACGTAGAAATAATCGTAATTGTCGTTATAATGGTTCACTATCCGAACCCGGAAAGGATGGGAGTTTCCGAACAGGCAATAGTCGATCCGGTCTACATAAAGGTGTTCTATAACCGAAACATCACCCTCGGTTTTTAACAATGCGTATATGTGGCAAAGCGCCCTGTTGAGCTCTTTTAAATCTTCCTGCGAATAGATGAGGCTTACCCAGAGCGTATCGCCAAGCGGGATAGAATCGGTATAGCGCAAGAGGCTATCGTAACTCACGGGCAGTTTTACCTGCCTTCCGTATTTTTTCAGGTATCGGCTTAATTCTGCCTGTACCGGATACGTAATTTTCTTTTTAGAAATCCTGCTCATGCGCTGTTCAATAAACAACAAATATACATCATCCTTTCGGCTCGGTAAAAGCTACGAGACTGTTCAAAACTCTGCAAATCTAAAATTTCAGAAACCCTTATCCCGGCGTAAATTTGGAAGATATGGCAGCAAAAAGCGAGAAAGAAACGCCTTTAATGAAGCAATACAATGAGATAAAGGCGAAATACCCTGATGCCATCTTGTTGTTCAGGGTGGGCGATTTTTATGAAACCTTTGGCGAAGATGCGGTAAAGGCTTCGGCGGTATTAGGCATTGTACTTACCCGCAGGGCCAATGGTGCTGCGGCTTATATTGAACTGGCAGGGTTTCCGCATCATTCACTGGATTCTTATCTTCCTAAATTGGTAAGGGCTGGCTATCGTGTTGCGGTATGTGATCAGTTGGAAGACCCTAAAATGACCAAAACCATTGTGAAACGTGGAGTCACGGAATTGGTTACGCCCGGGTTGTCGTACAACGATAAAGTGCTTGAGCACCACACAAATAATTTCCTGGCGGCGGTTCATCTCGATAAAGATAAGGCAGGTGTGTCTTTTCTTGATATTTCTACCGGCGAGTTTCTCGTAGCCGAAGGGCCTGCGGCTCATATAGAAAAACTGATACAAAGTTTTAAGCCTAACGAAATACTTTTTCAAAAAAACAGACGCCGCGATTTACTCGACCTGGTTGGTGAGAAGCATTATGTGTTTGGACTCGATGATTGGGCTTTTACGGTGGATTTCGGATATGAATCGCTTATCAAACATTTTGGCACCAATTCGCTTAAAGGATTTGGAATTGAGGGAATGAATACAGCCATTGCTTCTTGTGGAGCCATTTTGCATTATCTCAGTGAAACCAAACACGATCACATTAAACACATTACTTCGGTTGCGCGTATTGAGGAAGACAAATATGTGTGGCTCGACCGCTTTACTATACGCAATCTGGAATTATTCGGATCCGGTCACGACAATGGTAAAAGCCTGATTGGGATAATTGATTACACGGTTTCACCGATGGGCGCCCGTATGTTGAAACGCTGGCTGGCACTGCCACTGGTGGATATTGATTTGATTAATGAGCGACTAAATGTGTGCGGGCATCTTATTCAGCATGAAGAGTTGAACGATGCCCTGCGTAATAATATTGAACAAACCGGCGATCTGGAACGACTGATTTCGAAAGTGGCTGCCGGCCGGGTGAACCCGCGCGAACTGGTACAACTGCGAAAAGCTTTGGCTCTTGGCGCAGAAATAAAAACAATGATCGGCGAAAGCAGTAATGCTTCGCTGTGCAAAATAGCAGAACAATTAAACCCCTGTCTGCTTATTAAAGAGCGGTTAGATAAAGAATTGAAAGAAGATGCTCCCGTTGTGTTGTCGAAAGGGCAGGTAATAGCTCCGGGAGTAAATGCTGAGTTGGATGAGTTGCGGAATATTGCCTTTTCGGGCAAAGATTATCTTTTACAGGTGCAACAGCGAGAAAGTGAACGCACCGGTATACCTTCTCTGAAAGTAGCTTTTAATAATGTATTTGGTTATTACCTGGAAGTAACCAATGCTCATAAAGATAAGGTGCCCACCGACTGGATACGTAAGCAAACGCTTACCAATGCCGAACGATACATTACGCCTGAACTGAAAACCTATGAGGAAAAAATATTAGGGGCTGAAGAAAAAATCCTTGCCCTGGAGAGCCGTTTGTTTGAAGCGTTGGTGCGCGACCTGGCCGATTATGTAGCACCTGTGCAGCTCAATGCTTCGCTTATTGCCCGCCTCGACTGCCTCACCTCTTTTGCCGTGCTGGCTCTAAGCAATAATTATGTAAGGCCGCAACTGAACGATTCTAACTGTATTAATATTACAGAGGGTCGGCATCCGGTAATTGAAAAGCAATTGCCTGTTGGAGAAGAGTATGTATCAAATTCGGTATACTTAGATAATGAACAGCAGCAACTCATTATGATTACCGGTCCCAATATGAGTGGTAAATCGGCTTTGTTGCGTCAAACGGCGCTAATTGTACTGTTGGCACAGATGGGCTCTTATGTCCCGGCTAAAGCAGCAGAACTTGGTATTGTTGACAAAATTTTTACCCGGGTGGGTGCCAGTGATAACATTTCTTCAGGAGAGTCAACCTTTATGGTGGAAATGAACGAGACGGCAAGTATTCTGAATAATCTCAGTAACCGCAGCCTGGTATTATTAGATGAGATAGGTCGCGGTACTTCTACGTATGATGGTATTTCTATTGCCTGGGCAATAGCCGAATATATTCACAATCATCCCAAACAAAAAGCTAAAACCCTCTTTGCCACACACTACCACGAACTAAACGAAATGGCCAACTATTTTGAGCGGATAAAAAATTACCACGTGTCGGTGAAGGAGGTGAACAATAAAATTATTTTTCTGCGCAAGCTGGCCGAAGGCGGAAGTGAACACAGTTTTGGTATACATGTGGCTCGTATGGCAGGAATGCCAAAGGCTGTGGTAGAAAGGGCCTCGCAGATACTGGCGAAACTGGAGAAAGAACACGAAGCTGAACTGGCCGAAGGAAATGTACCGGCTGTGAAGCAAAAAAAGAAAGCAGAACCATCGAATGACTACCAGTTGAGTTTTTTTCAACTGGATGATCCTGTGCTGGAGCAAATCAAAGAAGAAATTCTGCAAACCGAAATTAATACGCTTACTCCCGTGGAAGCCCTGATGAAGCTGAATGAGATAAAGAAGATGATTGGAGGGTGAATGGGTAAAAAGATTGGAATCTCCTTTTCCGGATGATTAGTATGGGACTTGCCCCGGTAATACCCCTTTGGTTAATCAATGGTATATCAATGCTCACGAAAAATAATACCGTCGGGAAATATGTATTATAGCACTGTAAATACCGTTGCTATTAATGTTATGGTGCAATGTAGTGAAACGGAATTGGATCGTTATATTAATGCAAACGGTATTATATTGGTCTCAGAAATAACCGGGATGTCAATTGGAGTATACCGGATACGTAAATAACCTTAAATCTTCATAGCTACCCTGTAACCGGATTATTTTTTCAAACCTAAAACCAAGACGTTCCAATAATTTAACGGAACGTGGGTTTTCTATGCTGGTTATGGCTACAATGCGTTTTAATCCCAATGTTGTCAGCCCATAGTTTAATACAGCCAGGGCACATTCATACGCATAACCTTTCCCTTCATATTCGGGCAGGAATGCAAAACCAATATCTATTTCCTCCAGCGTATCTCTCTTAATCAGTCCACACATACCTATTGGTTTATTCGTTTCCCTTAAAGCCACCAGACACAAGCCAAAGCCATGATATTCGTAACTTTTCAAAGGGCCATTTTGTAAATAGGTAATAGCATCTTCGGTGCATTTCACCTCGCGGTCGCCAATGTATTTTAGAAAAGCAGGGGTGTTTAGCAATTCAACAATAAAAGGCGCATCGGCTTCGGTAAAGCGCCTAATCAGTAAATGTTCTGTATAGATAAGTTGCATGTTTTAGTTTTTATAATGCGGAACAATTCCGTTTGGAAATAGGTATTCGTCCTATTTCCCTTTCAGCCGATTGGCCTAAACATTTTTATCCATGGGCATTTACCCGTGTAATACCCGAAACAGTTTTGGAATTTTTCCCGTTAACATTTGTATAGCATAGTTGTTTTAAGTGGTCTCCTCCTTTTTCTGGTTTGCAAGTTTGCTGTGTTTTATACCGTAATTAAAATAGATGATAACACCTGCAATTAACCAGATGATTAACCTCAGCCAGTTGGCTACACCCAATATATACATCATGGCAAGGCATACCAGCATACCCAGGATTGGCACCACAGGCACCCAGGGTGTACGGAAAGGCCTGGGCAGTTGCGGGTCGGTTTTACGCAAAATGATTATTCCCATGCACACCAGTACAAAAGCAAATAAGGTTCCTATTACCGTCATGTCAGAAATAATGCGGGCAGGTACGAAGGCTGCAATAATACCAACAAACAGTAGGAATATAAGATTTGATTTCCAGGGTGTGCGAAAGCGGGCATGGAGTTGAGAAAATACCGGAGGAATCAGTCCGTCTCCGGACATAGTATAAAACACGCGCGATTGTCCCATCAGCATCACCAGTATTACTGAAGAAAATCCGGCCAAAATAGCCAGGCTTATTAAAACAGAGAGCCAGGAATAATGCTTCATGTAAGTGTCAATAACATAACTGATGGAAGCTTCCTGCCCGACAGTTTTAAATTCCTGATAATTGGCAATACCCGTAAGTACGTGGGCAAAAAGAATGTATAATACCACACAAATGAGCAGAGAAAACAATATCCCTTTTGGCATATCCTTCTGTGGATTTTTTGCTTCCTGTGCTGCGGTGGAAACTGCGTCAAAGCCAATGAAGGCGAAAAACACTACGCCTGCTCCGGCAAGCAGCCCGGTCCAGCCATATTCTCCGGGAACACCGGAAATGTTGGGTGGTAAATAGGGACGATGGTTTTCGGGCTTAATATATTGCCAGCCAAGCCCGATAAAAAGTAGCACAATACCAACTTTTAATATGACAATAATGCCATTTACCAGTGCCGATCCTTTTACTCCCCTGATCAGTAGCAGGGAAATCAGCACAATAATTGAAAAAGCAGGCAAATTAATAATGCCACTTGTGCCGTCGGTAGCATACTGAAACGGGGAGTGGCACCAGGCGTATGGAATACGGAATCCGATTAGTTTTTCAAGAAGGGTATTTAAATATTCCGACCATGCTATAGCTACTTTGGCAGATGCCACACCGTATTCCAGCACCAAATCCCATCCAATGATCCAGGCTACAAATTCTCCCATTGTTGCGTAGGCATAGGTATACGCACTGCCTGCTACGGGTATCATGGCCGCAAATTCCGCATAACATAAGCCGGCCAGGAGACAGCCGATTCCGGCAATGATAAAACTGATGCTTACAGCCGGTCCTGTATGGGTAGCAACAGCTTCGGGCGTACTGGTAAAGAGTCCGGCTCCGATGATGGCACCAATGCCTAAGGCCACAAGGCCAAGCGGGCCTATACTCCGTTTTAATCCTTTGTTGCCGCTTTCTGCTTCCTGTAGCAGCATTTCTATTGTTTTTTTCTTTCGGTAATTTGTCATGTTAGTATAATTTGAATAAAGTGAACGACAATTTTAATGAATACCACCCATTATTTTTTTAATCAGTGGTGCAAGTAAAATGGCAATTAATCCCATAAGCATGGCGGCCACTCCAAATACGGCATACACCGACACATAGGCATACAATTGCTGAAACCCGGATCCCATTGTGTTGCTTATTTCCGGGGTAAGGCCGCTTATGAAGGCCGCTACTTTTCCGGGCCAGCCACTTGCCAGTAAGCTTGTTTTTCCGGGAGTCACTGTAGTTAATCCGGCAATTTTACCGGCAAAGAATTGCCCGTAATAGGCACCTAAAAACCACACTCCCAATATAAAGGAGATGTATTTGGGCGGAGAGAGTTCCGTCATTTTTGAAAGACCAATCGGCGATAAGAAAAGTTCTCCAACGGTTTGTATAAAATAGCCGAGTATCAGATAGAGCATAGGTGTTTTTGCCAGTTCATCGGCTCTGCGGGCTCCGAGGGCAAATACCACAAACCCCAACCCCAACAGGAGCAATCCCGCCCCCAGCTTAAAAGGCGAGGAGGGGTTGCTCTTTTTTCTTTCCAGCAAAGTCCAGAGTGCAGAAAGCGGAACAGCCAGTAATACAATAAAAGCTCCGTTAATACTGTTTGTACCTGCGGCGTCCAATCCCACAAGATTTACATTGCGGTCTGCAAAAAGGGTAAGTGAACTACCTCCCTGTTCGAACACTGCGGTAAACAACAGGTATAATAGTGTGAAATAAACAACTACAAGCAGACGTTTTTTTTCCTGCGTATTCACAGTGGAATAGATATAAGCAAGCAACACCACTATAATTATGGAGGCTATCCACACCAGGTAATGCTGGCAGTGGTTATAATAAATCAGAAGAGCCACCACGGGAACCGACAGGATGGCAAGAACGGTAACAAGTTGTCCGTTTCTTATACCAATGGTTGTTTTGTTGTATTTTTCTTTATCCGGTATCAGCCCCTGCTGGCCAAAAACCTGAGTTTTTATTCCCCTGTAAAAAAACATCAACCCTGTTAGCATGCCAATGCCCGCTAGTGAAAATCCATAATGCCAGCCATATACGGAAGCCACCCAGGCGCACAACAAAGGAGCAGATGAAGAACCTACATTTATTCCCATATAAAAAATAGTAAAGCCCGCATCGCGCCGGATGTCTTCTTTCTGGTACAGGCTCCCTACCAACGAAGAAATATTGGGTTTAAAGAAACCACATCCGATAATAATCAGAGAGAGAGAAGTGTAGAAAAATAGTGGTTGTTCAATACAAAGCAGGAAATGCCCTGATGCAATGAAAGTTCCGCCGAGTAATACTGCTTTACGGTAACCCAATAGTCTTTCGGCTATCATTCCGCCAATGAGCGGGGTTAAGTATACCAGCGACATGTATGCGGCATATACCCCAAAGGACATCGTGTCGGAAAACACCAATTCTTTGGTCATGTAAAGTACAAGCAATGAACGCATACCATAAAAGGAAAAACGTTCCCATAGCTCTGCAAAAAATAAGTAAAAGAGTCCGCGTGGGTGTCCGAACCATCCGGAAGACAGATTTTGGTTTTGATCAGGCATATCTTGTTGAATAAAGTTGTGAGGCAAAAGTAGAATGACCCACAGCCCACTCAAAGCCTTGTTTCAAAGTATAGCAAAAAATAGCAGGATGAAATGTTCTGTAATTGCAGTTACAGGAAATTACAAATGGTTTTATATTCCTGATTTTCAGGTGCATTTATAAATTCCCGCATCAGGGTGTCATCAATGCTGATGTTTTCCGGAAGCATGCGCAACCGATACCTGCCCTGTCCAATAAACGTAAAAAGGTCTTTCCGGTCGAGCTGCTGTTCTTCGTTCAGGTTCAATATCTCATTAATATTATCAATTATACGTGTAAGATAGGTTTGATTCTTTATTTCTTCACCAGCGGCACCTATCAAAATACTTTGTTCGGGCTCGGTACCATATTTTCTTCTGAGCGCAAACTTTAGCAGGTTTTTATACTGGGTGGTTTTGGAACCAAATTCTATTGTTGTTTCTACCACTCCCTTGGAAGGTATGCTCAGTTTAATAAGCGACCAGTCAATAAACCTAATCATCATTTCAGCGGGCTTTGGGGTATTGGCCAATTCAATAACCCAACTGGTGGTAAGCACCAGTGTAATAGCAATGAAGGAGGTTTTAGCAATAATTTTAACAAGATCGGTGGTGAACCGATCATTCAAATGACAGAATACGTCGGGAAGAATGGAAGCAAAAATAAGTACAATGACAATGCTTGAAACCACGGCAACTACTTTTAAGCCCCTGTGAACAAAAGTTCGATAAAAAGACAGCAGTAGCAAAACAGCCAGAAAACCGGAAAGCAAAAAGTCAGGAAGCGCGCTAATCCTGATGCCTAAAGTGATGTCGCCCGCTCCCAGCAGGTAGGGCAGCAGGAGGGTCAGAAAAGCCATCAGCAACACTACGCCAATTATTTTGGAAATATTTTTTTCGTTTTTATAAATAAAGGCCGGGGCATAATCCGAATAAAACAGGGCCAATAATAAGAATAGATCATTAATAATGGAAAACAAACGGATCCAGGACAGGTACAAATTTGTTTTTTCATAAGAATACAAATGCACGGCATAAGATAAGCATCCGGAGAGCACCCATACAAACATAGACAGGCTCAGGTACAACAAGCCCTTGTCTATACGCTTTTTGGAATCATCAGCTTGCAGTATAACTTTAAAGCGCTTACTGATGTTGTACCAAATGGCCAATAGCAGCAAACCTCCGTTAAAGGAAATGAATATGTGAGCCAGGGTGTAAAACCTATTTAAATCGGTCATATTTCAGCAGTCATCTGGTATTAACGTGATACAGGCGGAGCACCTGTTTATTCTGTTTGTAGTATGCGTAAAGATAAGCAGATATTTTAAAAGCCCGATTCATGTATTAGAAGGGGGCAATGTCGCCGAAGGACAGGCAGTAGCAAGGCTGATTTCGGAATAGAAAATTATTAGTTGGACAAAGCAGCCTTATCCAAACAGTTTAATTTTCTTAGCCCTTATTCTTTTAATTGATCCCGGTGTCAGCGATAAATCCCGCTCAAGCAGAAGCGGTTTATTTCTTCTTAATGTTTTCTTTCTCCTTCAAATACTCTTCCCACTTTTTTGTTTTGTAAGCATTATCGCCAAAGTAATGCACAATGGGATCAAGTGATTTCCCGGAAAGGTAAAAACCTACGACATCAACAATTTGCAGGTTTTCGTCGAGAATGCAGAGTGAAGGCAGAACCAGATTGTTGCGCGTAAGTACCAGGCTAAGCGAATGGAAGGGAAAGCCATTTGCACCGGTGTTCTGATAAGTGTTGCTGTTAAATGTTATGGGGTCTTTACTTTCAGCATTAAAATCAACAAGGTAATAATGTTCATTCAGGTATTCGATCAGCTTAGGGTCATGAAAAGAAGTCTTATTCATTACTTTGCAGGCATTGCAAAACCCTGTATATACATCTACAATAATTTTCTTCGGCTTTTTTTTATGCAATTCCAGCGCCTCTTTCATACTGTACCATTTCAGTTTTTCGGATACTGGTGTTTTGCTGGTGTCGTAGAAAGTTTTTTCAAAATTAACACTGAAATCCTCATAAGCCGTAGTACGATAAACATTCTCTACTGTGTATATCAGCAGGGGCTCCAGTTTACGTACTTCAAGATAACCCTGTGAAAGCAGATTAAACTGAAAATTATTTGATACAAAAATAGTGGAGGGATAAGAGAGTTGTGTGCCCAATAGTTTAACGGCCAGTTGGTGCACCGATTTTTTCTCTTTTCCGGGATTGTGATATTTTACACCATTGTATTCGATGGTATCTTTTGTTTCGGCATCGAATTTTACGGGGTAGAAATACGTGTTGATGTAATTGGCAATACCCTGGTCGGCATAAGTGGTACGCATCATGTGCTTGCACCAGCCACACCAGTCGGTATATACATCAATGAGAAAAGGTTTCGCTTGTTTTTTATTCAGCTCCTGGGCTTCTTTAAAATTTAGCCACTTTACAAGCCCGTGTTCATTGACAGGTGTAGCACCGGCGGGCAATTGTTGCCCCGTAATTTGTAGTCCTGTTAAAAACAGAAACAGTATGTAGCAAATTCGCTTCATAACACAAATGTAATGTTTTTCAGTTTCCATTCTTTTCGCCAAAAAGCCAGATGGGTTTTATTTGGCGCTTAAACTTTTTCAGGTTGAATCTTTCTATCGCATATTTGCGAACGTGTTCAATGGCTTCAGTCACGCTGTCGGTCAGCAAAAAAAGCCGGGCATCATTTTCGGCTATGGTACCCGCTTTAACCATGTGTTGTATATGGTTATATAGGGCAGCATGGTATTCTTTTCCCATTAAGACTACCGGAAAGGGTTTCGCCTTATGGGTTTGTATAAGGGTAATGGCTTCAAAAAATTCGTCTAAAGTTCCATAGCCACCGGGCATTACAATAAAGGCATAGGAGTATTTGGTAAGTAGCACTTTTCGTACAAAAAAATAATCAATGTTTACCCATTTGTCTAAGTAAGGGTTATGGTGTTGCTCGGAAGGCAGCACAATATTGCAGCCTACCGACCGGCCTCCAGCCTCACGAGCCCCTTTGTTAGCAGCTTCCATTAATCCGGGGCCACCACCAGTCATTAGCGTAAAACCCATTTTAGCCAGTTCACTTCCCATTTTTCGTGTGAGTTCGTAATATTCATGATCTGCATTGTAACGAGCGGATCCAAACACCGTAGCGCAGGGGCCAAGGAAGTGAAACACCCGAAATCCTTTTATGAAATCACGTAATACCTTAAGAGTAAATAAGAGTTCACTGCCTCTGGATTGAGGGCCTTCTATAAAATTAGATTCATTCTTTCCGGGCATAACAGAAAAGTAAGGTTAGGTTAGGTTAGGGAATGAGTTAGAAGCCATAAGGAAGGATTTAACCGCTTCTTAATTTATCTTCCTGAATTTATAATCCAGATAACGGATAATTTGTATCGACTTATTATCGTAGCCTGTTGTATGTGAAGGTCTGAAGAAATGAAAATCCATCACCGTACCCCGGCCACTAATAGTATCGAGGCGACTGTAAAACATAGGGCCATTATTCTTAAGGGCATTCAGATAAAAAAAGGCTACATCATACCCTTCATAATAAAATTCACTGGGATCAGTATAATATTTATCACGGTATTTAACGGTTATTCTTTTCACGTCCTCCTGGTTATAATCAATATAAACAGGGGCAGCATGTATAAAACTAAAGTGGTTGAGGTACTCAGGATCGAGATTGTCGCTGTTTACCCACTTTTTTACACCTATCAGGCTAATATCCTTTTTATCTGCAAACACATGAAGTTGTGTCAGGAAATCGGTCAGAAAAACTTCGTCTTCACTCAGTAATACAAAGTAATTTTTTTTACCGGCATTATATGCATTTTTTGCTCCAGCAAGACCCTTTACTTCAGGGAGGGTGTCTTTACTGTTGTTGTATTTTGATGCTAAGTATTCGTTGTACCTGCGTTTAAATGTTTTTAAATTCCCCTGTTCTTTGGCTTTTCCGGTATTGATAATAATTACATTGGCCTTACGGAAAGAGTCGGCTACGAACTCTGCTAAACCTTCAATGAGTGTATTATTGGAAGGAGTGGTTTTGCTGCAGAAGGGGGCGTTGAACAGTATTTTATTTTGCTGCGCCACCGGTGATACAATTGGTATTTGATTTTTGAGGGCATAGGCCGATACTACTTTAAATGCAGAAATATACAGAGGACCAATGATAAGATCCAGTGTTTTAAAGCGTTCTTCGCTACAAAGCTTGTCTAATTTCATTGAATCACGGTCATCCACGTCATATATTTCGTAAGTAACCTTAAAATTGTTGCTGAGCACAGTATCGAGGGCAGTAAGCATGCCGGCGTAAAAATCTATACAGATTTGTTGGGTAATGGGGAAGGGAAGTTTATCGAGGGCAAGTTGGTCGGGATTAATTTGTTCGGCCTCGGGCAGATTAAGTGGCAGAAATACCCCCACCCGGTAATTTTGTTTTTTTTGTTTTTCGGTAAATTCTTGTGGTTGAATGTTTTCGACGGTTTCAGTTTTTACTTCATCAGGTTTTTTGTTTGGGGTAGCAGGCGTTGTTGAATCTACCATTTTGTAGTCTTCCTTTCGGTTTTCTTTTCCTGTTTCCTTTAATGCTACTTTTAGCTGCATACCTTCCTTTAATCCCTGTTTAATCTCAGGATTCAGATCGCTGAGCCTGGCTTCTGTGAGTTTGTATTTTTTACATATACCAAATACAGTTTCGCCTTTGCTTACTTTATGCAGGAGGTATTTATCCATATCGCTCATTGCCTGAGCTGTGCTTACCGGGTCTTTTTCTTTGGCAAAGGGTATTTTTAGTTCCTGTCCGGCTTCAATTCCATCAATGGCATCTGGGTTTTCGGTAAAAATGGAATTGAGGTCGGTCGCATAGATTTTGGAAATAGCATATATGCTTTGGCCTTTTTCCACTTTGTGAATATAATATTTCTTACCATTGATCGTTTGTATGTTCTTCGACCGGGAATCGGCTTGTGAATAAAAAGGAGAAGCCAACGAACAGAAAGTTAGTAAGAGTATCAGTTTACCCAATAAGTTCATGGAGATGTTGCTTGATTTTACTTTACGGAGTTGTAATAAACAAAAGTTGTTCCGGTTTATTCCCATTCAATAGTAGCGGGGGGCTTGGAGCTGATATCGTATACTACGCGGTTTATACCACGCACTTTATTTATAATATCATTAGAAACCTTAGCCAGAAACTCATAAGGAAGGTGACACCAGTCTGCTGTCATACCATCGGTAGAACTTACGGCTCTTAGCGCTACTACATTTTCATAGGTACGTTCATCTCCCATAACACCTACTGATTGCACGGGTAGAAAAATAGCACCCGCCTGCCAAACCTGGTTGTATAGCCCTGAGGTTTTCAGTGCTTCAATAAAAATAGCATCTACTTCCTGTAGTATTTTTACTTTATTTTCGGTAATGTCGCCCAGAATACGAATGGCCAGTCCGGGTCCGGGGAAAGGATGGCGATTCAGGATGTTTTCGTCAATTTGCAGAGCTTTACCAACGCGCCTTACCTCATCTTTAAACAATGATTTAAGGGGTTCAACCACTTTCAGTTTCATATAGTCGGGCAGCCCCCCTACATTGTGGTGCGATTTTATGGTGGCCGAAGGGCCTTTAACGCTCACGCTTTCTATAATATCTGGGTATATGGTGCCCTGTGCCAACCAGTTTACATCTTTTACCATTCCTGCCTCCTGATCGAACACATCGATAAATACTTTTCCAATGGCTTTACGCTTTTTCTCCGGGTCGCTGATATTATGCAGGGCACTGTAAAACTGTTGTTTCGCGTCTACGCCTTTTACATTCAGTCCCATGTGTTTGTATGAGTCGAGTACACTTTCGAATTCGTTTTTACGCAGCAATCCGTTATCTACAAAAATGCAATAAAGGTTAGATCCAATGGCCTTGTTCAACAATACCGCTGCTACACTCGAATCAACTCCGCCCGAAAGCCCCAATACTACCTTATCATTACCCAGTGTTTGTTTGAGTTCCACTACGGTAGTTTCAATAAAAGATTCGGATGTCCAATTGCCTTTGCAACCACAAATATCCATTACAAAATTACGGAGCAGTGCCATTCCTTCTGTACTGTGATATACTTCGGGATGGAACTGTATGCCAAAAGTGTTTTCGCCCTGTATTGCAAAGCCAGCCACTTTTACATCGTGGGTGCTGGCAACGATTTCGTAGTGTTCTGGTATTTTTACAATGGTGTCCGCATGGCTCATCCATACCTGCGAATGCTGGTTAATACCTTTAAACAGGGCATTGGTACTATTCACAAAGTTTAGGTTAGCTCTGCCATATTCCCGTGAACTGGATTTTCCTACCTCCCCACCGTAAAAATGTGAAAGATATTGTGCACCGTAACACACTCCCAATAGCGGGAGTTTTCCTTTAATATGGGAGAGGTCGGGTTTAGGTGGATTTTCTTCCCGAACCGAATGTGGGCTGCCGGAAAGTATGACACCTTTAATATTAGCGCTTATAGACGGGATTTTATTATAAGGATGTATTTCGCAATAAACATTGAGTTCGCGTACCCTGCGGGCAATAAGCTGGGTGTATTGCGAACCGAAATCGAGGATCAGGATCATTTCGTTTTGCATGGGCAAAGATACGGTTAATTTTTTGATTGCAGAAAGTCAGGCGCAGCTCTCGTTTTATTACTTTCGGATGATGTACTCTGCCTTTTCGGGAGCCACTTTAATGATTTTTACCTGAGGGTTTCGTGTGCGCAGTTCTATACGGACTTTAGGTTTTGTACGGTCTATTTTTGCATAGTCGATAATGGCCGAAAAATCGGTAACACCAATTTTTTCGTAACTACCCATAGCCACCTGGTATTTTACCTGCACCTTATCAGGAAAAGTTTTGAGCTGATAGCCTGCCGGAAGGTTAATTACACTAAGCGGTAATTCAATAGCTGACTCCGTGTATTTATCAATACTGAGGCTGAGTTGTACTTTATTTACTGAAAGCGCCACCCGGGCATTTAGTTCTTCGGGTAAAACCAGATCAACGCTCTGCGAAATGTTTTTGTTAAGTTTATTCAATACCAATTTTTCAGTGGTAATGCTGTCGATTTTATTGACAAGGGAACTATCGCCGGTAATGCTTACAAAGGCAGGAGTAATCTGTACCTTTTCGGTATAACTAAACTGGGGCGAAAAGTTAACCTGCAAGTTGGCTTTTACAGGCACCACTTTCTGGTATGCTTTACCAAAGTTAAAGTAAATAGAATCGGGTTTTACCTTTAGTAATTCTACTTCGGAGTTGAGCAGACGCGACATACTGCCCACCAGACTTTGCGTAGCAACAGCTACCTGGTGACCACTTTTTTTGTGCGTCAGGGCGTCCACGTCTACTGGTATTTCTTTTAACTGCCCTTTAAAAAGTATAAACAGGAGTTTGGCGCCGGAAGCCTTGATCTCTGTTTGTATACTGCGTGGCAATTCTCCTGCAATAACCCGGTCTTTAGGAAGGTTTATGTATTTAACGGGCAAAGAAATAATACGGTTGTAATTCCGGTTAAGCGCATTGATCATCCAGAGAAAAGAGGCAATGATCAGGCAAACAAAAAAGGTAAGTACTTTTTTGTTGAACAGTTTATATCGTATGATTCTGAATAGTTTATTTTGCACGCTATACTCCCTGAATCTGCTGATGTTCAGAAAGTAAAAATAAGAAAAATTGCTTTGCCCGGGGGTTTTAGCCTTCGCTCATCAGTCAGTCTCTACAGGAGAGCTGGGATCAGGGCAGTACTTTAATTATTTTTCTGAAATTGTTATTGTAAACAAGAATAAAGTGAACGCCTGTATTTTCAGATAATGCTAAAGGAATGTTTTGGTTTTCGTAACCACTGCTTGTAAAGTATTGTTGCGTAATCGTTCTGCCCAGGCCGTCAATACAAAATAGACGATACTCCCCCGGAGGTACTGATGTCGTAAGGCTTTGTTCCTGCCTGTTGAAGAAAAGTTTCATTGCCGTTGTTTCCGGTTCTGGTTCAAATGTGGTACAAGGTTCTATTTCCCCGGTACATAAGTCATTAAAGCTGTATCCGGCACAGGCTCTGTTAAACTCGTCCCTTACCCGCCATAATAATGATTTTGTGCCAGGAGCATCTTGTCCAAGTTCCCAAATAAAAACCCCTTTAAATCCTTTAGAAATACTGTAATTTACTTTCTTGCGGATAAGCGCAGGACCGTTAAACCAGGTATAATCATCACACGGCGTTCGGTTACTGCAGGTATCCATATAAGGGTATACGTTCACAATTTCATTGTATGTTTTAGCCGGTGCAAGCCCTCCGGAAGTATTCGGGAAATCATATCCATAGAATGGCATCCCCATTACTACATGGGAAGTTGCTATTCCTCTTCCTGCCCAATAAGCCTCCGCATTCAGTAAGTGCTGAAAGGAGGAGTGATTGCCATAAGGACTCGCTGCCCATGTTCCGGTTTGATCATAAACCATAACCTGCATCCAGTCGGCTGCAAGTACCGCAGTATTTGTAAAATATTGTCCCCAATAACTGCCATAGCCAACAGTTGACACCACTACTAAACCATATTTGTGCAGGGTGTCTCTTAATGTAGTTATCATTGCTGAATAAGCATTGGCTTCAGCGGTGCTGCTAAGTCCTTCCCAGTCTATATCAACGCCATTAAAACCATATAACTGGCAATATTTCCGCAAAGTATCAGCAAATGTGGCATGATAAGAATACTGATTTTGTACCGAACTCCAGGATGTTGCCATCTGCTGAAAATTGGTACTACCTACAACGATAAGCTTAGTTGTATTGGTGGCTAATGATAAGAATGTGTTCATGTTGCTAAGATCAGCAGCGCTTTGATTGCCGATTCCGCCCGTAAGAGTAGGATAGATGAAGCAAAAATAGGTATGGGTGAGTTTGCTATAATCAACCGTAGCAGGATTCCTGTAGGAGGGTATATAGCCTGCAACAATTTTATCGGAGCAATTTATCTGGGCAATGTTTGGTAAGGCCGTAATCAGGAGTAAAAAACTCAAAATCCTTCTTTTCATTACAAATAGGTTAAAATCATTATCACCACACAAGAATTGTTTTGAAGTGTAATCAACAAGCTGATAGGTAAAACAAAAGTAAGTAGATTGATTAAAATATGGCGAAATAAAATTACCCTAAAATGCACATTTTAACTGAAAGGGTAGATTAAGTAAATGAAATGTACAATCTGGTACACAAACACTTAATTCGGTTTGAAATTATGTGTTGGGCCAATTTTCATTTTATACCAATGTTATATTTTATTTGGTCCAATCCAAATAAAATATTTACAGTGGTAAATGCCGTTGCTATTAATG
>JACCDG012024877.1_pt1 | contig 21667 bp, 15 predicted proteins | sample 7442471 | NCBI WGS metagenome assembly JACCDG01 (sample SAMN15323444, study PRJNA562643) | freshwater metagenome | isolation source: river surface water | place: USA:Blue River Watershed | collected 2017-08-17 | reverse complement strand
GGGGTATTTATTGGACTGGAATTTAAGGAACAACTTCAGTTCGGTAATGGAATAGCCTCTGTAGGTGTTCAGGCGGGACAGAAGAATAAATTTGTTAGCAGAACTTTAGTTTATAAAAACAAGCCTGAAAAAATGGAAGTTTCTAAAGAAAAATCCAACGACTTTACGCTTAGTTTTTCGGGTGGGGCGGAATTTTTCGAATTTTTAGATTTAGAGTTTTTTTCAGCTTCAATAATGCTGGGAAAATCTAAGGGTAAAACCTACTATTTTGATATGGCCAAACCTGGCCAAGCGCTGATTTTCAATTATTTAGTGTATGGCGATAAGGAGCTCACACTTTTAGAGCAAATTCCCTCAAGCAATAGCACCTCAAAATATTTTGAAGGGGCCTATGCCATGGGTATTTTCGCGGCTTTAGGAGGAAAAACCAGAGGTGAGTGGATTTTTAAAACCGACGTCGATGGTAAGGAGAAAAGGTATTTTACCTACTTTACTGAATTTGTAACTAATAACATATTTTCAGGAAATAATAATAATTTCAGAGTTTCAGGGACTTTAGAGTTTGATGACGATGATTTTAAGACACCCACAAAAAGATATTTGAATGCCCAATATGAAGTAAAAGATGAATTAACCAAATATAAAGAAATCAATAAACGCTTGGAAAAAGTAAATCAGATTGTAGGAGATAAAAATTTTGTTACCTATACACCCGAACTCTATACAACCAACCATGTAGGTTCCACCTATTTAAATTTAAGCTTAACATTTGGCGATGATGGTCTCTTATGTATTTTTGAAAAGATAGGCTGCAAGGGCGAAGGGGAAAAAGCGAAGAAAATAAATAGAATGCTCTCTAGAATAGAGAGAAGAGATGACCCCGTAAAAAAAATGATCCGCTTTGGAAAAATTCTTAAAAAGATGATGATTATAGAAGAACGATTTGTTGACCTTAAAGACTTTATTGGAGGAGAGAAGATTTCCGCCGAATTTTGGTTAAAAGGTGAATCAGTTTCAGATGAAGGTTTAATCCATATAAAACGAGCTGCCCTATAAAGTGGTCCTATGGGACCACTTTAATCATTCATCTTAGTTGTTCCGTGAAAAATAACCCCTTCCTCAATAATTAGACTGGGTGTAACGATAGTCCCTTCAAATCGGGCGGGGCGGACAATTTCCACTCGTGAAGTGGCCTTGATATTTCCTTTAACAGATCCGGAAATAAGAATAATATTGGCATTAATGTCGGCATTTACCAAAGCGCCTTCAGAGATAATAACGGTATCATTTGAAAAGATGGATCCGTTAACCACACCGGCGATTCGGGCCATACCTTGAAAGGAAAGATTTCCTTCAAATTTGGCTCCTTCTTCGATTAGGGCCGACATTTCATTTTGGTGAATTTTTGCCATTTATTAATCTTTTAAAAAATATTCGTAAATATTATTTAGCTCACTTTCATTATTAAATTTAATAGCCACTTGTCCAGCACCACTTTTGTTGGAGGTTAAAAGAATATGAAATCCAGTTTTTTGCTCCAATTTTTGACGTAGCGAATCTAAGCGATCATCAACTGTTTCTTCTTTTTGATTAGGTTTTTTTGCTCTTTTTTCTTTTTTAAGCATGGACTCTAATTCTCGGACTGACATTTGTTCCTGCACGGCTTTATTGGCCATTCGCAAGACAATATCGCGATCATCTTCAGCAGCTAAAACCTTGGCATGTCCAAAAGATAGCGTTTCTTTTTGAAGCATTTCTAATACTTCACGAGGGAGACGCAGAATTCGTAAAAAGTTGGCGATGGTAGATCGTTCTTTTCCAAGTTTTTTGGCAACTTCTTCCTGAGTAAGTTTAAATTCCTCGATTAAATTGTAATAGGCTAAACCTTCTTCCACGCAATTTAGATCGGATCTTTGAACATTTTCGATAATGGACATTATCTTTTTTTCTTTGTCCGTCGCTCTCTTTACTATAACCGGAACTTTATCGAGACCGGCCATGGTAGCAGCTCTAAGACGTCGCTCCCCAGCGATCAGTTCAAATCCTCCATCCATTTCCGCTACAATTATGGGCGAAATAATTCCATTTTCTTTTATGGAGTTCGATAATTCTAATAATTCATTTTCTTTAAAAATTTTTCTTGGTTGATTAGGATTGGGAGTAATTTGAGAGATAGAAACCATTAAGGGCCCGGTAATTTGCACAGGTGCAGGTGCTGGAGCTGGCTTGATTTCTTCTTTTACCATTTCCTCCATTTCGGGAGGAGGAGTTATTGTTGGTGCTCTTCCAAATAGGGCCGCTGCGCCCTTGCCTAATGCCATTCCTGGTTTTTTATTCATAACAATATTTCCTTATGTTTGTTGTAAATTTTCTAAATTATTTTCTGTATTCATAACAGGCGGAACTACCAAATTTTTTTCTCCGGATCTTTCAAGGAGAATTAGTTCTTTTGCAAGCGATAGATAGGCTTCCGATCCCTTAGACTCAATATCATAGAGGATAATTGGCTTTCCAAAGCTTGGGCATTCCGAAAGTTTTATGTTTCTAGGAATTACAGAATTAAAAACTTTCCCTGTGAAATGGTGTCTTATTTCTTCTGAAACTTGTTTGTGAAGATTATTTCTTGTATCAAAAAGTGTCAGTACGATTCCGGTTAATTCAAGACCAGGATTTATCGAGGAATTTATCATTTCTACGGTCTTTAAAAGTTGGGCCAGCCCTTCCATCGCAAAATATTCTGTTTGCAAAGGAACTATAAACCCATTGGAAGCGGTTAAACTGTTTATCGTTAAAAGTCCTAGTGAGGGTGGGCAATCAACAAGGATATATTCGTAATCGTTTAATATTGGCTTTAAACAGGTCTTTAACTTCACTTCTCTGGCCAATGCTCCAACTAATTCGATTTCTGCACCCACAAGATTTGTATCGGAGGGACAAACATCTAAAAATGGAAGCTCAGTTTTATAAATGGCCTTAGTGATTGGCACTTCACCGATAATTGCGTGATAAATATTTGAATTTTCAAAAGAAGTCTTATCTAAACCCAGGCCCACGCTGGCATTCCCTTGAGGATCTAGATCTATTAACAGAGTCTTTTTCTCGGCTACTGACAGACATGCTGCCAGATTTATTGCAGTTGTTGTCTTTCCTACGCCACCTTTCTGGTTAACCAAAGAAATGATTTTGGCCATAACGAACCCTCCTTGTTCTAACATACTGATATTACTAAAAAACTATAGCAACTTGTTAAGATTGACAAGGTTTTTCTGCCTTACCTTTGATAACTTTTTTGATTTAAAACCTAGGAGAAGCCGACCATCTGTATGAGATATTTCAATTATTTTTTCTTCTATTAGCTCCCATTCACTTAACACGGAATCATAATTTTCTTTTTGATCGAGCTGAGGTCCCTTATAAAAAAATACGGTGATGGGGCTAGTATAGGATAGTGCCGGAAGAATTTCTGAAATTTTTCCCACAGCTTTAAAGGTTATTACGACCTCCTTGTCAAAAAGAATTTCTTCAAACCTTTGATGGTAAACTTTCACATGTTCCATGTGGAACATTTTAGAAATCTCTTTTACAGCCTGGACTTTTTTATTGGTGGAATCAATTCCTATAAATTTATAATCAGGAAATTTATAGGCCAGTGGCAAAAGAGGAAATCCTCCACCAAAACCTATATCCACTAAAATTCCTGAATGCTTTAAGGCATTGGAAAAAACCTGGCTCTCTTCCACTGGTTTTATGGAATCCAAAACCTGTTTATGATAAAATTCCTCTGGGTCCAAAATCCTAGTAAGATTTAATCCTTTATATTGAGTATTAATTATTTCCAGATATTTTTTTACAAATTCCTTCATTAGGCGAGACTCCCGGCTACGAATGCTAGAGTCGCTGGCCGAACACCTACTATTCTTTGGAGCTGCGAAAATGTTTCTGGGCGGATTTCTTTAATTCTTTGGCGACACTCATTGGAAATATTAGGGGAGCTGCAAATTTTCTCCCAATCTATTCTTTTTTTACCAAATCTTATCATTCTTTCGTTTTCTTGATTAGCTCTTAGAATATAGCCTTCGTATTTTTTTGATATGGCCATCGATACAATCACAGATTCTAGATATATTTGCCCTAACCTGGATAATTCCTGCTTTAAAGTGGCCACAGGATCTAGTTTTGAACGTCTTAAAAGGGAGCTTAGGTTAATATTTTCTTCAATTGGGCCAAATTCCTGTTCCTGAAAATATTGTTTCATCTCAGGAGTAGACCTAATAATAGTTTTTTCGCAAAATTTATCTAATTCTTCATATTCCTTTATATATCTTTCCTGAAAATGATCTATTTCGTGATTTAACTCTAAGGCTTTTCGATATTTATGGATTCGATTTACGGTATTATCTTCTCTAATAAAAAGTCGGTTCTCTGATCTAGCAGTAAAGAGTCTATAAGGCTCATCTCGCTTGTTTGAAATCAAATCTTCGATCATAACCCCGATATAAGAGTCATTTCTATCCAAAATAAGGGGATTTTTTCCTAAAAAAGAACAAGAAGAATTAATTCCGGCCATTATTCCTTGTCCAGCGGCTTCTTCATATCCAGAAGTACCATTTACTTGGCCCGCAAAATAAAGACCGGGGATATCTTTATACTCCAAAGTGGCATCTAACTGAGATGTATCCACTACATCGTACTCAACGGCATAGCCATAAACCAAAATTTTGGCCTTTTGAAGGCCTTCAATGGACGTTACAAAGTCTTCTTGGACATCTTTGGGCAAGGAAGAGCTTATTCCGCTAGGATAAATGGTTTGAAGACCAAGTCCCTCTGGTTCGATAAAGATATGATGAGAGTTTCTTTGCGGATATCTGAAAGCCTTGTCTTCTATACTTGGACAGTAGCGCGGACCTATTCCTTTTATCTGTCCATTAAAGATTGGGGAGCGTTCTTTATTATTTCGAATGATCTCTAAGGTTTTTTGATTAGTTCTCGCCAAAAAACAAGGAACCTGTCGCATTTTTCTCTCAAAAGGATCATGAAGTGAGTGAAAATTTCTAGAAAATGGATCTGACTCTTGAATTTCTAGCTTTTCAAATTCAATAGAATCCTTGTCTAAGCGCGGAGGAGTACCAGTTTTAAATCTGGCTGGGGTCAACTGGATCTGAGAAAAAATATCGGTAAGGCCTTTCGATGGCTCGCATTTAAATCGCCCTCCATCATCTTGCTCTTCTCCGGTATGAAGTTTTCCATTTAAAAAGGTTCCAGTTGTAACAACTAGCTTAGAGGAAGTAACAACCGCTCCACTTTTTAGTTCCACGTGGAACATTTCATTAACTTTCGTAACTTTTTCAGCTTTATCTAGAATAATAGTTAAGTTTTTTACTTGGGATAAAAGCAATTCCGCATTCTTAGAATACTCTTCTTTATCTACCTGAACTCTAGTTGACCTTACTGCATGCCCTTTGGATTCATTTAAAGTGCGGTATTGTATAGCGGATAAGTCTGCTATTTTCCCCATTAAACCGCCAAGAGCATCGATTTCTCTTACAACTTGCCCTTTGCCTACTCCTCCTACTGATGGATTGCAGGGGGTTGAGCCTAAAGGAACACCTTTCAGACTTAAAAGACCAACTTTAATACCAAATTGGGAGGATATATAGGCCGCTTCAACACCTGCGTGCCCTCCGCCCATTATTAAAATATCAAAGTTTGCTTCCATGAGTTACTTACCTATACAAAAATTTGAAAAAATTCTAGTTAAGATATCCTCGGGTGAAACAATTCCAATCAGATCTGAAACCTTTATACCTAACAGATTAAGCTCTGAAGAAAGGATGGCTACATCGCCTTCCTTAGATGCAAGCTCTTGAAATTTAAGGGTTTTTTCGTAAATCTCCCCAATAATATGGCGGTGCCTCTCTATAAGGATGGGATTGTCTTTGGAAAGAGATTTAAATTTTTTAATTATCTCTTCCTTTATTTGTGGTCCTATAGGACCGCTTTTTTGATCTGGTCCTATAGGACCGCCCAAGGCCTCTGGTCCTATAGGACCAAGGTTGGCAAAAAAGATTTTTGGGGCTCCAGAAATTTTGATTTTATCGATGGAGAAGCCGTCCTGATCGGCGTGTGTAAAGACAACTAGATCCACCAAAACATCCTTAAGAAGATCTAGTTCTGCTAAATTTGTTTCAAAAGGATTGATAACCAATATCTTAAAAAAGGCGTTTTTAATTTGATCGAAGGTTTTTTCAATTCCAAATTTCTCAATTTGATCCACAGTCTGACGAATTCCAGCGGTATCCACCAATTTAAAGTTAGTATTTTCAATAAAGAGTGGTTCGGAGACGTAATCTCTAGTTGTTCCGGCCAAACTTGAAACAATTGATCTATTATTTACTAATAGGTGATTAAAAAGTGAGCTTTTTCCTGCGTTAGTTTGTCCCAACAAAACCACCGTTGGGGTTATAAGCGAGTTGATATCGGATCTGGTTCTTTCAAAAAGATGACTAACCAGCTGACTAAAATTCTTTAGTGAGCTATCAAACTCTCTTTGGGCATTCTCTTCACCCATATCTTCTAAAAAATCCATGGAAAGCTCTAAGGAACTCTTTAGTTGTAAAAATAAGTCAAATAATTCACGATATTTTTCAGATAGTTCACCTCTTAATGTCGCCATACCTTCATCAAAGGCCAAGCTCGATTGGGCGTTAATTAATAAATCAAGGCCCTCAACCTGGGAGAGCATCAATTTTTTGTTAATTAAGGCCCTGTAGGTGAATTCCCCGGGATAGGCCATGCGTATTAGATTTTTTTCAGTGAAAAATTCCAAAATTCTTCGGATATTTAACTGGTTGCCGTGAACATCGAGCTCTAAAATATTTTCGCCGTTGTAGGAGTTCGGTGCCTTAAAAAAAAGACAAACCGCTTCATCGAGGATTTTCTCCTCTGTTCCTACGGAAAGTACCGTCGCTTTTCTGGCAGTAAGCCTAGTGATGTCCTGAGGAAAAAATGATTTTAATTCTTTTAAATCTTTAAAGCCCGAAATTCTGATCTTTCCGATGGCCGAATTGGAAGTCATCGGAGTTGAACATGCGATAATGGGTTTTCCGTCGTTTAAAAAAATCATCCTGTTGTAGGCGTAGATCTATAAACCCATAGCTGTTGTAAAATTCCAAACAGGGTGGAAACAAAAATATAAAGCACGAGTCCTGATGGAAGATCTTTCATAATGAATCCAAAAATTAGTGGCATAAACATCATGATTTTCTTTTGAGTGGGATCCATCGTAGTTGTGGGCGTGTATTTCTGCTGCAGCCACATTGCAGCTGTCATTAACACTGGAAGAACAAAGAATGGATCCTTATGAGACAAATCTTTTATCCAAAATATATAAGGAGCACCTACAAGTTCCATCGCTTCACCTAAAACTTTGTAAAAGGCAAAGAATACTGGCATCTGAATTAAAATCGGAAGGCATCCTCCGAGTGGATTTGCTCCTGCCTTTTTAAATAAGGCCATGGTTTCTTTCTGCATTTTTGGAGCATCGCCTTTGTACTTTTCCTTTATTCGATTAAGTTCTGGCTGAATTTCCTGCATCTTTTTCATGCTTTTAAAAGATTTATATTGAAGAGGGTAAGTGATTAATCTAATAAGCAACGTAAGTAGAACTATCGACCAGCCATAGTTTGGTATCCACTTATAAAAAAACTGAAGTCCCCTTAAAATTGGCACCGCTAAAATTCCAAAAACGCCAAAATCAACCGCGAGTTTTAAATTATCTCCCATGGCGGCCAATTCATCATAATTTTTAACGGTAAAAAGGATATCTCCTTTAAGCTCTGTAGTCGGTTCAGTAATATCAACCGTCATTTTATTGCTTTTTTCCAAAGCTGATATTTTTGCCTGAACTTTTTCTGGCAAAATAAAAGTGATCAAATGGAATTTGTGATCGACTCCCATCCATTTAAACTTTTCCTCTGCGGAAAATTCATCCTCCACTTTTTCTCTGGTGGTGGATTTACCTAAGAAAACAAACTGACGATATTTGTGATTTTCTCCCTCAGCAGGAGTACTGTTAAACAGAATTCTATATCTATATGGTGTTGGTGATTTAAGGGAAAGTGAAAGCCTTCCATTTTCTAAAACAACGGCCGATACTTTTATGTCTTTGCCTTCAACCACTCCATTTATCTCACTTTCTGAAACTTTAGAAAAATTAACTTTTAAAATTTCAGCTTTTTGAGTAGCGGCATCAATAACTTGAATTGAAAATGGGTCCTTATCGCCGGCAATTTCTTCAAAAGTACTTTTTACTTTAGGAACATTTGCATTTCTTAAAGAAAGGTCGTTATTAAGGGTATAAACATGATTCGCCTTAGATAAAATCATCGATTGTTTTTCTAATCCCACTGCCAAGGCAGCTGGAGCAACTTCAGCGGCCTTGGTCGCTTCTTGAGTTACTACTGGAGCCTGAGTTACTACCGTGGTTTTTGGAGCAAAGAAGAATTGCCAAAGGAGAAGTATTCCCATTGAAAGGGACATTGTCAGTACAAGACGTTTTGTATCGTTACTCATAAAAAAATTCCTTATCTTTTAGGAAGTGGATCTTCTCCACCACCGTGAAAGGGATGACATTTTAATATCCGAATCACCGAATACCATATTGCCTTATAAAATGGAAATATTTGGAAGCACCCTAAAGCATAATGAGAGCAACTTGGATTAAATCTGCATCGATTACCTAAAAAAGGAGAAATCAACAGCTGATAAACCTTAATAGGGAGAATAAAAATATATTTTATCATGTTTGCCGTGGAAGCTTAGAAAGAACCCGGATAAAACTTTTTTTTAAAAAATTTTCTGCTTCTTCTTTGCTTTTTGTTTTTTTATAAAGGAAGGGGTTTACCACCACTAAAATATCTAAACCTAGGGTCTTATCCCCTTTTAATCTAAAAATTTCCCTTAGTATTCTTCTGGTTCTATTTCTTAAAACTGCATTCCCAACTTTGGTGGTTATGCTAAAGCCGATTCTTGAAATAGAATTACCTTTTTGAGACGGTCTATAAAAGACTCTCAGCCAAGGATCGGAAATTAGCTCGCTATTTTTTTTAAGATAATTAAAGTCACTGGCCGACAGAAGGCGATAGTTCTTTCCGAATTCAAAGCCGGCCATGAAGAGACTATTTAGTTCCTGTCGAAACTGTTAAGCTTTTTCTGCCTTTCGCTCTTCTAGCGGAAAGCACAGATCTACCTCCAGGAGAGGCCATTCTCTTTAAAAACCCGTGAATTCTTAATCTTTTTTTCTTTTTTGGCTGCCAAGTTCTTTTCATAAGTTATCCTTATCGCTTCATTTCATTCTGGAAGGATAAGATTTACAGATGCTTTTTAAAAAGGTCAACCTTATAGGGCAAAAAATAACGCATTATTTTTTAATTTATTAGACTAGGGCTTCCTTGAAATCGGAAAGAAAGCCGTGCTAAAAAATTCCATTAGGCTTTGGAGTGGCCGTCAAAATGAATGAAGAATTTCCATTCGAAAAATTTTTTAATATGGCAAACCAGGGAAAGCCTAGTAATAACGAGGCTTTAACTCCTGTTTTCACCAAAAAGCCTAGCATGCTTACCAATGATTCCCTCTTTGATGAAATACTGGAAAACCTTAAACTTAAGCTAGATTTCCAACAATATGTAACCTATTTTGAAAAAAACCTCTCCTTTGACTCCATTGAGGGAAATCAGGTTATCTTTAAAGTCCCTACTCCTTTTATAAGGAGCTCCATTGAAAAAGATTTTATTGAGCCTTTTAAATCTGCCATTGAAGACACGCTTGGTCATGGCTTTGAAATTATTCTTAAATTATCTGCTCCGGCCACTCCAGGTGAGCAAACCTCCTTCTTTCAAAAATCTGCACCCGAAAAAAAGAAAAAAACCGCCGCTGATAATACCTTTACTATTACCCACACACCCCAAGATCTAAAAAACCAGGTGGACTCCGCCTATATTAGACATATGAATCCCCAAGATTCAGGAATCGTAATCGATCCCTCCAAAACTTTTGAAAATTATGTAGTAGGCCCCTCCAATAGCTTGGCCTTTGCAGCAGCAAAGGCAGTTTCTCAAAAACCAGGAAAAGATGGGAAATACTTCTCCTTATATATCTACAGCAACTCAGGTCTTGGAAAATCCCACTTGTTGCATGCCATTGGGAATGGCATTAAACAAAACTACCCACATATGGCCATCAAATTAACCACTGGCCGTGACTTTATGAATTCCTATGTAGATTCCATTAAAAATAATAATATTGGGTATTTCCGGAAAAATTTCACTGAGAAAGTCGATATCCTTATAATAGATGATATTCACGAACTAAAAGATAAGACCGGAACCCAAAACGAATTTTTCCATATCTTTAATGAGCTGCACAGAAACGGAAAGCAATTTATCTTTACCTCAGATAAATCTCCCAAAGAAATCGATGGTATGGAAGAGCGAATAAGAACCCGCTTTCAATGGGGGTTAGTGGTCGATATTCAGAAGCCCGATTTTGAAACCCGATTGGCCATCCTTAAAAAAAAGGCACTCGATCTAGATCTTCATGTGCCAGAAGATGTTCTTATTTTGATGGCCCAAAATTTTCAAGGATCCAGCTCTATTAGAGCGCTAGAGGGAAATTTGATTAAGCTTTCGGCGTATGTAGATATCCATAAAGTAGAACTCGATGTAGATATTGTAAAAGAACAACTAAAAATCCAGGATACCCCTGAAATAGATCGGGCAGTTGGACTTGAAGAGGTGGCCAAAGCCGTTGCCCAATTTTTTAAAATACCCTTGGCCGATTTAAAATCAAAATCCCGTTCTAAAGATATCGCTCACGCCAGACATATCGCAATGTACTTATCGAGAAAAATTATCCGTGCAACCCAGCAAGAAACTGGTTATTTTTTTGGTGGCCGAGATCATACATCGGTTATTCACGCATCCCAAAAAATTCACGAACAAATTGAATCAGATATTGAACTTGCAAAAATTGTTAATCAAATCGAAAAATCAATCTAACACACAGCGGACTTATACACATTTACTCACAATTACTCACAATTTTTTATTCACATACAGCATCATCAAAAAAGTTTTCCACAAAGAATTGTGGACAACTACTGAAAATCACCGCAGCAATCGATGAAAAAGTTATCCACAAAGTTATCCACAAAAAATTGTGTACAACTTTTGATGTTTTTTCCCTTTAATATCAAAAGCTTAAAAAGTTATACACATTTACTCACAATGATTTTTTTTAGACGCAATGCTTGGTTCGCATATTATTTCAAAAGTTATCCACAATGTGAGTAAAATTGTGGACAACTCGCTACTTTTACACCCAGCTCCATTTTTACCTAACCGCGTTGTGGACAACTATGTGTACAACTTTGTGGAAAACTCTCTAAAATTGTGGATAACCCCTAAATCTCCGAACCTATCGAAATTTTCTTTTCCTTTTACACACAATTACTCACAAAGATTTTTTAAGCTAACTACATGAAATTAATATACTTTTTATGGTTTTCCACTTTTCCACAATCTATTAGTATTAGTATTATATTTAATAAATATTAATTAATAAGAACCGCGGATTGATAAACTCCTCTTTTACCGTTAAAAATTAATATTCATTTGTTTAGGACAAAAGGGAAATTTATCCATGCTGGGACAAATCCAAACCGAACTTTTAAGAAATGATCTTAATAAAATATTATCCGTCGTAGATAAGAAGAATGCCCGTCCTATTCTTTCGTATACTCTGCTATCGGCCAAAGAAGGGTGCATAGAATTTTCTGCTACCAATTTAGAAGTCTCTGCAAAAGTAGTAACAGAGGCAAATGTGCAAAGGCCTGGGACTTATTGTGTAAATGCCAGAAATATATATGACATAGTTAGAGAACTTCCAAACGGTGAGATAACTTTTGAAATGAAGGAAGGATCTAATTTTTTAAATCTTACCTGCAATAATATTCACTATTCACTGCTAGTTTATAATCACGAAGATTTTCCTCAACTTAACTTTAACAAGCAAGAAAATGAGTTCACATTAAGATCAGAACAACTTTTAGATATAATCAATAAGACATCTCATGCGATATCCCTAGATGAAACAAGAGTTTATCTAAACGGTATCTATATGCAGGAGATAGATCATAAAATTAGAGCAGTAGCTACCGATGGACACCGTCTATCACTCTTAGAGACCGAAACTATTTCAAGACAAGATACCAACTCCCCTTTGATAACCGGAATTATTGTTCCTAGAAAGGGAGTCTTTGAATTAAAAAAAATAGCTGAAGCTTTTCCACAAAAAGATTTAAAAATCTCTGTTGATGATTCCTTTATCTATGTGAACGCTCAAGACAAATACTTTTTATCTATCAGATTAATCGCGAGAGAGTATCCCAAGTATCAGGCGGTTATCCCCAGCAAAACAACTTTCACTTTTTCAACAGATAGAAATTCTTTCTCTGATGCCATTAAAAGAATTAAAATCATGTCTAATGAAAAATCCAATGGTGTCAGGATAAAATTAAAAAACAATGGAATGACCATTTCGGCCAACCACCCTTCATTTGGTGAAGCTAACGAAGATATCTCAGTTGAATATGCCGGCAAGGAAATGGAGATAGGATTTAATGCGAGATACTTGCTTGATGCGCTATCATCGTTTGACGATGGAAAAATAAATCTAGAATTAAATAATGAGCTAAGTCCGATAATTATAAAATCGGAAGCAAGTCCAAATCATTTGGGCATAATCATGCCTTTAAAATTATAAAAGGGCTTTTTCCACAAATAGTAAAAATAAATGTGGGTAAATAAGAAATATATCTTTGATGGAAGGTTTAAAAATAACCGCTCTTCAAGTAAAGAATTTTAGAAATCTTCAAGAGGAGATTATAAGATTCGGGCCAAGCATTAATTGCATTACGGGAGAGAACGGCAATGGTAAAACCAATATCTTAGAGGCCATTTATTTTCTCTCAACTAAAAAATCTTTCCGTAAAAAAACGAGTTTTCCACAAATTTTAAGTATTGATGGTGAAAAACCAGAAATAATAATTTCTTCAACCTTCTTGGACAAAAATGAGGAAACTATAAGTTTAAGCGCCAAGGTAGAACAAAAAAATTTAAGCTGGTTTTTAAATGGAAGGCCCGCTAAAAAGCATCTGCCTTTTAAGGTTGTCTTTATCAATCCTTTTGACTCATACGGCTTTCATCAGGAGGCAAAGTCTCGAAGGATATTTTTTGATTATCATATAGGGCTTTTAAATGAATCTTATAAAAGAAATCTTGTTAGATATAATCAAGCCTTAAAACAGAGAAATACACTTCTTTCGCTTAAGCCCTATAAGTATTTAGAACAGATCGCAGCAATAGATCAGCAGATTTCCCAATATATTTTTGAGCTAACCGAGGGCCGGCTTGCCTTTATTAAAGACATAGGTCCATTTCTTAACGCTAACTTCCAAGAAGTATTCTCAAAAGAGCACTCCCTAAAAATTAACTTGGAGAGCAAATTTATCAATAAAATGCCGGAAGAAATCCTTCAAATTTTGCAAAAAAGACTTTCTGAGGATGAAAAATCAGGGCATAGCGGACTTGGATCCCATCGGGATGATTACCAGGTTTTTATGGATGGTTTAAATACTTTTGAATACTCATCTTTAGGCCAGCAAAAGATGGCCTATTTAAGCCTTCTATTTGCCTATATAGAGTACTTCAGGTATAAATTTAGCTCTTATCCAGTCCTATTAATCGACGACGTTTCAGGAGAGCTAGATGGCTTGCGTTGGGAAAGATTGGTGCAATATTTGAAAAGAAGAAACTTTCAAGTTTTTATCACCACGGCCAACGAAAACTTTAAGGTGGAGCTGGAAAAGATAGAGGGAACCAATAGAATTAAGGTTGTCTCTGGTTTTATGATTAATGAAAATTAGTTTGGAGTATTAATTGGGCGAGCAAGAATCGATTTCAAAAGTTGGAAGTAATTATACCGCGGATCAGATCAAGGTTTTAGAAGGTCTTGATGCTGTAAGAAAGAGACCAGGGATGTATATTGGGGATACCACAGCAAGGGGACTCCACCATCTGGTTTATGAAATAGTTGATAACGCCGTTGATGAAGCGCTTGCCGGATACTGTACTAAAATAGAAGTTTCTATCAATGTGGATAACTCCGTAACCGTAGTTGATAACGGAAGGGGAATTCCCGTAGGAATGCACTCAACTGAAAAAGTTTCAGCGGCTGAGCTAGTTTTTACCAAGCTGCATGCTGGTGGAAAATTCAATGAAGAGGGTGGAGCCTATAAGGTTTCCGGAGGTCTTCATGGAGTAGGGGCCGCGGTTGTTAATGCCCTCTCAAAATGGGTTCATGTTGAAGTCAAAAAAGACGGAAAAATACATGAATTAACTTTTGAATATGGAAAAACTAAAGAACCCATAAAAGTAACTGGAACCCTAGACGATACAACTATCTCAGGTACTACTGTTACCTTTAAACCCGATAATGAAATTTTTGATACCCATGAGTTTAGTTACGACACCCTTTCAAACCGTTTTAGGGAAATGGCTTTTTTAAATAAGGGCCTTAGGATTATTTTAATAGATAAAAGAAACGAGAAAACCGAGACCTTTTTTGCAGAAGGTGGGATCACGGAATTTGTTTCTTGGATAAACCGAGCAAAAAATCCTATCCATAAGCCAATTTATTTTATTCAATCCAAAGATGATTATGAAGTGGAAGTGGCCCTTCAATGGACCAATTCCTATAACGAAGTAATTTCAAGTTACGCCAACAATATTAATACCCCAGAAGGTGGAACCCATGTTTCTGGTCTAAAAACTGCTTTGACCAGGGTTCTAAATGCCTACGCCAAAGATAATAATTTATTAAAGGGAATCAATGTTACCTTAACCGGTGATGATATGAGAGAAGGACTCTCAGCGATTATATCTGTTAAATTAAAAGAGCCGCAATTTGAGGGACAGACAAAGTCCAAACTTGGAAATTCCGAAGTAGAAGGGATTATGAATTCTATGATTGGGGAATCCTTGAAAGTATTTCTCGAGGAAAATCCCAATCTGGCCAAATCCATTATTAAAAAATCCATCGATGCAGCTGCAGCACGTGAAGCAGCCAAAAAAGCCAGAGAACTAACCAGAAGAAAATCCGCCCTTGATTTCGGCGGACTTCCAGGGAAAATGGCCGATTGTCAGGAAAAAGATCCAGTTAGATGCGAATTATATTTAGTCGAAGGGGATTCTGCGGGTGGTTCAGCTAAGCAGGGACGAAACCGTGAAGTGCAAGCCGTCCTTCCACTAAAGGGTAAAATTTTAAATGTGGAAAAGGCTCGATACGATAAAATGCTTTCCAATGCCGAAATTAAAATGCTGATTCAGGCTATCGGTACAGGAATAGGTAAAGATAATTTTGATATTACCAAAACAAGATATCATAAAGTGGTTATTATGACTGATGCGGATGTCGATGGATCGCATATCAGAACACTGCTTTTAACTTTATTTTATCGCCAGCTGCCTGAACTTATTGAAAAGGGATATCTCTATATTGCTCAACCACCGCTTTATAAATATAAAAAAGGCAAGTCCGAAACTTATTTAAAAGACGATGCGGCTTTAGAGAAATATCTAATCACCAATTGTTTATCGGGGACGAAAGTAACCGCTGATGGTGTGGGAATTCCAGAAGAAGAAGCTAAGACCTTAGTAAATAAATATATTTCCTATTCCAAAAAACTTAAGGCTTACGATAACCATTTTGATTCCATGTTACTAAAAAGATTGGTTGAAGACTCCAATCTAACCACTGAAACTTTTAAGGATATGGGAAAGCTTCAGGAAGAAATAGATAAACTAAAAATTTATTTTAAGGACAAGGAAACTGAGTCTTTAAAGTCCTATGTTTTTAAAGTCAACACCGATAAGGAAACCCATAATAATTTTGTGGAAATTTTGGTTAAGACTTCTGCTAGAAATAAAAAATTTAAATTAAATGGCGGATTTTTATCCTCCACGGAATTTAAGGATCTTGAAAATAGTTTTGAGGGAATAAAAGCCCTTTTAAAATCTAATTTTGAAATAGCCCTTTCGGAAAAAGAAAAGAAAAGTTTTTCAAGTCTTAAGGACTTTTCCACTTTTGTTGTAGAAAACGGCAAGAAGGGTGCCTATATCCAAAGATATAAAGGGTTAGGCGAAATGAATCCAGAACAATTGTGGGAAACAACGATGGACCCGGCCAAAAGAACTCTTCTTCAAGTAAGAATAGAAGATAGTATCGAGGCTGATCAAATCTTTTCCGTTTTAATGGGAGATGAAGTTGAACCAAGAAGGCAGTTTGTAGAAGAGAATGCCTTAAATGTTAGGAATCTCTCCGTTTAGGTAATTAATTTATGTCAGATCAAAATATAGTAGCAGAAAATGTAGTAAGTGTGACCATCCGAGATGAGATGAAAGAGTGTTATCTCGATTATGCCATGTCCGTAATTGTCGGACGAGCACTTCCAGATGTTAGAGATGGATTAAAGCCGGTTCACCGGAGAGTCCTCTTTGCCATGCATGCCCTAAATAACGTCCATAATAAGCCCTACCTTAAATCGGCCAGGGTAGTTGGGGATGTAATTGGTAAGTACCATCCCCACGGAGATTCTGCGGTCTATGGAACCATGGTTCGGATGGCGCAAGATTTTTCCATGAGATATCCCTTAATTGACGGGCAAGGAAATTTTGGATCCATCGACGGCGATAACGCTGCGGCGATGAGGTATACCGAAGTTAGAATGGATAAAATGGCCGAGGAGCTCTTATCCGATTTGGAAAAGGATACGATTGATTGGGGACCAAACTATGATGACTCCTTAAAAGAGCCACTAGTTCTTCCCGCTAGAATCCCAAATTTATTAGTAAATGGTTCATCTGGGATCGCTGTTGGGATGGCGACCAATATACCACCTCATAATATTTCAGAAATTACCAACGGGCTTTTGGCCATTTTAGATAATGAAGAGATAACTGTTGGTGAGCTGATGGAGCATATTCCTGGACCCGATTTTCCTACTGCTGGAGAAATTGTTGGAACCAAGGGAATAAGAGATGCATATAGAACCGGAAAGGGAATTATCCAAATCCGGGCAAAGTGGGAAATTGAAGAATATAAAAAAGATCGTCAAAGAATCGTTATTACCCAACTACCCTATCAGGTAAATAAAGCGAAATTGATTGAAGATATCGCTAGAATGGTAAACGACAAAGAAGTTACCGGAATTTCTGATATCAGAGATGAATCCAATCGTTTAGGTATTCGGGTTGTTATTGAAATTAAAAAAGACGAGATTCCCACGGTTATTATCAACCGCTTATTTAAAGGAACTCAATTACAGGTATCTTTTGGGATTATCTTTTTATCCTTAAGCAACGGCATGCCTAAGGTTATGGATATTAAAGAGCAGTTGGTCTGCTTTTTAGATCACCGCCGCGAAGTAGTTATTCGCAGAACCGTCTATGAACTTAAAAAGGCTCAAGAGCGAGCTCATATTTTAGAAGGTTTAAAAATAACCATCGAAAATGTGGACGCCATTATAAAGTTGATAAAAGAAGCGCCTGGCCCGGATGTGGCCAAAGAGCAGTTAATAAAAAAATATTCCTTTTCCGATATTCAAGCCCAAGCAGTTTTGGAAATGCAACTGCGAAGATTAACTGGTCTTGAACGTGAAAAGATTCTTAAAGAATACCAAGAAGTAATGGATTTAATCGTACACTTAAAGAGCCTTCTGGCCGATGAGGCAAAAATTAAATCTGTTATAAGAACAGAGCTAGGCGAAATACTTGAAAAATACGGAGATAAGAGAAAAACTGAAATTATCCCCGAGGCCGAAGAAATTGTAATGGAAGATATGATCAAAAAAGAAGATCAGATCGTAACCATCACTCACAAAGGCTATATCAAACGAATGGCCTTAGATACATTCAAAACCCAAAAGCGCGGCGGAACCGGAGTTAAGGGTGCAGAAGGTGCAGACGATGATTTCTTTACCAATATTTTCGTCGCCGATACTCATTCAGTACTTCTATTTTTCACCACCAAAGGATTAGTGTTTTCGCAAAAGGTTTATACCATTCCTGAAGCCGTAAGAACTGCTAAGGGCAGGAACTTGGCCAATATTATACAGCTTCCACCTGGAGAAAAAATTAAAGAAGTGATGTGCGTCTCTGGGGATATGGAAGGAAAGTTTTTGTTTTTTGCCACTGAAAAAGGAATTGTTAAAAAGACGGACCTTACCGATTACAAGAAAATTAAGCAAACCGGTCTTCGGGCCATCAAAATACAAGATGGCGATTCCATCTTAAATGTAAGGATCTCCGATGGTACTAAGGACGTTCTCCTTTGCTCATCGGCGGGTAAAATTATCCGATTTGCCGAAACAGATTGTAGACCTATGGGAAGAGTTTCTCAGGGGGTAAAAGGAATTACTCTTGATGAAAATGAAAAGATTATTGGAATGGAAATAATAGATGATTCCGTAGAGATTTTATCGGTAACCGAAAATGGTTATGGAAAACGAACCATTTCTTCAGAATATAGAAAACAATCAAGGGGCGGGAAGGGAATTCTAGCCATGAGATTAACTGAGAAAAATGGTGAAATCGTGCAGATTAAGCCAGTGACAGATAAAGACGATCTAATGATCATCACCGATAAAGGACAGGTAATCCGAACCAAAATTTCGGGTATATCTTTAATGGGAAGGACCACTCAAGGGGTAAGAATTATCCGACTTAAAGAGGGAGAGAAAGTTGTCTCCGTGGAAAAACTCTACGATCCTGAGGTGGATGTGGAAGCTTGAGATTAATCCTTTTATTTGGATTTCTTTTTCTTTCTTCGTGTAATTTTACTCCCAAACTCCAGCAAGAAATTTTATTGGCCCAGGATCTTATTTCCAAAGGTGAGTATAAAAATGCTACTGGGCTTTATGAGAAAATCTTAACCATGAATATGGGCCCTGAACTTCGGGTAAAAATTCTTTACCAACTGGCCGATTTATACAGCATTTTTTTAGGTGATGCCCAAAAGGGGAAAAAATATTATAGTAAAGTTTTTGAAGTAACCGGGGAAGTTTCCAATCAAATCAAAGCACTAGAGCGCATTGGAGAGCTAAATTTTACCTACTTAAAAGACTACAAAGAGGCACTCGCCACCTATCAACGTTTGTTAAATATAGCGGCACCAGGAACCGACCTTAATTTCTTTAAATATCGAATGGCCCTTTCCTATTTTAATCAGGGAAACTATGAGCAAGCCTATTTTGATTTTGAAAAAATATCAGAAGATTCCCAAAACAATTACCATATTATCTCCATTTATTATCTGGGGATGATTCATTTTAGAAAAAGCCATTGGGAATCGGCCATCAATGTTTGGAAAAAGTATTTAGAGATTGAAAAGAGAAGAGATAAAATAATTGAGGTTAGGTTTTTAATGGCAAATGCCTACGAAACCATGGAAAATCTAAAGGAAGCCTACTCCACTTATTATTCCCTCTTAGGTGAATATCCTAACACGGAAGTTATTCAAAACCGGCTTAAAGCGGTTTATTTAAGAAAAGTGTCGCGAAAAAGATGAGATTTTTTTTTCTAGTTCTATTGTTTTTTTCCAATAATCTTCGCTGCGAAGTCTCGCCCTATGATTTAAAAGATGAACCAAATCGCCCCCGATCTTTTTGGCTTCCTCCCCTTTTTTCCGCCCTTTTGCCGGGATTTGATCAATACGTTGAAAGGCAATCTTCCTACGGATTTGTTTACACAGGGACGGCCGCGGTCGGGCTTGGTCTGGAATATGCTTTTAAAGATTATAGTGATTATTCATTAGACACCCAAAACGATAATGCCAGAATGTATCAGCTCGGTGGCGAATTTTGGAAAGTAGCAATGGGACTTTCTAGTTATCACAGCTTTAGATCTGCCGCAAAATCGCGCAAAGAGGATTTTTCCAATTTAAAAGTAGAAGAGACTCCAGGTGATTTGGTTCTGGCGGCAATTGATTTTAGTTATCTTTCAAGGCCCACCACTTATCTAGGGATTGGGGGAATACTATTAGGTGGCGCCTTGGTCTACAGTTTATTTGATGATGATGAGGAGAGAGACACTAGCTGGCATGTAAAAGGGACGGATTTTTTATTTGCGGGTGCTTTAAGTGCGGGAGCAGGGATTAGCGAGGAGGCTTTATTTCGAGGGTGGCTTATGCCGGCCACTAATTATTATTTTGATTCACCTTGGGTTTCCAACTTGATAACCTCCATTCTTTTTGGAGCCGCCCATTTAGGTGGGGATAATACCTTTCCTCTTCCTCAGGCCTTAGCGGGATTTTATTTTGGTTGGGTTACCCAAAGAAATGATTGGAGTATTGGAGAGGCCATTTTTATTCATACCTGGGTGGATGTGATTGCGTTTTTAGCTGGATATGCCACGGGCCCCGGGGAAAACAAGGATCACACTTTCTATTTGCCACTTAGTTTTTCTTTTTAGTTTTATTATGGGAGTTGATCAAAACAAAGGAAAGAAGGAAGCAATAGATAAGCGTCATATAAGTTAAATTCTTGGATTGAATTTTCATTTATACAATTCCAAAAAGTATTTGGGTTTATTGATTTTAAACTACTGTAAGTTCCATTAACACTTGAAACCGAAAAGGTGTTTAACCCAATATTGGGACAGCTGTTATATGGATCGCCAGAAGGCGATGGGGGATTTAAGTTGGAATTAAGACAAACTTGCAATGATGTCGTTACAGGTACTTGGTCATTACCTATACTTAGTTGGGAATACTTGTTATCCCCTGTACTAGCAGTTAAGGTAAACCGTACATCATTTTTGGCATCATTTACCATAACCTGGGCCTGATTGGTTTGGTAATTTAAATAGACTCTTTCCAAATAGCGCTCAGATGTATTTTCAAGATCTATCCATTCAAAACTTATTGTGCTCTTTATTTTATTATCATAATACAAAGTTCTTTTGTTAGGTTCTTGTGCTCCAACATAAAAACGATTTATGTCGACTCCAAAATAATAAGTTTTAGAGGAGGGATATATAAAAGTTATCTTCTTATCAAAAGATGAACCATCAACAGTTTCCACCAAATAATCATAGGTGCCTGGATCAAAAGGATTGCTAGAACCACAGGCTTTATGAATTTGGCTTTGTGTCTGCGAGGTTACTGTTGTTCTATAATTTCCATCCGCCGGATAACCATTATTAAAGGGGAAGTCAGCTATTGCATGGAGATAAGAAATTCCACACAAAATAGTTACCATCCTATCCATTATTGTTACTTGAAAGCTATTTTGGGGATAATCCCTATAATTAGTCTCGTTATCGCTAAATTGGTATTTGGAGAAATATTCCCAAGTTTTCATTGAAATAGTAGCAGGAGATGGTTCTGGAAAAATGTCAACATCTCCGTCCCAAAACTTAAAGCCATTATCAATAAGAGAATTTACCGGGTTAGGATTATTAAACTGATTAACAAGGATAACAACAGAATTTTCTCTGGTTAACTGGGTGGCCTTATCAATATGTCCCAAGGAAATTTCCGCCGTTTCACCGCTAAG
>JACCDG011308822.1_pt1 | contig 21672 bp, 30 predicted proteins | sample 7442471 | NCBI WGS metagenome assembly JACCDG01 (sample SAMN15323444, study PRJNA562643) | freshwater metagenome | isolation source: river surface water | place: USA:Blue River Watershed | collected 2017-08-17 | reverse complement strand
TTCGCCGCAATCTCGCAGTATTTCTCGTCGATCTCGATGCCGATGAAGCGGCGGCCAAGCCGGACAGCCGGATCACCGACCCAGCCGTGGCCCATGAACGGGTCAAGAACAACGTCTTCGCCCGTGCTGTGCAGTCGTACGAAATGCTCGGCCAGCGCTGCCGGTTTCGGCGTCGGGTGGTCGTGCTCGCGCGGGATGATCTTCTTGATGCCGTAGTCGCCGGGCCGAATGATGTTTTCGATCTTCTTGGAATCGTCGTACCACTTGCATGGGCCGCCCGGCTTCTGTCCTACCAACACCGTTTCATACGATCGTCGGTAGTGCCAGCCCATGCCCATCTTGCCCTTGTCCCAAACGACCATCTGCTTGAAGTCGAGATGCTCGTCCATCCACAGCGACCACCTCGCAAACTGCGGGTCCGGTCCGCCGCCGCCGCAGCAGCAGCAGCAGCAGCAGCAGCCACCCGTGCGCAACAGACGAACCGTGTGCGGGATCACGTTCTTCCAGAGTTCGTTTGCCTCAGGTCCGTCGTTGGCGATCGGTCGTCCCTGCGGTGAATCCGCACCGCCGGGAAGACGACCGAGGGCAGCTTCCCGGCGGTGAATCAGATCGCCGTTGTTGTTGTTGTGGCCGTACGGCGGGTCTGTGACGATCAGGTCAATCGAGCAGTCGGCGAGTGTCGGCAGAATCGCCAAGCAGTCGCCGCGATAGAGCGTGACGCGCTCGGACTGGTAGTACGGCTTCATGCGCACCCCCCGGCGTGCCAAGAGGCATTCGCGTTAGCAGAGGCCGGGGGGATGTACGCGGTGTGCGTCAAGTGTTCTCCAGTTACCTTGCCTTCACCTATCCGGTTTTCCCGGATAACTGAACTATCCGGAAATCCCGGATAGTTCACAGCCCCCTGTTCATGCCGACGCGCTCCAGCACGCGGTCGTGTTCGTCCAAGCGGCTCTCCAACTTCTCAACCGCCGATTCGAGCTTGCTGATCGCCGACGTATTGCGGTCCAGCGCTTCGCTGGCCTTGGTTGCGATGCGTTCGATCGCGTCCATCGTTGACTTCCGCTCTTTCGAGTTGAGCCAGAAGAAAAAGCCCAGCGCGACAAGCGAGACGACGCCGACGCCGCCGCCGATGAGTTCTTTGACAGTGGCCGGGTCCAGCATCGGTTACTCCTTCACCACCGGGCCGGGGAAGCAGGCCGAGTTCGCCGAGGTCTGCTTGGCCTGCGGCTGGCTGGAGCAGCCGAACAGCCCGCCCAGCAGCAGCGTCGCGCCGACGCCCGCCAGCACGCCCGCGATGAACGCCCACCACCGCCGCTTGACCTGACCGGCGTTGCGCCACTGCTGGAACTGGTCGAACTCGGTCTTCGGAAGATTCTCGATCTGCGCCTTGATGCCTTCCAACGTCATCGCGTTTCTCCTGTCGTTGTGGGGGAGGTATTCGAGTCGCACAGTTGCTCCATCGCTTCGGCTTCGGCCTTCTGTATCCGCCTTGCCGCAATCTCGCAGTATTTCTCGTCAATCTCGATGCCAATGAAGCGGCGCCCGGTCTTGATGCACGCGACGCCGGTTGTGCCTGAGCCGGTGAATGGGTCGAGGACGACGCTTGCTTGCACCGCGTCGGCGCAGAACTGCATCAGACCGACAGGCTTTTCTGCGGGGTGACCGTTCGGCTTATGCCCACACCACTTGAACGTTTGAACGTCGCTCAGTCCGCGATCAGCGATCGTGCGCCCGTTGCTCCAGAAAGCGACAAGCTCGTATGACGGACGAAGACCGCGGGTGCCGCCCGGACCGATCCAGTCTTTGTGCCACACCATCAGCGATTCAATCGGCCACCCAACATCGCACGACGCCTTCTGAAACGTCACCAGCGAGCGCCAGTTCAGGCACGACCACAACGCCCCGGCAACCCTTCGGCTTTCGCGTATCCAAGCCGCATACCACATCGCCGAGTTGCACAGATCAGCCCACGGATTGAGCTTGCCCATGCCATCGGACTTTGTGTTGATCCCATACGGCGGGTCAGTCACGACAGCGTCAACACTGCCATCCTCCAGCGTCGGCAGGATCGCCAAGCAGTCGCCGTGGTACAGCGTCACTCGGTCAGACTGGTAGTACGGCTCAATCATGCCGTGGCCCCCTTAGCAGGTGCCGGAGCCACAGGCAGAGCAGCAGCGACGGGCACACCAGCGCCACGGGCCACCCCCTCGTCGAAGGCTGCGTCCTCTTTTCGCTTGCTGCGCCAGCCGAGCAATGCCGCACCAAGTCCGCCGACGACTGCACCGATGCCGGTGCCGACGGTTGCGCCGCCTGGTCCGCCGACCAGCCCGCCGATGAGCCCTCCGACGTTGGCCGCGCCTTCGCGCAGCGCGTCGCCGTCTCCATCTCCGAGCCGAAGACCCACCATTGGCGTGTTGTCGTTGAGCGACGTGCCGACGGCACACCCGCCCATCTGCCAGATCATCGCGCCGAACGCGAGTGCCGCACAGACGATGAGCCAATCAACCGGCTTGAGTCGCTTGAGGATCTTCACAGTCTTATATCGGCCAGCGTCCACCGCACGCCGAAGAACAGCGATACAGCCGCACCCAGCGTTCTCGATTCTGGCCGGAGAACTGTCCGCAGTCAGGCCCAGCCGACGACAGACGAACAGCCGCAGGACGGGCCAAGTCCAGACGATCGGCTTGGGTAGCCCGATCCAGCGAACGCCCAGAAACACCGTCTCTGGGTACGTCGAACCGACGCGAATCGGCACACCCGACAGGCGGAGCAGTTCGCACGCCAGCACGACCGTCGCCCACCGCTTTTCGTCCGCCGTCTGGCCGCAGTTACACACGGTTCAGCCTCCGTAGCGCCGCCATGAGGCGGGCGGGCGTCTCGCCCACAAGATCGTCGGGCGTCGCTAGTCGGCCCAGCGGGATGCCCGTATAGCCGTCACACCCGCCCGTGCAGCGCTGCGTGCCGGTGGTGACGAGCGTCCAGCGCTCCTCCGTCAGCGACTCCTGGTAGTTGGCCGGGTTGACCGAATCAGTCTGCTTGCGGTACGAGCGCCGGAACGACGCGAAGCAGCCGTTGCCTACGTCGATGTCCCATTCCCAGAGCGCCGCGCCGCCCGGAACTCCGACCAGTTCAGAGCCGGAGCAGGCCGTCGATGTCACGGGCGGGAGGTCCGGCTGATAGACCGGCGGGTGACAGTCGTTGCACGAGAGCGATGCCAACAGCGGCTCGTTGGTGATCTGGTCAATGCCGTCAAGCGGGAACTGGAACCGCTTGCTGATCGTGCCGGTGTTCACCGTCTGCGTGCCGTCACCGTAGCAGATGATCGTCGTCGGCGTAACGGTGGTGATGGTGTCACGCGACCAGAACGGCGGGAACCCGTCGCGGCCTTCCGTTGCCACCGACGACAGCGTGTAGGTGAACGTGCGTTGGCTCGTCCGGTTGCAGCAGCACCGCGCCTGCGGGATGTCGTTGGGTGCGGCGCACGGAGCAGTTGCAATCGTCGCCGTCTCGCACCCCGGCAAGCACTCGCAGCACCGATCGAACTGCGCGCTGTAGTTGCCGTCAATCGCCGCAATGCGGATTGAGCCGCCCGGTATATCGTCCTCGTCGATCGGCGTCGAGCGGTCCAGCTGATAACAGCCGATGTCGAAGCCCGGCAACTGGAACCGGATGACCTTGCAGTCCCATGCAACGCCAGCGACGCAGACGTAGAACGCGGGCACCGTCAGCGACTCACCGCTGCACGGCGTCGCCTTGTAGAAGTAGCGGTTCGAGTTGCACCGCGAGTCGTAGCAGTCCGTAACCACCTCGATCTGTGCGGCGTCGGCGATCTTCACCGCGCTATCTGGCGGCTCTGTGTTGTCCATCGGGAAGATCGTGTAGCAGGTGCCCTGATACTTGAACGTCGTGCCTGGCTGGGCGATGTTGTTGCACACGAACACGTCGGGAAGCGCCGGGCAAGTGTCCGACGCGGGCGGGTCGTAGGCGACGCCCTCGCACGAGCGGGCTCGGTAGAAGAACGAGCATCCGCAGCACCTTGTCAGACAGTTTGGCAACGAACGCGCGACACGTCCGGCGACTTTCAGCGCCCGACGCCGCGTGCTGTCAATCGCTCTGCGTACCGCCTTGTTCATTCAACCTCACGGCATCGCGCGACGCCCGGTGACGTTCGTGTACGTGATTTTGACCGACGGGTTCTCGAACAGCGAAGCGTCCGGCCAGATGTTTGATGTCGTCACTTCGAACGGACCCGACGCGCCACGGTCCGACGCGATGCCGCTCGGGTAGACCTCAATCTCGTCGATGATGCCAGTCGTTGCGTGAATGTATCGCGCGTTGTTGCCGACAAACACCTTAGCACTGTTCCCGGCGTTGTGAACCGCGCACGTTCCGACAAGCGTCGCGTCGCCGCCGCGAATGTCGAGCGACACGAACACATCACCGCGAGAGAGGAACGATCCGGCATGGTTGACCACCTGATCGACGCCCGCCGTGCCGACGCTGACGAACCCGCCCGCGTTGTAGATCGTCTCGACCTTCACGCCGTTGCCGAACTCGACGTTCGCGCCAGGACCGACGTACACCGTCGGGTTGCCGGACGTGAGCAGCGAAGTCTCGACGAAACAGAAGCCTGTGCCGTAGAAGTTATACTCCGTCACTGGACCTTTGAACCGCTGGAGAGGTCCGTAGCCCGACGTACGGACTCGCAGGCAGTCAGTTCGGAGCGACGCGCCGCCCTCGGTGCCGATCGTGCCGCCGAACTCCGGGCCGATGGTCAGATTCCCGGTAAACGCTGAACTGGTCAGGTTGTTCTCGATCTTGCACGAGCCGACAAGGATGTACGCCTCGTCTGTGCTCGTCGGGAACGAGCCGTTTGACCCGATCGACAGCGCCGACGCCAAGGTCTGCGCCGACGCCCACACGCCCGACGTGTAGAAGCCGCCGATCCCCTTCTGCTTCGTGTAGAACTTGGGCATCTTTTACGCTCCTGTCTTGCCGATGCGGGTGGTCGGGTTGGTGTACGTCACAGTCGCGTTCGCGTCACGGAACAGCGAACCGCCGAGCCATTCGGTCGAGTTGGTCACGGTGAACGGCTGCGACGCGCAGAGCACCTGCGTTCCGGCGACGTTGATCGTCCCGGCGGGCGTCGTGTCCGCCGTCGCGCCCGGGAACACCGTGATCGTCGTGATCGTCCCGTAGGCGTTGTGCGTGAACGCCGCGCCACGGTCGATGTTCGCCGTCGTGAACGCCGCCGCGCCGACCGCAATCACGCGGGCCGTCGCGTTGAGCGTCGTCGCGCCGATCTGCGTGATCGTGACGCCCGCCTTGGCGTTGAGCGTTGTGTAGGCCGTGCCGCCGGTATCGACCAGCGTACCGCCCGCGTTGTGCATCGTCGTAATCGTGCAGCCAGACTCGCGGATCAACGTCCCGCTTGCCAACTGGCACGCCGTCACCAGACCGCCGCCCGCGAACAGACGCACGACGCCGTAGCCGGTCGAGTAGACGCGCAAGTCGTCGATGTTGCTCGACGACGGCGAGATGTTCACGTCGGCCACCGCGTTGATTGCGCAGATGCCCGAGCAGCCGATCGTCAGCCCCTTGATGCGACCTTTGAACAACCCGCCGATGGTGATCGACGCCGCGTCGACCGCCGATGCGTCGTAGGCGTCAAGGTCGGTAGACACGTCCACCGTGAAGAAGATGTCGTCGCCCGTCACGGGCACGGACGCGCCCGTCGAGCCGGTGGGCGTCGCCGACCATGAGCCGGTCGAGTTGAACACGCCTCCGCGATAGTACCTGGACGCCATGCTACACCACCGCCTTCCTGCTGAAATACAGCCGCCACTTGCCCGTTGTCGTCGCCGCTGTCGTGACCTCGGCGTGCAGGTAGTCAAACCCCGAGCAGTCGATCTTGGCCGACATGCCCGGTGCCGATAGCGTTATCGGCGATTCAAGCGCCGCCGGGCTTTGCATCGAGTTCGAGCGGTAGAGCGTCACGACCGGCGATCCGCCAGCCGCCTCAAGTTCTACCGCCTGCACGGAGATAGCGTTGAACCGCCGCACGTCGGCGATTACGTCGTTGCCGACGGTTGTCAGCACCAGGTCAACCATCAGCGGGTCGGTTTCAATGGGCATGGCTTAGATTCCCAAGAGCCGGAGCGCCCGGCTCAGAAGCGACTCGCCGCCGGTCGCGGTCTGGTTTTCGCAGTCCTCGAACTTCGGCTGCTCGATGATCTGAAAATACATGATCTGCCCCTTGTGGAAGATCGTCACCGGCGCACCGACGGGCGCTGGCAGAATCTCAACGTCCGGTCGTGCGTTGCTCGGCGACACCTTGGGGATGATGAAGTCGCTGGTGTCGCCATGCACCAGCACGTCGTATGTGACTTGTGCAGGCATCGCCGAGGCCGTCTCGCTCGCCGGTTCGTTGTTGATGTAGCGCTGCGCGACGAAGCCGTCTCGCGGCTTTGAGCCTGAGACGAGCGAATCGACCGGCCTGTCGAATCCGTCGATGTTCATACGGGCAGTCCGTCAAGCTCGCGCAGCCCGACCAACTGTTTCCATCCGTCGGGGTTGTAGTACGGGTTTGTCGGCTGGCCTTGCGGCGGGCCGGGGATCGTCGAATAGACCTCGATTTCTGGCGGGTCTTGCAGGTTTGCGGCGGGGATCACGCGGTAGGCGTAGAACGCCGGGCGCGAGATGTTCGGAGCGACGAACCGACGACAAGGGTTCGCGTCCTGCTGGAACGGACCATTTCCGGGATCGAACGCCCAGCCGAACTCGATCCGCGTCCAGCGGTTCGACTCTTCGACGACGCGCGGCGGCTCGAAGATGCCGAACTCGGCCTTCTCGTCGTCTTGCCGCTCCGAGAACCGATGCAGTTTGCCAATCTCGGCGCGGATCGCCCGACGTGCGGCGGCGTTGAACTTCAGGCGGTCCACCCAGACCACCCGCGTCTGAATCGCATAGGGGACGTAGATCGTCAGCGGGTCGCTGATCCATTCCTGCCGGTAGCCGTGACCTGGGATCGACGACGCCGGGCATCCGGTCGGCGGCGTGAACGTCGAGCCGGGTCCAGACTGCGGCAGCGGATAGAAGCGATCGTACCGCCGGAAGAACGGCACGCGGATTTCCTTGCGGCTGTACGTCCAAGTCTGCGGGCCGTCGAGCAACGGCAGAAAGTCGTCGGTGAACACCGCGTCGCACTCGTACACGTCGAACGGCTGCGCCGCCGTCGTGTCGCGCGTGACGAACTTCATATTCGACAGCCGCGTACAACGAAGCTGCGGGTTCGTGAACGACTGATAGGACGAGTTCGACACGAGCAGCGCGTCGCCGTATCGCGGCAGGCCGCCCTGCGGACCGAACACGTCCTGATTCACGTCCACCTTGACGAGATACGACTTCGTGACCGATCGGACGACGCCCGACTCGGTACGCTCGCGCTTGATGGTTTCTTTGAGGATGGGCATTTAGTACCGCCCCTGTGCCGGAGGTGTCCACCCGTGCGCCCGGTACATCGGCCCGCCGGTGAAGATGCGATCGAGTTCTCGGTTGACCACCGACTCGTCAAGTACCTGATCGCCAAGTGTGAACCCGGCGCGCTGGGCCTCTTGGATCGCGCGGAGTGCGTTGCGACTCATGGCTTCGTACATTGCTTCAGTCAGAGCCTTGTCTTGTTCTTTCAGCTTGATTGTGTTTTCTAACTCAGAGTTCAGCGCCTTGACCGCCTTTGCCGCCTCCTGATACGCGGCGAACTCCGAGCGGTAGCCGAGCAGGTTGAGAGCAATGCCGAGCTGGCCGCCGAAGAACACGTTAGACTTAGCGCCCTCGAACGCCTTTTCTGTCGCCGCTTCAATGCGTTGGTTGGTTCTGTCTGCCGCCTCCCTGACCGACTTTTCAAACTCCTGCTGCGCGATCTTTGTGCCCGCACCGGCGGCGTTGCCAATCTCGGCGAACTGGCGCTTCAGCACGTCGATGCGCTGCTGGCGCTTGAGCATCTGATTTTCACCGAACGCATCAGCGGCACCTTGACCAACCGCACGCCGATAGTCCTGCGTGACAATCGTCAGGTCGCGCATGTTGGCGATGGCCTGCCCGATCTGATCGCCGACCCGGAACGCCGCGTACGCCGTAGCGATCGCCGCGCCGACGTTGCGGGCCGCGCCCGTCACACTCTGCGCCCAGTTCTCTGTCGATCGCTTCGCCGATTCAAGACCGGCCTCCAACGGCTGAGCGTTGGCGGTCAAGTCAACCCGACCCTCGCCGATCTTGCGTGACTCAGCCATGTTGGATTACGCGATCGTGATTGCGCCCTGGAACCGGAAGCGGAAGGTCACCTCGGCAAGCTCGCCGGGCGGCGTGAACGACTGCCCGGTGTTCTGGAGCGACATGATCTTCGCCGCGCCGCTGATGCTGCGCGAGCCTTTCAGCACCAGCGCGACCGTCGGGTCCGTGCCCGCCGTCAACGCCAACACGGTCGTGTCGTCGGCGGCCATGACGATGGTGCCCTCGCCCGTCGTCACGCCGTACACGTCCGTCGAGTTGCCCGCGTCGCTCTTGGAGGTCGAATCGACGAGGTTGCGGGTGAGCGTGCATTCCCAACGCCGGATGTTGTTGGTGACGATGCCCGCCGCCCATGTGCCGGAACCGCCGGTAATGGTCACGTCGCCGCTGATGCCCGAATACTTGGCCATTGGTCTTGCTCCTACGCGGCGCTGACGCCGACGACGTATTCATCGGCGAAATGCCATGCGTCAATGTCTGACGGAATCATGCGGCCTCCGCGCCGCTGGAACGTCTCGAACTCGTACCCCGTGACGCCGGACGGAATCCATCGGTCGTAGACCGTCCGCAGGCGGTTCATGATCCCCACCATCGCCACAAGGTTGTCGTCTTTGCTCGTGTAGACGTTGAACGACACGAAGACCTCGGTGCGCGACTTGCCGAGCGTGTTGCTTTGCGTGTCGTCCTGCACCGTGAACACGATGTAGGGGTAGACCGCCGTTTCCGGTGCGACCTCAAGGTACATCGCCGTGATAAGCGGCTGAGATGCGTGTTTCAACCCGCCCGTGCCGGTGTCGGACAGGTATTTGGCATAGACCGCCTGCCATGTCGCGGGCGTGCTCATGTCCGCACCGCCTTGCGGTCGGTCTGCCGCTGGAACTCGGCCTTCGCCGTCGTAGCGATCGCGTCAAAGACCTTCTGGCGGCTTCGGTTGAACGACCGAAGAAGCCAAGGTCGCGGGGCCATCTTTGACGTGCCAAACTCCAGCCACAGCCCGTAGCGGTCCTGCTTACCCGCCGCTGAGCCAGCCGCCGCGATCAATCGGTCTGGCGTCGCCTTCGTGCTGATGATCGACCGACGCAGGTTGCCCGTGCGGATGCCGGGGAAGTGACCCGGCTGCGACGCCTTGTAGATGTTCCGGCCCGTCGGCGTCTTGCCGACGACGCCGCCCGACTCCGACCCCATGTTCCGCTTCATCTCGCCCTGCAACACGATCGCCCCGGCGGTCAGCCCCTTGGCCACCGCACCGCGCAAGTCCTTTACGAACTCGTCCGGCGTCCATGTCACGGTGTACGTCACTGGTCCGTCCCTCCCGTGTAAAACGTCGCCAGACAGGTCGTGTAGTCGCTCTGACCCGCTACGTCGTTGCCCGGCGAAACGACGCGCAGCGTCCGACCCGTCAGGTTCGACACGTTGCCCGCAATCGTCGTGATCTGGTCGGTGATCCGAACGTCCGTGCCGGGTAGGAAGTAGCACCGATACACCACCTTGCCCGTGCGCCGGTTGTATTCCATCGCCTCCGAGTCCGTGCCCGCCTGGATCGCGCACAGCACGCCGGTCTGCGGTATCGCGTCGTCGTCGTAGTCGCGTCCGACCGAGCCGTACGTCGTCTCGACAGCGTTCGCCGCCCGCTCGATCGTGCATGTCAGGTTCAGCATGTCGATCAGGTACGTCATTCGGCGGCCTCCTGCCGCTTGAACTCTTCGACCGCAGCGTTCAGTTCACGCATCGCACGAAGCCCGTAGACCGTCCGCCAAACCACCGCCGCCGCAACGCCGACCGACAGCCCGACGAACAACGCCAGCGGCAACGACAGCCCGCAGAGCCAGGCGAGCGAGAACACAAGCGCGGCGATGTACCAACGATCGACGGTCATACGCCGATGGCCCCTTTGATGTAGTTCCGAAGCCATGTCTCTGACAGGTACTTCTCGAACGTTGTGAAGCCTTCCGGCCCGACGGTCCAGCTATGCTGCCCGAGCGTGTGCGACGCGAGCGCCGGGTTGATGGACCGTGCCCGGAACATGAAGGCGGCGTACTCGATGCACGCCTGCGCAAGATCGCCGGGGATCGTCGCGTACCCGCCCGTGTAGACCACCTTGATGTTCCGCCACCCGTGCGGGAAGTTCGGCTTGGCCAGCCGCAGGCCGTCCGACGTGCCGTAGTCGTTGGAATACAACTGCCGCCCGTTGAGCCACCTTGACGTATACGTCAAGTCCAAGCCCAGCACGCCCGAGTTCTGATCGACCGTGTATTCCGTCGATTGCAGCGTATCGACCACCGACCCGTTGGCCAACGCCTGAACCGTGCTGATCGCCGTCACCGGCGTATTCGTCAACACGATCCGGTCGGCGTTCTCGCCGTCGAAATACTCTGTCTTGCTGCCCGACGCGAACCCGTCCGGGCGGTTGCACAGGCTCAGGATACGCGCCTCCGCACGGTCGCCGATGTTGTCAATCAGCGTGTCGTACGTCGTGCTGCTGATCCCGAGCCATTCCTTGATGGCCGATCGGGTGGTGAGGGTCAAAGCCATGGGAGCACCTCACAGCCAATGACAATCGCGCCAAGGTCCGGCGCAAAGACATGGAACAACGGCTGGATGGGCTTCGTCTCAACCTTGACCCATTCCGCTCGAACTCGACCTGCCTTTCGTACTCGTCTTCGGTGGCGCTGCGCGCGAAGCCCGACTGAATCAGCACCATCGCGTTGGTTGCCGCCGTGACGAAAACCTCGCCCTTGCGAAGATCGGGCATCGGAACGTGATCGAACAGCGCTACACATGCGGCGATGCGTCCTTCCTGTTCGTCCTGCTGGCACTTCTCGTCGAACTGCCTGTTACGTCCGCTGGTCCATTCTGTGATCGTGTGTACGTTGATCCCAAACACGATCTCGTTGAGTTCCGCCTGAAAGACCGACGCCGAGCGCTTCCGCTCGGTGTCGGCGCGAAGAAGTTGTCGAGCCTCTTTCCAGATGGTCATCACGGACCAGCGGGAACCTGCTTGACGGACGAGAAGCCGGTGGTCGTCGGCGGCACGACGGCGTTCTCGCTCAGGAGAGCGACGACGCCAGCGTCCGAGGACGCCGTGATCGACGACAGAAGCACGCGGACGAACCGCCCGGTGCCGTTTCCGCGATCAATGAAGATTGCCGTAAGGTCCGCCGACGCCGTTGACGCGGTGGTCACGGTGGCGGCGGTGTTGAAGGCGGTGGCCGACGCATAGGTCACGCCGGACGCCGCCGCATGGCGGGCGCTCAGCGTGCACTTGCCGACCTTGCCGGCGAAAGCGGTCTTGTCGCAGATCAGCGTGAGACGGTGCGCGTTCACGCCGCTGATGCCGCAGTCGATCACGCCCGAGACGACGCCCGTCGATCGCTTGGCGCTCGCGATGGGCTTCACATACCGAAGGTCTTGTGCATTGACAGCCATTGTGATTGCTCCTTGTGTTCAATGGCCTATGGATCAGGTCTGGTACAGGCCGACGATCGGGCCGCGACGGGAAGCCGAGCCAACGTCGTGAACGTTGATGTCGTGACGCACGACGCCACGGATACCGATGCCGAACGAGGTCCAGTAGGCCTGATCCGACACGTCGATCTCCAGCGACATACGGTCGCCGAAGTCAACACCCATCGAGAAGTCGCCGAACAGCACGTCGATCGTGTTGGTGCCGGTCGAGTTCGTCGCGTTCATCACGTTGTTCAGGACGATCGGGCGGCCCATGAAGTACTGGCAGGTGCCGAAGCCCTCGAACTCGTCCGTACGCACGCCGCCCGACGCGAGCGCGAGGCGGGTGAAGATGCGGTCGCAGGCTTCCGGTGTGCAGGTCCACAGCGCGTTGGGTCGTGCGTACTGCGGCAGAAGGGCCGCAGCGGACACAAGGTTGGCGAGCGTGTGCGAACTGGAGTCGCCAGCACCAGCGATGATGCCCGCCGCCGTGCCGTAGCCGAGCGCGGCGAACTTCGTGTTGATGCCCGACACACCGGCGTAGGTCGCTGAGCCGTCGCCGACGAACAGCATGTTGTCCTCTTGCGAGGCAACGCCACGGGCGATCTCGCGGATCATGTCGTCCATCAGACCGATGCCCGAGCCGCTGGCGTCGTCGATGACCTGACGCGACATCTGCGTCAGCACCATGAACGCCTTGGGAACGAGCGTGATGCGGCTGAACTCGACGCCGCTGGAGGTCGTCGCGGCGACGTTCTCTTCCGGGTACGAGCCGGTCAGGATGCCGGTCTTCACCGGGCGGATCAGACGGTCGGTCGTCATCGGGATGACGCGGGCCAGCCGACGGGCGACGCCGAACTGATTGACGTTGTTGATGAGGTCGGGGTAGAACTGCTCCATGAGCAGCGCGCCACCGGCGGCGTCGGGCGACGTTGCGTACGCCTTGCCGTGCCAGCGACCGCCCTTCTCAAAGCGCTTGCGGGCCGCTTGGACGCCGCGACCACCGGCGAACGCCGGGGTCTGGCCCATCTTCAGCATCACGAAGTCATGGAACGCGAGGAGCGAGTCGTACGACTTGAACGCCGCGCGACCGCGTGCGATCTCGTTGTCGTAGACCGACTCGACGACGGACTTGACCGACGAGATGCCGCCGTTGCGGTCCTCTTCGGTCACGACGACCGGCGCGCTGCCGTTGCGGAGGAACTTGCGGGTGGCCTGCTCGACCGCCGCCTTGACCTTCGCGTCAACATCGAGCGCCTTGCCCTCTTCCCTCTCGTCCTCGTCCTTCGGGTCCATTTCCTTGGACTCGTCGGCCTGAGTCACGACCACCGTGCGCTCGTCGGGCTGCTCGACCATGAGCGCCTTCACGTCGCACGTTTCACCATTCAGCGTGATCTTGGTCACGCCGCCGGAGATGAGGAAGGACTTGATCGCCTCCACATCGTCCGTCTTGCCGGTGTAGCCTTCGCCCTTGGCGAGGCCGACCAGCGTCTTCAGCTTGATGTTCATTGTTGTTGATCCTGTTCTGGGGGTGCGAAAACACACCGCCGAATGGGATCAACGCGCCGCGCTCGCCTGGGCGTCGCCGGGTCTTACACCGGCTCAGCGCGACGAACAAGGGGTGCGAAGCATCGCTCCGACTTGAAAGCCCGGCGCAGCATTTCCGCCGCTGCCAGGGCTGGGGGGGGATGGAGAACCCTCGAAACGCTCGCGTCGCCTGTCGGCTGCCGTCCATAGCCGCGAGCGTGTGACCGATCAGTGTATCGGACGATTCAATGCTGCGCGTATAGCGCCGACGTGTGCGGGTCGGCGTGAACGACCAACTGGCCAAACTCGCCGATCTCGACGCGGGCCGCGTTCGCCGAACAGATGAGCGTGCCGGTCTGGTCGCGCACCTGCACGCAGAACGGCGAGCCGGGGAACGCCGCGCGGAAGTTCTTGCGGATTTCGGCCCGCTTGCGCGACTCCCAGAACTTGCGAGCCTTGCGGCGTACGTCGGGCATCGCTCACTCCTCGACAACGATGATACGCCGCTCGATCTTCGCAGGGCCGGACACCGGGTACATCGTGCGTACGGGCGTGTCGGGTAGGCCAAACACCACCGCCGACGACCGACGGATGACGCCCTTCACGACATGCTCGATCAGTGCGTCCGGGTTGCACGGCATCGAAACGATCGAGTATTCGAGCAGCTTCGCCTGCCTCACGACGGCCTTCGCCGATGCGTACTTCGTCTCCTCGGGCTTTGGCGCGGTGGTCAGCGTCGCCATGAACCCGATGGAGAGCCCGTTGATCGTGCCGTCCTCCATCAACGCGAGCAGGTCGTCGCCCAGCCCGCCGCGCTTGATGACCGTCTGGCAGAACCATTGGCCCCGGTCGTTCAGCACCATCTTCCGGCACTTGGCGACGGGCAGTTCGTCGTAGTTGTGATTGAGGTACACCGCCTTGACGCGGTTGGGGAAGTACGACAGGTCCAAGCCCGACGGCAGAACGACCTCGCCCTCCATGTCGATCGCGTCGGTCGAGACGATGCCCGACACAAGCCGCTGCTCGACCGATGCCGTCATGCCGTCAAGGATCGCGCGCTTCGCGCCGACCGACGCCGACTCGGTGACGTTGTGATGCTTGGCGATGTTGAGTGCGATGGTCATGGTTGTTTCTTCATTATCGGCGCGACATCGCACCGGCAGTTGGGATGACCTGGCGGCGCGTAGATGTTCGACGTCACGACGTACGACTTTCCGCTGACGTTCAGCACCGTTCCCGCCGTCACGAACGGTTGGTCAAGTTCAACGCTGCTGTTGTGCTTCTTGATCGCGTTGCAAACCGGGCACGAGCCCGACGCCAGCAGCCATTCCTTCTTGGCGACGACTTCCGAGTCCTTCCATGCGGCGACGTTGCCCGACGTGTACGCCTGCGCGACCTCGGTGCGTGCGATCCGCTCGGCCTGATAGTCGGCGAGGTTTGACGCGACGGCCTGCACGCGGGCCTGCAACTCCTGCGGCGTCTCGCCGTTGATCGCACCATCGCGCAACGTACGCATGATCGCGTCCGTCGTCGTGCGTGAGACGCCCGAGAACGTCGTCTGACGCTGCTTGGTGAAGTAGTCCAGCCGGTCGGTCGGATCGACGCCCAAGTCCCCAAAGTCGGCGGCCACCTTGCGGAGTTCTCTTGCCTGCTCGTTGTACGCACGCTCGAACACCGAGTCGATCACGTCGCCGACGCGGTTGTAGAACGCCTGCGCCGATTCCGGCGTGCTGAGGTTGACGACGAACGAGCCGTCGGCCCGGATGCTGACCATCGGCAGTACGTCGGCGAGCCAGGACCGGAACGCCGACGCGACACGATCAACGTCCGACTTCTTAGCGCCCGTCGTGCGCTTGGTGCCGTGATCCGCACACTCACAAGTGCATTCGGGCAGCCCGTCGCTGATCGTCTTGTGGATGACGATGGTCTTCTCTTCGGTGAGCGCCGGTGTGGCGTCGGTCGGCTCCTCGTCTTGGCCGGGGATGATGCCCGGCCCGCCGAACGACGGTTCGGGCTTGAACTTGTCGCCGTACGGTACGGGCGGCTTGGAGATTTCCGAACGAGCCTCGTTCAGCGACACCAGCCCACCCGCATAGTTCGCGTTAGCGATGCGCGACGAGACTTCGCTGTCTTCCGCCACCGGGTTGTCGAACGCGAGGAACAGCGTGTCGTCGTTCATCGCCTCGAAGAACTTGGGCACGAACTCTTCGTTCAGCCGCTCCTGAATGCGACGACAACGCGGCAGGATCGACATCAACTGCCAGTGGGGAGCGGCCACCCGCCCGTTGGCCACAGCCTGATCTTCAAGCGAGATGAGGCCCACCGGCACGTCGAACGCCGCCGCGATGCGCCGCAACACCGTCTCTTCGCTCTGGCCCGCCAGATACCCGGCCTCCTTCTGGGCCGACTCCCACTTCTCGATCTTCACTTTGTCAACGATCGCGGCGGGCATCGACATGACCAACGACCGACCGGCGTTGTCGATGCCTTCGTACTTGCGGCGGAGGTTGGCCTCGGTCTGCTTGCGTTGGTCTTCGCTCAGCGGACCCATGACGATGAGGCCGGGCTGCGCGCCACGGTCCAGCATCGCCAAGGCGAAGCGTGCGAACGCCGCCGACAGGTCGGCCTCGACGGTCACGGCGGCAAGGTCGGCGAGCCCGTAGTACGGATTGCCGGTCGGGTTCGGGCGCTTGAACGTGACGACGTTCTCGCGTCCGATCTCGAACTCGACCTCCATCCCGCGCCCGTAGACGTAGTGGTCGATCAGCGTCTCCCGACTGGCGACGGGCCGCATGTATTGCGGGAAGCCCGGCCAGATTTCGATGGGGTAGCCATTGCTGCCTTGGACGGTGATCCAGTAGAAGGTGCCCGCCAGCGACTGCAACATCTCCGTGTATTCCATCATCTCGAAACCCGTCATCTGCGGGTTGGCCGTCCGCAGAATGGCGTTGATGGGGTGGAGCGGGTCGGTGATCTCTTCGATGTCGTCGCTCGTGCGGGTGATCGCCTTCGTGCGTGCGCAGCCGACCGACTCGATCGACTCCCGGCGCCGGTCGCTCACGCGCTTGGCCTTGAACGCCGACTTGTCGCCCTTCGTGCGGCGGTACAGACGCAGGTCGCTCGACGCGACCGCCGACGCATTGCGCGAGACGGCGACCTTCACGTAGCCCGAGTAACGCTGCACAAAGTCGAATGCGTTCTTCTGCATCCGACGCCCGAAGGTGTCGTTGACTTCCCATGACCGGACGGTGCCGTCGATGAGCTGCGACGGTCTGACAATGGCTTTGTATGCGAGCGCCAGCCGGTCGAGCATGTTCATGGGTTCAATGTCCTTGCGCAAAGCGCGACGCGGCCTCGCGCGCCATGGCGTCGAAGTCCACAATGTCTATTTCGGCTTTATCGGCCAACAGGCGGCCCTGAACCGTTGTCGCCGTTGGGGATACGGACTGCGCAAGGTGGCTGACGGCCAGCGCGAGAGCGCACACGCTGTCGTCGTGCAGGCCGACGGGCGCCGAGTAGCGAACGCCGGTGCGTGTGTATTCGTAGCCGAACGACTCCAGTTCGGAACGCAATACCGGCTCGTCGAACGCGACCGTCTGGCGTTGGATGGCGACGGCGAGCCCCTCCATGATCTTCTGCTTGGATGTTTGCGAGAAGTGGAAGCCCTCGACCGCCGGGCAGACGGCTTGAAGCTGCTCGACGATCGGATCACCGACGCCCGTCGAATCGACGAGCGACGGCGTGTCGCGCACGAGTTCGGCAAGTCGGTTGATGGTGGTTGACCAGGGCGCTTGCCAGCGGTGGAACGCGACGACGCCGCCCGACGCCGAGAGTCCGACGGCGACGGTCCAGTCTTCGCTCTTGGCGAGGTCGATGCCCCACACGACGACGGGCGACGGGTCGGGCGTGCGGCAGCACGCTTGGATCGCGGCGACGCCGAACGGGTTGCCCGCGTCGTCGGCGGGGATGCCCTCGTATTCCTGACGGAACACCTGCTCGGGCATGTCGCGCCGGGCTGACTCGACTTCCGCCGGATCAATCAGCGGGTTATCGATCGTGCGGCCCCGGAACGACGCCCAGCCCTCGTCCTTCTGTTCGCCGCGTTGAAAGAGTTGGTGGAACTCGCGTCGGCCCTTGGGTGTGCCCAAGAAGAACGCATCGCCCCGCAGGTCGGTGAGCGTCGGGCGAATGGCCGCGCGCCAAGTGTCGAGCAGCCCGCGCACGATCCCGCACTCGTCGATGACGACGCGCTTGTATTTGCGACCGCGACCGGGGTCTTGCGTGTCCATCGTCCAGAAGTCGATGACGCCGCCCGTCGTGAGTTCGAGCCGCTTCTCTTGCTGGTCGGCCTTGCGGACGATGGTGCGCAGGTCGCGCGACACGTCGCGCCACACGTCGAGCATGTATTTGTAGGTGGGCGCGAACCAAGCGACGGGCTGACCCTGGATGGCCGGGATACACATCACGACTTCGCCGAACGTCGTCTTGCCCCAGCGACGCCCGCATTGCAGCACGTTGAAGCGTGCCGCGTCGGTCATTACGCGGGCTTGGCCGGGGTGGAGTTGGGGGAGTTCAACCTTGGGCAAGGTCTTCGGCCTTCGCCCGCCCGAGCGTCGTCTTGAGCGGGTACATGGCGAACGCACGCGGCACGTCGTCGGGCTTGTCGGACGTAGCGACGTTGACCCAATAGCCCGGCGCAAACTGGGCGTAGGTGTTCCAGTTCGTGTCGGGATCGTGACGCCTTGCCGACTTCGCCGGTTCTTCGATCGTCATTCGATGGCCCCAAGCCGGTTCACAAACTCGACCTTCACGGTCTGGTTCTCGGTCGGCGCGCCGTCGTCGAGGCGCTGCTCCTTGCGATCGAGATGCTCGTCGAGCTGGTTCTGCCCTTCAATGCGGGCGACAACCTCGACGCATCGCGTGATATCGCGCGGGTTGCGGTTCTCGACCGACATGTGCAGCGCGGCCTGCAACGCGCGGACGGCGTTTGCCTTGAACTCGTCGGTGATGCCCTCCCACCGCTTCTTCTTCTTGCCCGGCCCGTCGGTCGCCAGCTTGCGCAGTAGCGCCAAGTCCTTCGGGTCGGACAGGTCGAGCGGGCCGACTTTGGTGGATGGCTCACTGCTTGACAAGTTCGGCCTTTCGCCCGGTGAGGGTTTCCCATCGCTTGACGATCACGTCGCAGTACTGCGGGCTGATCTCCATGCCGTAGCACTTGCGGCCCAACTGCTCGGCGGCGATGAGCGTGGTTCCGGAGCCGAGGAAGGGGTCGTAGATGATGTCTGTGGCCATCGAGGCGTGTTCGATTGCTTTTGAAATCAGCAACACAGGCTTCATTGTCGGGTGCTCATCCGACGCCTTTGGTCGCGGAACATCCCACACATTTGTCAGCGTTCTGTCGTCCGTGAAACGTGCGCCGCTCTCTACCCAACCGAACCAACATGGCTCGTATTTGTTCTGGTACTTTCCTCGCCCAAGTGTGAACTGGTCTTTATTCCACACGATGGTTGTCGAACAGTGTAAAGCCTCGTCGAGTACGGAAAACATGTCTCGTCCATCTGGTCCAGGATGGCCAAAGACGTACACGCAACCGATCACGTTTGCCTTAATCAGTGAGACAAACGCCGCACAAAAATGCAAAAAGTCGGTTCTACTCATATTGTCGTTGGCTATTGATCTCTGCTTAAACTTTGGGTGCTTGATGTTTCCATAGTCGATGTTGTACGGCGGATCGGTAATACACAGATTTGCCCTTGATCCACCCATCAGCCTCGCCACATCCTCTGCCTTCGTCGAATCGCCGCACAACAGCCGGTGGTCGCCGAGCTGCCATAGGTCGCCCGGCTTCGTGATCGGATCGACCGGCGGCTCGGGCACATCGTCCTCGTTGACCTGAACGTCGGGCGTCAGCCGCTCCAGCAACTCGCCAAGATCGGCTTCGGTGAAACCCGCCACATCCCTGTCGGCCTCGTCCAGCGATTGCAGCAGGCTCGCCAACGTCTCGTCGTCCCATTCGGCAAGCTCGGCGGTTCGGTTGTCGGCGATGGCGAACGCCGTCGCGTCTACCGACGACTCATCGACGACGACCGCCGCGACTTGTTTCCAGCCGAGACGCTTCATCGCTTCGATGCGACCGTTACCGGCCCTGACGATCATGCCCTGTTTCTGCACGACGACCGGCAGTCGTTGGCCGAAGCGGTGGAGAGACGCAACGATCGCGTCGATGTTCCGCTCGCCGTGCTTGCGTGCGTTGGACGGGTCCGACGAGAGCGAGTCGATGGGCACGAGCAGCGATCGCAGCGCGTCGGGTCCGTGCCACCCCTTCCCCGCGTCGGCGGGTCGATCTTTGGCCATTTGTTACCCCATCGGCCAGAAGGTATACGACGCGTCGGCGTCTTCGCCCTGCACGCGAATCGACGAGATGGAGCGAGTGTCGCCGACGCTGATCGCGCGTTCGTCACCAGCGAGGAGCTGGACTTCCAATCCTTCGTCCACCGGCTCGACGATCACGAGCAGCGCCGAGGCGCTGCCTTCGTCGCACCGGATGTAGACGGACCGCATCGGCGCGCCGTCGGTTCCGCCATCGGTCGATGCGCGGAAGGCGTAGACGTACGAGCCGGTCGCGGCGGTTGCTCCGTTTGCTGATCTTGCCATACCCGCATTATCGGCAAACCGGGCGCTTGGGCTTGGGGCGTGCGCCGGGGACCAGCCGGAAATGCACGGCGTTCAGGTACGCCGCGAAGTGCTTGACGGAGAAGCAGACGGTGTCGGGGTCGTGCTTGGCCTCGACCATGAGTTCAACGGCCAGCGCCCGCCAGGTGGACGCGACGACCTCGGGCGGGGCGGTCTGAATGTGCTTGGTGGCCTCCAGCCAAGAGGTCGGGGCCGGGGCGAGGTCGATCTGGTCGGTGGGGTTCTTTGGGCGTCGGGCGTCGGTGCGTTTGGCCATGCCGGATGATACCGGACGGGGCTGAAGATTTTTTCGATTTTCTTTGACGTGTCGCTTGCCAATGTCCGATGAGGGACATATACTCAGGGTGTCGGGCGGGGATCGGCCAACCGGATGACGGGTTGGGGTGAAAAGGAAGCCATGAAAACACGCCAACTGACATGGAACCAGGCAAACGAAATCGCCAAGCGTGCGGCGACAACCGCGCAAGGCTTTGGCACGGCATCGGCAGAACAGATTGAGCAGTGGACGCGCGCGGCGATGATTGCTCTGGAGCTTGCCGGATGCCTTGACGAGTGCAACCGCCGCGATGCTGAATGGCACAGCCGCAAAGCATCTCAGGCCAGCAAAGAGCATCGGCGTTTGTGCAGAAAGCTTGGAATATCCTGCTGACCGTTCCCGCCTCCCCTTGGCTACGAGTCCGCGCGTCATCGAACCAAGGGGAGGCCACCCGCCAGCCCGAGACATCGGGCCGAGCGGGTTTCGGGTGGGGCGGGGAACAATGGAGAACGGCAATGACACGACTGACCGACATCATGGCGCAGGCCCAGCGGATTCTGAACTCGCTGGACCCCAGCACCGCCGACCTGCACGACAAGGGCACCGACCGACTCTTGGCGGACCTTGACCAGCCCAGCATCGTCGCCGAGGCCGATCGGCTGACCAGTGACGTGTTCCCCGACCGTGCCGCACGGCTGGCGGCTGAGGCGAACGCCCGCGCCGTCGAGAAGCACGACGACGAGACGCCGCTGGTGATCTTGGGTCCGGGCGGCGACTTCACGACCAACATCATCGCTGACGAGTCCGGCGCGAGCGCTGGGGCGGGGGGTGGGCGGTGAAATACGAAGTCAGGCTACACCCAGATTGGCCACACACGAACGTCGCGTACGTGTTCTCCGACGGCAAGGAAGTGGCGACGTTTTACGGCGGCGGTCGCACGCCGGATGAGGTCAAGCGGTTGGCCACCGAAGCGGCAGAGGGGATGAACAGGCGCGAGGACGCGCATTCACTCCGCGACCAGTTTGCGGGCATGGCGATGGCTGCGATGCTTCGCAACGTCACGGTTGAAGGCGGCTTCGTCAGCATGGCGGCAAAGGCAGAGCGGGCACGCCGTGCGTACGAAGAGGCCGACGCCATGCTTGCCGAGCGTGCGAACCAGCCCGCTCAGTTCCTCGGCTCGCCGAACGCGGTGAAGTCGGAGATCGAGCGCGACCTGAACGCCGTGCAGGTGAACAAGGAACTGCTCGCGGCGTGCGAGGCGGTCCTTGAGTACTTGGACTCCAAGGGAGACGGCGAAGTCGTGTGTGTTCATCGCGCAGCTCTGCGAGCCGCGATCGCACAGGCGGAAGGCGGTGCGTCGTGAACGACCCCAAGGCGATCATCTCCAACATCGACGCGGCGCTCGAAAGCGTCGCCATCCGCCGCAAGGCACGCGGGCAGATGCTCGACGACCTGGACCTCGGCGA
>JACCDG011172304.1_pt1 | contig 21674 bp, 22 predicted proteins | sample 7442471 | NCBI WGS metagenome assembly JACCDG01 (sample SAMN15323444, study PRJNA562643) | freshwater metagenome | isolation source: river surface water | place: USA:Blue River Watershed | collected 2017-08-17 | reverse complement strand
GTCTATAGTGCGGTTGCTGTTTAAAAGGCTATGCAAGGAAATAAAAAAAGTTGCCTAAAAAGCCGCTTAAATCCTGTGAGGGTACAAAATACAATTATAGCGTTTAAACAAAAGCATTTACCCCAACACCGATTGAAGTAAAAGTATATGGAAAAGGAGACTGAAATGGGAGCTGTAGCAAAACTAGCAAAGAAATCCGGGGACACCGACGCCGACGAAGGCCTGGTGCCGAACCGTATCAAGGAATGGCGCATGAAACGCGGCTTGTCGCTTTCGGAAATGTCCGAATTGACCGGTCTTACCCGTTCCGAATTGCACAAATTGGAAAAAGGCGTTCGCCGCCTGCGTACCGACCATTTGCCGGTATTGTCTAAGGCGCTGCGTTGCGACCCCGAAGAATTGCTGTCGCCGGAATTGGCCGAACAATTGATGGGCAACCGCCTAAAATACGGCGGTTCCGGCGCGGTGATTTCCGCCGACAACCCAAGCCCGCGTGCGGATCTTCCCGTATTGGGCAGTTTCAGCAACGAAGGCCGCTTTGTATCGGATGAAAACGCGCCGCAGGCTTTTGCCCCGCGTCCGCCGCAGCTGATCAATGTGCGCAATTCTTACGCGGTTTACATGCCGACCACCCGTATGGAACCCCGCGTTCCGGTCGCATCGCTGTTATATGTGAATCCGGTGTTGCCCGCACGTCCCGGCGATTTGGCGGTTATCCGTATGAATGACGGCAGAACCGAAGTGGTTTCGGTCGAACGCGGCAAAAACGGCCTTGTCGGCCGCCTGTCCAGCCCCGATGAAACCATCGACCTGGATCCGGAATCCGGCACCAAAATCCACCGCGTCACCGGAATCGTGTTCGCCTAGGTTAAGAACCGAAATATGTAAACCTTGATAGGTTTATGATACTTGAACCCCCGCCAAAAGCGGGGGTTTTTGTTAATAATCATATCTTTAAAGGATAACATTCATTGACTTTGCCGCAATCTTGGGTTAGAATAATTGGCAATTATATGGAAATAAAATTTTAAGGGCAGATAAGGGCAAAATGGCTATACGCGAAAAAATCGCAGGTTGGGTTAGGCCCAAAGAAACCGGATCGGCGCCATCACAGGACAGGGCGGAGCATGTGTCTGCCCAAGAAATCACCCGCCAATTGCAACGGCAATATGCGGCAAAAATCCAATCCAACGACTGGGCCGGTATCGCCCAAGACTGTTTTAATTCCGTAAAAACTCTTGTCGCGGAAGAATCCTATCGCGGCCTTATTTCAGTCACGGTGCAAAACAAGCACGGCAGAAATGTAACCATTAACGTGCCTTGTTCCTATGCCGTCGCCGCGCAACGCAGGGCCTTAACCGAAGCCATAGAAAGCGACGTGGACAAAGGATCGAAGCTTATCTTCCAAGAAACCAATATGCGCCAAGAACAATCTCTGTTTATGGACGATGACGGGTTCAAAAAAGCAACCGATGTCAGAAAGCCGCAAAACGCGCCTTGGATAGAAAAAAGTGAAAAATCCGTTCGCGCCGCCGAAGAATTCTATATGTACGCGCTGGGCAAATGGGCCGACCAACTTGCCGCAAAAAAACAAATGGCTTTTGAAGAAATAGTGGATGCGGATCCAAACAAGCAGCGCGCAAAACTGAATTTGCTGTATGAAACGATAAAATTCGGCCATTTGGACGCGCATCCCGAAAACGCCCCGAAATCCGAAGACGCGGATTTGGCGGCGACAAGGAATTTGCTTTTGGGCGCGTTAGCCTATGCCGAAAGAACAGGCGACCGCAGCGTTTACAATGTCGCAGCGCTGGCCGTTGCCGAAAAGCCGGAGTTTCAGCAAGCGGATGCGAATTACGCGCTTTTGGTTCCCGAATTCAAAAACGCTGCCGCAAACAGCCTGCGGCAACTGGAAGATAAGGCGCGCGGCATAACGCCAGCGGCCCCAAAACCGCCAAGTTATTTCGGCGAAACTTATCAATCGTATAACAATGGCGGCGGTTATACCCATGGGGATGGCATGTTAGTGCTCAACAGCCCTGTTATTGGTGAAGCCATATCTTATGTTTCCAACGGCATGGCCGCCGGAGCATCGAGTGGCGACGGGAACAGGGGTAGAAACAACAACGGAAATCCAACATTGCCGCTCTCCAATGACAATACCGGCGATGTGTTTAAAGGCCTTGGAAAAATAAAAGCCAAAACAAGAAAGGGCGAAGATACCACCGCCCTTACCGGAACGGATTACAAATTGTTTGAAATTCTGCGCGGCAACGATATTTTTGCCGAAGCCTTGGTAAGTCCGATTTTTATCTCGAAGCTGCTTGCCAAAGGGCTTGGCGATAAAAAAGACCCGAAAACAAGGCACGCCACAAAAATGGCTGTCATTAATGGCCTGGTTACAACGATCCGAAGAGCATTTGGATGGTTCAACGGCTAATTCGGGGCCGCCCATCTTGTCATTTCAAGCGAGGCCGAAGGCCGACGAGGAATCGCCAAGCATGAATTTTCTAAAAGAAAAATTTTTACATCTGGCGATCCCTCACCCCTTGCGGGGATTCGGGATGACATTCTCTAAACATATCTGTGCAACAGAATAAGCAAAAGATTGCAAATACCGCCGCAGAAAAGCACGGGGCAAGCAGCCGATTTACGGAAAACTCAAACAGCACACGGAGCTATTTTTTCGGCGGCTCTTTCGGTTTTGCGGGCTGGCCGCTGACGCTGGGATTGGTTTCTTGCGCCGCTTTTCTTAAACGGTCTTCGTCTGCTTCTTTTTCTTTCAACCTGCGCAAACGGGCCTGATATTCGGCGTCCGATTCACCGGGACGTTGCGGGACATTTCCGCCAGAATTGCCAAAGGCCTGATCTGTGTATGACACCGCGCCTGCGGCCATGCTGCCCACAGTCCTTGCGTTTTTAAAAGATTTTGCGAAAACGCCCGGTCCATTATCTTGTCCTTTGCCGCTATCGCCTGAGCCGGAAGAAGATCCACCGCTGCCGGAAGAAGACGTGCTGCCTCCGCCAGACCCGCCGCCGGATGGGGATGGGCCGCTACCGCCGCCGCCTGATCCACCGCCGCCAGAATCGCCGCCGCCATCGCGGGCGTAATCAAAACTTGGGCCCGTGACGGAACCGCCGACATAATTTCTAGGCGTGAAATTACCCGATGATAGAACGCCGCCGACTGCGCCGCCCACACCGCCACCGCCCGTTCCTCCAGCCATGCCAGCGCCAGAATCCAAAGAAGACAATCCCTCTCCCGCGCCTGCGGCAGCCGAAGAAGCGGTTTTTGCACCAGCCGTCGCGGCAACACTACCGCCGCCGGTAAGCGCCCCGGCCGCCAAAGACGCGGCGCCGGTAACTGCAGCGGCTCCAAGGAACGCGCCGCCGACGGTCGCGGCAGATCCCAATTTCGCACCCATATCGCCGATCATAGTACCGGTGAATTCTTGGGCGAGTTTGGTGGCTTTGCCCATCAGGAAAAGGATCAATACGCCAACGATAGTGAAAGCCGCCATAATCCTATAAAATGGGGTTGTATAAATTACGCTTATCAAGCCGAATTTAGAAACTTCTCCCAAAAGACTGTAATACGCTGTATTGTTTATAGAGTCTCCGCCAAACGCTCCGCCTATCGCTGCCAATCCGCCTATAAGCATTACCAAAGCCATTCCCACCAGAACTGCTTGGAAAAACAACGTCGCGGCAATACCCACAAGCATTTTTATTCCGGCTATGGCCCAGCCTCTTGTTAATTCCAAAAGATATGCACCCACTAAAATCGGGGATGCAACCACAACCACAGCAAATTTGAAAATTACGTCTATCAGATATAAAGGGAATATTATTATTGCCAGAAAAAATATTACCATCAAGATGGTACCAAATAAGAAGGTAACAACAAGATTTATTACACCCGCAAAAGCCTTTTCAAAACTTGAAGGCCTAAAAATACTTGGAATAACAATATCCGAACCTGAATAAATTATGGAGGTTAAACCAAGAGCTAGCCCAAGACCAAAAATCTTTTGAACATTATGTACGTTACATACAAGTTCCCGCCCGGTCTGTTTAATACTGTCAGCTGCCTCTGCGCCAATATTCGCCGCCAAGCCGCCGCTAGTGGGGTCTTCAACCGCCCGAAACGCAAAATCTGCACCATTTCCGGCAATACAATCCAAGGAAAGATAGAGCTGCTTTATAGGGAGTGTCGTTCCGCGGTACTCATAAGAGGTGGGCCCATTATTATTAAATGACCTGTCAAATAACGCCCTTAAAACTCTATCTGCTTCTGGCGGGGCTCTATTACCAACGTCCAGCGCAGACACAATCATTGAATTGCTGAGTCCAATTCCTGTATTGAATATTGGGGAAATAATGTAGTTCCAAACATTGCCCCAATTCGATATGAAGGCCAGGATAAAAACGAATAAAAAGAATTTTCCGGCGATTTTATTGAATATTTCGGATATGCCAGCCGCAGGGCCGAAAGGCATAAATATTTTTACCACATGCCAAAGCAGCCAAACACCCAAGGCAACAGCCAAAAGACTGGTTAGATAACTTGCTATAGAAAGCGAGAAACTAACGGCTAAAGTAATTGCCCCCGCATAAAACATCGCGAAAGGCGCGCAAGCCCAACATAAGGCATAAATAACTGTCTCATAAATACCTACGAGAGGAAAAGCGCTTTCTTGCGCTAAAACATCGCCGGGCAAAAACAATGCCGCGAAAAAAACCAGGCAATAGAAAATTGCGTTTTTACGCAGCATGTTACCCTTGCCTATTCCGCCTTTGGAAAATGACGGTCGACGTACATTTTCAATGTTTGGGGGGTTACGGCGGGCATCAGCTCGCCGGAAAATACGGCGAGGATCTCGTACGCCGGGGCGCCATGCGATATGCCGCCCCAATGGCGCAACACCTCGTAATGGACATCCGACCCGTTGGCTTCGATGTAATTGATCACCGTTTCTCCTGTGTCTTCGTACCGGCCGATGATGGTGTAACGCCTTTTTTCGCCCATTATGCGCCCCCGATAAATCCTTTATATTCAAAAGGATAAAATGGAAAACGCGCCAGCCGCCAAAATCCAGCCCAATGGACGCCGCCTGCAATATTGTTCAGTGTACCACAATTTTTGGCCGAAAAACAGGGGCGCTTTGCGCATTTCGGCGCAAATCCTTGCCATCGACAATCTAGATTCGGTGTAATGTCCATTAGCCTTAAGATATGTCTTTTTACCTTGGACGTATTTTAAACGCAGAAAACTATCCGCCCTGCCCTTAAGATGTAATATATTCAAGGCCATTTTGCACTTGTAAAATGCATATTCTGGCATTTTATTCAGATGCTTTTTCAAAAGGATAAGATTCAAACTGTATGGGACGGGATTATAATATTTCAAGGGCCGCAAAGCTGTTTTTAGGCCTGGCCTTTTTGGGCTTGGCGCTGCTTTACCCCATAAACCGGGCCTTTGCCGCGGATTATTGCACCCCTTATATCCTGCGGGCGGAAACAAAATATAAAATCCCGCGCGGGCTGATGCTGGCCGTCGCCATGGTGGAAAGCGGCAAAGACGGCAAGCCCTGGCCCTGGGCGTTGAATGTCGGCGGCCAAGGGCTTTACCCCAATTCCTATGAGGAGGCTATCAAATATTTGCGCCTGCCCAACGGCGATATGCGTAAAGACGTCGCCATAGGATGCATGCAGATTTACGCGGCCTATCATGGCCATAAATTTTCTGCCGTCGAATGGCTGCTGCATCCCGAATACAACGTCGCCTATGCCGCGCAGTTCTTGCGCAAATTATACGTCCAGCACGGCAATTGGACCCATGCGGTCGCTTTTTACCACGCATCGACCAACAAGCGCGCGCAATATGATTATGTCTGCACCGTGTTCCGCACGCTCAACCGCCTGCGCGGCACAAAACCCAGCAGCGAGGGCACGCAATATTGTTCGATTTTGCCGAAGAAAAACAGCTAACGGCTTCCCGGCTTATAAAATCCAAGCGGCAATCAAAGGCCCCACCGGCCCGATAAGGATGGTAATCAAAAGCCCGGCGCAGATGCCGGGGCCGAACGGGATTTCGTCTTTCATGCCGCCCTTGCGGGTTACGGCATAGCGGATGCCGATGACGGCCAAGGTCAAAACCGACCCCAACAACGCCGCCGACACCACGCCCTCGGCGCCGACCCAAACACCGGCAGCGCCGAATAATTTAACGTCGCCGAATCCCATCGCCTCTATGCCCTTGACGCGGTAAACGCCCTCGCGGAAAGCCCATGATCCGAAAAACCCGACAAGCCCGCCGATGGCGGCGCTTTCCCAGCCCGAAATGCGTATGGGATCGAAAAAAGCCAATCCCGCGCCAAGCAGAAAAGCGATCAGCGTCAAAGGATCGGGCAGGATTTTTTGCTGCAGGTCGATGACGCAGCTTGCGGTCAGCGCGACGGTCAGAGCCAGAAGGGATAGAAGCTGAAGGTCGGAGAAGGAGTAAAGCATACCGTCAGTGTGCGGTGTACAGTGTGCGGTGTACAGCATATAAGCAAAATTTCTTGAATAATTGCATTATACTGAACACTGTACACCGCACACTGTATACCGTGTTACCGCCTACCTTGCTCCGCCCTTGGGAAAGCTTGGGTATTCGCCGGGCCGCCTTGCCAGCTTGGCTTGCCGTGGCCGCCGCCCGAACCGCCGCCGATGCCGCCGCCGCCCACGGGGGCTTCTTCGGCGTCGTCCTGATCCATTTGGAAATTCGCGCCCTTATATTGCTGCTTTGCGTAACGCGGCATGGATATAGGCTCGATCACCGGCGCGGATTTCTTTCTGCCGCCAACTAGCAACAGCGGGATATGCAGGATAGAGCGCAAGATCACGGCAAAAGGACGAACAATCGCGGAGATCATGGGGCGCAATTCCTTCGCGCCCTTGACCGACGCCATAAGCCCGAAAAGCGGCGCGAACACGAACATCGCAAAGCAATAGGTCACGAAAGGCCATTGCAAGGTGCTGCCGCTGTTATAAAGATTTTTGACCATGCGCCAGTTTTCGATTTTCAAAGGATCGAATTGAAAGGCTTCGGCCCCCAGCATGCTCGCGGTGAACAGCGTAGCAAGCATCCAGGCGGAAAAAATCATAACGCCGCCCAAAATGGTGTGGGTTCTGTCGCTTAGTTGCTGGATGGTTTTTTTAATTTTCTTGAACAAGGAATAATGCGGCTGCCAGATCACGCGCGGCATTTGCCGGACGGGCGACTTGATGACAGCGGACGCCATCGGCATAGGCACGTTCGGCGCCTGAGCAGGCTTGCGCACCGGATTCTGCGCCGGTTGCGAAGACGGCAGCCTTTCCGATTGAAACGAGCTGCTTAAGGACAGTTCCGGAAAGCCGGGATCTTCTTGCGCGCGCTCGGCCTGTTCCGCCTTGCGTTCTTCTTGCACGCGCTCTAAAAGCGGCTTGAAAATATCGTCGTCCAGGTCCCACAGATCCTGTTTCGATTTTGCATGGGCGAAGTCGACCGGACTTTTGACGCTGTCCTGGTCTTCGTTGCGCTTGGCCCTGTAATCTGCGTTTTCGCTCATATAAATATCTTATTTAGATACAAAATTTCCCAAATTCGACTGTATTATACCTGAAATCAGGCCTAAAATCCAGCCCGATTAGCGTCTAAAATAAGCCGAAAAAGAAATAATATATTAAAAAAACGCCTAACCGGCCGCCTTTTTACGTGGAACGGCATCGGCCTTTGTCGCCTCGCCCCGCGCCAAGCTGGCTAAGCGCAGCCGCAGGGCATTCAACTTGATAAAGCCTTTGGCATCCCTTTGGTCGTAAACCGTGTCATGTTCAAAGGTGACATAGGCCTGGCTGTAAAGACTAATGGGCGATTTGCGCCCCACGACGGCGGCCTGGCCCTTGAACAGCTTCATCCGCACCGTGCCGGTGACATATTTCGAAGCCTCATCGATCATGGCTTGCATCATCAGGCGTTCCGGCGAAAACCAAAAGCCATTGTAAATCAGCTCGGCATAGCGCGGCATCAGCTCGTCTTTTAAATGTGCCGCGCCTCTGTCAAGCGTGATCGATTCCATGCCGCGCCTTGCGGCCAAAAGCACGGTTCCGCCCGGCGTTTCATAAACGCCGCGCGATTTCATGCCGACAAAACGGTTTTCGACCAAATCAAGACGGCCAATGCCGTGCTTGCCGCCCAGCTCGTTCAATTTCGCCAAAAGATTCGCGGGCGACAATTTTTGCCCGTTGACCGCAACCGGATCGCCGGATTCAAATTCTATTTCCACATATTCCGGCGTCTCCGGTGCCTTGGCCGGATCGACCGAGCGGGTATAAATGTCTGCGGGAGCCTCTACCCACGGGTCTTCCAGAATTTTTCCTTCATAGGAAATATGCAGCAAATTGGCGTCGGTCGAATAAGGCGGCTCGCCTTGCTTATCCTTGGCGATCGGGATTTGGTGCATTTGCGCGTATTCCAGCAGTTTGGTGCGCGAGGTCAGCTCCCATTCGCGCCAAGGCGCGATCACCTGCACATCGGGTTTCAAGGCGTAATAAGACAATTCGAACCGCACCTGATCGTTGCCCTTGCCGGTCGCGCCATGCGCCACCGCGTCTGCGCCGACCATATTGGCGATTTCGATCTGGCGCTTTGCGATCAAGGGCCGGGCGATGGATGTGCCCAGCAAATAGGTCCCTTCGTACAGCGCATTGGCGCGGAACATCGGGAAGACGAAATCGCGCACGAACTCTTCGCGCAGATCGTCGATGAAAATTTCTTTGACCCCGGCCATTTCGGCTTTTTTGCGGGCCGGCTCAAGCTCTTCCCCCTGGCCCAGATCGGCGGTGAAGGTCACGACCTCGCATTGATAATTTTCTTTAAGCCAGCGCAGGATGACCGAGGTATCAAGGCCGCCAGAATAAGCCAGCACGATTTTTTTGATATTTGGTTTTGTCATAAATCCTCTCTTTGCTAAAAAATCAAGAACTACGAAGATGCCGCTTGCAGAACTGGGGGTAGCTGGATTTTCAATTTCTCGCTGGCCCTTATTTTTTGGCTTTCGCTTTTCAGCTGCCCACAAGCCGCCAAGATATCGCGCCCGCGCGGTTTGCGGATTGGCGCGGAAATCCCAGCGTCATAGACGATTTCCGAAAATTGCGCGATCGCGTCTTTGTCCGAACATTCGTAATCGGTGCCCGGCCAGGGATTGAACGGGATCAAATTCACCTTGGCGGGAAGATCGCGGATCAAACGCACCAGCTCGCGCGCATCGGATGCGGAATCGTTGACGCCCTTTAGCATCACATATTCAAAAGTAATGCGCCGCGCGTTATGCGCGCCGGGATATTCGCGGCAGGCTTGCAGCAAATCCTTGATCGGATATTTCTTGTTCAAAGGCACCAAGATATCGCGCACATCGTCGCGCACCGCATGCAACGATACCGCCAAATTGGTTCCGATTTCCTCGCCGCATCGTTGCATCATCGGCACGACGCCGGATGTGGACAGGGTGATGCGCCGCTTGGACAGCGAGATGCCTTCGTGATGCATCGCGGCGTGCAAGGCCTTTTTGACATTGTCGAAATTATATAGCGGCTCGCCCATGCCCATCATCACGATGTTCGACAGTAAGCGGCCGTCTTTGGGCGAAGGCCATTCGTTCAGCGAATCGCGGCACACCAAAATTTGCGCCAAAATTTCTCCCGCCGTCAAATTGCGCACCAGTTTTTGCGTGCCGGTGTGGCAGAACTTGCAGGTAAGGGTGCAGCCCACTTGCGAGGATACGCATAAAGTGCCGCGATATTTGTCGGGAATAAACACGCTTTCGATTTCGTTGCCGTCGGGAAGGCGTAACAACCACTTGCGCGTGCCGTCGGTCGATATCTGCTCGGTCGATATTTGCGGGCGGTCGATGACATAGTGTTGTGCCAAAAGATCGCGCACCGGCTTGGCCAGGCTGCTCATTTCCGCAAAAGTTTTTACGCCGCGATGATAGACCCAATGCCAAATTTGCGTGGCGCGGAATTTCGGCAGATCATGGCGCGCCAATTCCGCCGCAAGATCGGACATATCCATGCCGATCAGATTGCGTTTGCCGTCCACCGCGTGATCCGGGGCGATTAAAGCTGTCGAACATCCTGCCATTAATTATTCTTTTGTAATAAAATTGCCAAAACAAGCATTAAAATAATAATATTGCCGCTTTGTGAAATATTACATCCATTATATGCTTTAGGGGCACTATAGCATAAAAAGCCAAAGTTGCAAGGATAGGGGAACGCAGATGAAGCAGACCAAGCTTGATAAAGCCTATGCAGAAATCGAAAAATTCAAAGATTGCCCGGAACGGCAAAAGGACATCGGTCTGGCCTATGCCCTGTTATCGGCGCACAGGCAATTAGGCGCCACAGGGAACGGGAAAGAAGCCATTGTGCTGACCCAAAATTTTGACCATGCGGTGGGCGCTATTTATGACCGGGTTGGCAATTTCATATATGCTCTGGCATTTAGACTTTGTGGCAATGACTCATCCTTGACCGATGGCCTGATGCAAGGTTTTTTTGTAAAAAAGCTTAAGAAAATTGCTTGCTATGAAGGATCAACAAGCCTTGCGGAATTTTTCGGCAAGCCGCTTATAGAACAAATCAAAAGGCAAAAAGATGGCCAAGACTGGCTAAAAAGAATAAAAGATAAAATCAGAGAAGCGGTAAAACACGCTCCAGATGAAGGCGTTCCAAACCCCATTCCCTTCCCTGGCCTGCGCGCTGATACGCCTCAAAGCCCTGTCTTGCCACCAGGCACTAATTTGAAATTTGGTGGAAAAGAACGCGGCCGATCCTGATTCTACCCCGCAAGCTCGGCCAGATTCTTGAAATGATCCAAGGCTTCTGGGTTTGCCAGCGCCTCGATATTTTTAACTGCCCTGCCATGCACAACTTCGCGCACGGCCAATTCCACGATCTTGCCGGATTTGGTGCGCGGGATGTCGGCGACCTCGATAATCTTGGCGGGCACATGGCGCGGGCTGGCGTTATTGCGGATTTGCATCGATATTTTTTTCTTTAAATCCTCGTTCAAACGCAACCCTTCGCGCAGCTTGACGAACAGCACCACGCGCACATCATTGTCCCAATCCTGGCCGATCACCAAAGATTCCACAACCTCGTCCAGCTGCTCCACCTGCCGGTAAATTTCGGCGGTGCCGATGCGAACCCCTCCGGGGTTCAGCGTCGCGTCCGATCTGCCATAGATGATAAAGCCGCCATTTTCGGTTTGCTCGGCGTAATCGCCATGGCACCAGATATTGTCAAAGCGCGAGAAATAAGCGTTATGGTATTTTTCGCCGCTCTTATCGTTCCAGAAATATACCGGCTGGCAGGGGAAGGATTTTTTGCAAACCAACTCGCCCTTCTCGCCAACAACCGGCTTGCCGTTTTCGTCAAAAATGGCGACATCCATGCCAAGGCCGGGAACTTGTATTTCACCGCGATAGACGGGGCTTATCGGGCTGCCCAATACGAAGCAAGAAACGATATCGGTGCCGCCCGAAATCGAAGACAGGCAAATATCCCGCTTGATATGGCCGTATACATAATCGAATCCTTCGGGTGAAAGCGGCGAGCCTGTCGATGCGGCCGTCCGCAACGCCGAAAGATCATGGGTTTTCCCAGGCGACAAATTCAATTTATGGATCGCGTCGATATATTTCGCCGACGTGCCGAAGAAAGTCGCTTTTTCCTGCGAGATGAAATGAAACAGAATCTGCCCGCGCTGCTGGAACGGGAAACCGTCGAAAAGCAACAAGGTCGCCTTGCTGGCCAAGGCGCTTATCAGCCAATTCCACATCATCCAGCCGCAGGTGGTGAAATAAAACACCCGATCAAGCGGCCTGATATCGGAATGCAGTTGATGTTCTTTTAAATGCTGCAACAACGTGCCGCCCGTGCCATGGGTAATGCATTTCGGAACACCGGTGGTGCCGGATGAAAAAAGAATATAAAGCGGATGATCGAAAGGCAACCTTGCAAAGGAAATCTCTTTATCCGCGTCCGTCTTTATAATGTCCGTCCATAGAACCGCCCCGCGCAACCCAGTCAGATCGGGGCTGGGGTTGGTATAGGGAACCACAATGATCTTTTCAACTGAAGGCAGTTTCGCCATTACCTCGCGGGCCTTAGCCAAGCAATCAATCGCCTGGCCTTTGTAATAATACCCATCGACGGTGATAAAGATTTTCGGCTCTATCTGTTGAAAGCGGTCTAGAATCCCCTGCGCGCCGAAATCGGGGGAACAAGACGACCACACCGCGCCGATCGCCGATCCCGCCAGCATGGCGGTGACAGCTTCGGGCATATTGGCGATGCAGGCGGCGATCCTATCGCCCCGTTTTATTCCGGCTTCTTGCAAAAAACCGCTTAAAGAAGCGACTTGGCCGTAAAGTTCCTTACGCGTGAGGCGGCGGCGGATTTTGTCCTCGCCCCAAAACACGATTGCCTCGCTATCATCCGGATCGCGCAAAAGATTTTCCGCGAAATTCAACTTGGAATCGGGAAACCATTTGCTTTGTTCCATGGCATCTGGATTGACCAGGACGGATTTTCCCTTTTCGCCGATCACGCCGCAGAAATCCCATATTTCCGACCAGAAATCGGCGCGGCTTTCGACCGACCATCGCCATAGGGCGTTATAATCCGTAAAACTTTTGCCGAATTTTTTAGCGGCAAGATCCATAAAGCGGCTGATTGTGGCTTGGCGCTTTTTCGCCTCGTCCGGTTGCCACAAAATAGCTGGGGATGAATTCTGCATTTCGGAAGTGTCGAATGTTTGGTGTATAGTGAGCGGGAATTATACATAGCCTTAACACAGAACACTAGATACTAAACACTATGAAACGCCTTTTAGACCGCTGGTTCGCCATCCCCGCCATCAAACGCGCCATTTTCTGGAGCCTTGTTTCCGGCGTGCTTTTCGCCATCATGAGCGCTGCGGTAAAATATTCGGGCCAAGGGCTGCCGTTGATGCAGGTCGTTTTTGGCAGAAGCGTCGTGGGGCTTTTGCTGATAACGCCTTTTATTTTTTATTTCGGCCCCAGAAAAGTTTTCGCAACCGACCGCTGGAAATTGCAATTGATTCGCTGCGTTATCGGCTTTGCCGCCATGAGCTGTACGTTTTACGGCCTTGCGACCTTGCCGCTGGTCGATGTGACCGCGATCAATTATTCCAAACCGATATTCATTTTGATCCTGGCAGCGTTTTTTCTGAAAGAAAAAGTCACGCCGCTGCAAATCGCGCTAACAATCATTGGATTTTTGGGCATTCTTGTCATCTTGCGCCCGACGCCGGAACATTTCGATCCCAATTATCTGGTGGCGGTGCTGGCCGCCGTGCTGGTCGCCTTTGCCATCACCATCGTTAAAGAGCTTACCGACAGCGAAAGCGCCTTTTCGGTGTTGGCCTGGTTCAGCCTGTTTTCGACGCTGTTTTCCCTGCCTTTCGCGCTTTTCGTGTGGCAAGCACCCAGCCCCGATCAATGGCAAAGCCTTTTTATCACCGGGCTTTTCGGCATCATCGCCCAGCTTTGCGTGATTCGCAGCTATGCGCTGGCGGATGCCAGCTATTTAGCGCCCTTAGGCTATATCAATATTATTTACACCGCGCTTTTGGGATATTTTATGTTCGGTCATGCGCCGGACGGGCTCAGCATTTTGGGCGCTGCGGTGATCATGGCCAGCACCTTTTATCTGATGAAGCGCAAGAGAAAATCAAAACCGATGCAAGACGCCGCCAGCAACCCGGCGGCGGCTTAGCGCGCTACTCTTCCACCACCCCTGACAAGACGAATTGTCGCGGGATCGTTCGGGCCGAATCTTCCGCGCCTATCGCGGCTTTGGAAATTGCGGCCCTTAGCGGCAACGCGCTCTCTTGCTTCGACACGCACGCCGTAATCTAAAACTGTTTGATCGTTTTCCGTGCGGTGCGCCCTGGTCGCTTTTTCCCGCGCGAAAGGAATCGGCGCGGATTTTAAATAATCTTCGCCGCCTATGATCCACACGTCTTTGGGCGTCTGCCCTGCCATCAAGGCCGCCATTTCCCCTGCAAATTCCAATTCCTTGGCGCTGGCATAAGGGCATGGATTTGCCGCGACATCCGGCATCAAGGCATCGCCGCTTTCTTTTATGCGGCGATTCGGCGGCTTGCGCGGAATGTCTTTTACGCCCATTCTTTTCAATCTTCTGCGGATTTCGTAAAGAAAAAGCCCCAATATAATTCTTGCGCGCTCGGCTTCTTGCGGGGAGGCGTGTTTTGCAAAATTATCCTTGCCGCAGAAATAATCGACAGACTTTACCAGGCTTTGCGGCGGCGCGGAACGCATCGCGGATGCGACGATTAGCTGGAAATTGCGCTTAGTCGGCTCTATCGACTCGTCCCATTTAAAAACCTTTTGCCATGTTTGGCCCGCCTTTGGATAGAACCAGAACGGGTCCCGGCTTTTTAGTGTTTTATGGCGGTTCATGATGGTGCGCAAATAGGTGGCGCAATCCAAAATCTCCCGCCCCAAATCCCGTTCCAGCCGTATTTGCCGCCAATGCCGCTTAAAGCTTTCAAAATCTTTCTCTCGTTCATCCAAAACCAGCAAGCCCATAGCGGAAAATTCATGGCGCAGTTCGAGAATCTTGCGCAGATCCACGCCGTTCTTGTCGCTGTGCATTTGGCGCATATTGTAGTCGATCACCGCCTGCGCCGCAGACCTTAAAACACGTGCCGGATCCAGCCCGCGATAATTTTGCGCAAAATCGCGCATAAATTGGGCTTGCCTGGCGTTCACAGTCTGCTCTTGGCTTGCGATCATTTTTTACTCCTTGGCGAAATCATCCATAGCTTTTGCCATTTTGATATCCAGCTCGGAAAGCCCGTTGCAGTCATGAGTTGCAAGCGTGACTTCAACGCGGTTATAAACATTGAACCATTCCGGGTGATGGTTCATTTCTTCGGCGAGCTTTGCAACGCGGCACATGAAATTCCAAGCCTTGGCGAAATTCTTGAATTGGAATTTTTTAAAAATCGCTTCGCGCGCGGGTAACTCTTTCCAGCCTTGCAGGGTTGATAAGGCCTGGGTTTTTTGTTCGCCTTCTAGCTTCTGAACGATGCGTGTCATGTTGCGAATTTAACAAAAAGTCGGGCGCAAAGGCCAGAATATAGTTAAGCTATTGATAATAAATGTTTTTATTTATATCTGTAAAACCATCGGCGTTAACCTTCTGTTTAATATCTCAGGGCATTCTAAAAGAATAAGCGGAGTGAAAAAACAATGCACGATATGCCCGGCGCAGGCGCTTTGAAATTTGCTCTATCTTTGGGCATGATGATCAATATGTCTTTGCTTTTGGGCTTGACCCAAAAAGACATGGGCGATCAGATCATGGACAATATCCGCACCATCCATAAATCCGCCGCGATCATAAAAAAGAACGAGTCTTTCGTAAAATCGGCCTATAAGCAGCTTGCCGAAATCGATCTCAAAGATTTTGCCAAGGCCGAAGAAATTTCTTATTAGCCTAATTTATATGAAGCTTCGGGCAAGTAGTTGCGCGCGCCGTCACCAGGATGGCTTGAAAAAAGCGTCAATTCAGAAATTGAAAATTCTTCCGTCTTAAAATTGCTATTTTGCACCAAATAGCCTTCGAGCCATTCCATCGGCGTGCGGTGCAATCGGCCCAAGGTCACATGCGGCGTAAAGCGACGGTGATCCGGCCCCGCGCCGGCGCGCGAAACGGCAGATTCCACCTTGCTGTGCAGATGATATAGCGCCTCGTTGCGCTCTACCCCCGCCCAAACCGCATGCGCTTTTTCCGGGGGACCAAACTGGCCCACGCCGGAAAGACGCAAGCGCAAGGATTTCGCCTGAATTTCAAGCAGCGCGCCGTCGATATCTGCGGCAAGCCGGTTGTCAATTTCTCCGATAAAACGCAAGGTGATATGAAACCCATTGGGATCGACCCACTTTGCGCCAGGAAGGCCGCAACACAAGGCGGAAAGACTCTGCCTTATATTTTGTGGCAATTGCAGACCAACGAATAAACGTATCATGGGGCTTTTCTCGTAACGGCTTTACATTCCCTGCCGATTGACCTATAAATTTTATACCTCTTTATTTAGCATCCTATTTTTTTCATGTCTTATATTTATTGGCTCGGCATCGCTATTTTGTTGCTATTGATTGAGATCATGGCGCCGGCGTTCTTTTTCGTTTTTTTTGCTTTTTCCGCGCTCATCGTTGCCTTTCTTAAATTTTTCGGCTTTTTGCCGGAACTTAGCGCGCAAATCCTGGTTTTCTCAATCGCCGCGATCGCCAGCCTTTTGCTGCTGCGCCAGAAATTCAAAAGCGGAATCGCGTCAACGCAGGCAGCTTCCATAATAAATGACCAGAGCCTGATTCTAAGCGTCGACATTCCCGCTCAATCGCTTGGCCAAGTAGAATATCAGGGTTCCGCCTGGGCGGCATTCAACCAAGATGCCGCTCCGCTGCGCCAGGGGGAAAGCGCCTACATTATCCGCATCGACGGCGTTAAGTTGATTCTTAGCCGCCATAAAGGAGAATAGCATGGAAGAAGGTTCTTTTTTCTTAACGTTTATCTTGCTTGTCTTTGCGTTTGTTTTCATTATGCGTGTGGTGCGCGTGGTGCCGCAACAGCAGGTATTCATCGTCGAGCGCCTTGGCCGTTACCACCGCACGCTTAGCGCCGGCTGGCATTTCGTCATTCCAATCGTCGATTCGGTACGCTACAAGCATTCGCTGAAAGAAATCGTGCTCGATATCCCACCGCAGATTTGTATTACTAAGGACAATGTCCAGGTGGAAATAGACGGCATCGTGTTTTTCCGCGTTCTTGACCCGGCCAAGGCGTCTTATGGCGTCGCCGATTATGTCACCGGGCTTGTGCAGCTGGCACAAACATCCCTGCGATCTGAAATCGGCAAGATCGACCTTGACCGCACCTTCGAAGAACGCACCCGCGTCAATATCGAAGTGGTTAGCTCGATTGACCGCGCGTCCGATCCTTGGGGCGTCAAGGTTTTGCGTTATGAAATCAAGTCCATCACCCCGCCGCGCGACGTTCTTGCCGCCATGGAAAAGCAAATGCGCGCAGAACGGGAAAAACGCGCCACGGTTCTGCAATCCGAAGGGGAGCGCGATTCACGCATCAATTCCGCCGAAGGCCACAAGCAAGAAGTCATCAAACAGTCCGAGGCCGACAAAGCCCGCCAAATTAACGAAGCTTTGGGCCAGGCAGAGGCGATTCTATCGGTCGCCCGCGCCACCGCGCAAGGCTTGATGGATGTAGCCAACAGCCTGAACGCCCCCGGTGGACGGGATGCCGCCACCTTGCGCATAGCGGAAAATTACCTAATGCAGTTCGGCGAGCTTGCCAAAAGCAACAATACCATGATCATCCCCGCCAATACCGCGGATTTGGGGGCCATGGTGGCTACCGCGACCAGCCTGTTCGACAAAACCAAAAAAACCGCCTAAAAGGCCATTTATTGACGGCTTAACCCATCCGTTTTCCCTTGAAAATGGGCGGGTTTAACGCCATCTTATGCTTATGGCTGCTTAGCCCTTTCGAATTAACAAGGAGTTGGATCATGGCAGAAAGAGATTACACCCAAATCGGCGCAGGCGGATTTAGCGCCACAGCCGCTACGGTCGATGCCGGGCTGCGCCGCTTTATGATCGGCGTTTACAACTATATGCTCGGCGCCCTAGGGCTAACCGGCCTGGTTTCTTTTTACATCGGCCAGCAATATGAATTGCTGTACGCTTTGGTAAATTCCGGCTTGATGTGGGTTGTGCTGCTCGCCCCGCTGGGCCTGGCGTTTTTTATGGGCTGGCGGATCAACACCATGTCGGTTAAAACCGCACAGACGGTGTTTTGGCTGTTTTCCGTTCTTATCGCGGTCGGGCTGTCTCCTATATTCTTGACCTATACCAATGAAAGCATCGCGCGGACTTTCTTTATTACTGCCGCGACCTTCGGCGGGATGAGTCTTTATGGCTATACCACCAAGCGCGATTTGACCTCGATCGGGTCGTTCCTTATCATGGGCGTTTGGGGCCTTATCGTCGCCAGCCTGGTCAATATCTTTTTGGGCAGCAGCCTTTTGGGGTATGCCATATCTTGCCTGGGCGTTTTGATCTTTACCGGTCTTGCCGCTTATGACACCCAAAAAATCAAGGAAAGCTATTATTCCGCCGACAGCCCGGAAATAGCCGCGAAGAAATCCATATTCGGCGCTTTAAATCTTTATATGGATTTTATCAATTTGTTTATCAGCCTGCTGCGCCTGATTGGCGAGCGCCGCTAAGAGAAGGCACAACTGAACCTGACAAAACCCGGGGAAATTTCCCCGGGTTTTTTGTTGTATAAAACACATCAGTGCAACCAGCATACGCGGGCAGTATTTTTATAGGAAATATGCCTTGGCAGCGTTTTATTAATTTATTTTCCTTATCCTATAGGCTCCTGCCAAAATGAGGAAACATGGGAATCGTCAATCCAACGCTGCTTCTGGTAGAGGATACGCCGTCACTCGCGGCTCTTTACACAGAATATCTTGCAAAGGAAAAGCTGCATATAAGACATGTAGGCAGCGGCGGAGACGCCTTGTTGGAAATCAACAGAAATCCGCCCAATATAATTTTGCTGGACCTCAACCTGCCGGATATGAACGGGCTTGACATCCTGCGCTATGTCCATGAAAAGCGCATTGCATCGATCGTTATTATCATTACCGCCTATGGCTCGATCAACATCGCCGTCGAAGCGATGCGTTTCGGGTGCTATGATTTTATCGTCAAACCCTTTACATCGAACCGCTTGAACATAACCATACGCAACGCGGTCGAAAAATTCCGCCTGCACGAAATCGTGCACAGACTAAGCGCCCAAACCGGCCGGGAAAAAATTTTTGGATTTATAGGGTCTTCTCCGGTCATGCAGGCGGTTTATGACACTATTGAAACCGCTGCCAGCTCCAAAGCCACAATTTTCATCACGGGCGAATCCGGAACGGGCAAAGAAGTTTGCGCCGACGCCATTCACCGGCAAAGCGGACGCAGCGCGGGTCCCTTTATCGCGCTGAATTGCGGCGCCATTCCAAAGGATCTGATGGAATCCGAGATATTCGGCCATGTGAAGGGAGCGTTCACCGGCGCTACATCCGACAGGTTGGGGGCTGCCAGCCTGGCGCATGGCGGCACGCTGTTCCTCGACGAGATATGCGAGATGGACTTGGCGCTGCAAACAAAATTCCTGCGCTTTATACAGACCGGATCGTTTAGCAAGGTAGGCAGCGATAAGGCGGAATCCGTCGATGTGCGCTTTATCTGCGCCACCAACCGCGATCCCTGGAACGAGGTCAAAGAAGGCCGCTTTCGCGAAGACTTATATTACCGGATGATGGTGATCCCGATAGAATTACCGCCATTAAAAATACGCGACGGCGACGTCATCGCAATCGCAAGGCATTTTCTGGATATTTTTTCCAAGGAAGAGGGCAAATCTTTTCGTGATTTCAGCGCCGAGGCGCTGTCCGTCCTTGCCGGATATTCCTGGCCTGGCAATGTGCGCCAATTGCAGAACGTAATCCGTCAGATCGTTGTGATGCATGACGCCGATTTCGTTACCAAAGCGATGCTGCCGGCTCAAATATTCGAGCGCCAAGCCGATTGGGCGGCAAGAGCCGATTTTATGCCTTTCCCTCAAGTACAGAAGCTCGTCTCTGCGGCAATAAAACCTTTATGGCTTTTGGAAAAAGAGGCCATCGAGCAAGCAATAACTTCCTGCGATGGCAATGTGCCAAAGGCGGCCGCCCTGCTGGAAGTCAGCGCATCGACCTTGTACCGCAAGAAAATGGCCTGGGACGCGAAAGCTAACCTGCCTGGCAATTTGGATATTGGCAGCAACGCCGCTGCCCACCTATCCTAATTTATTCCGCTGCAAAAAAAGAGGGGGCCTTTCGGCCCCCTCCCTCGCGTTTCCGCTTGAATCGGCTATTGGCCGGTCCAAGTCGAATCTGCTGCGTTCAAGTAGACAAAGTAAGATTTGCCTGCTTCGAGCGCTGTTAGGCTGTTATTCGTGGTACCACGAATCCAGGTGCGAACACCGGTGCGGACTGCACCAGCGCCATCGCCGTTACGGCGTGCGCCTGCTTCGATAATCATGCCGACGGCAGCGTTATCGGAGCCGGAGTTACCCAGATTGCCAGGGCTTGCCACCGCTGCTTGTGCGGTGATCAGATGCCAGCCGGCAGCCAGGTTCATGCTGGATGCGGTGCTTGCAGTGACCGGGTAGAACAAGGTGTCTTGGTTCAAGACAGCCACGCTGTTGCCCGAGTCTCTGTAGGCGATACCATAACCGGAAACGAATGAGTTACCGATATTGTCCACATTGTGCTGGTTAACCGAGAAGGAGGACTTAACCGCTCCACCAACGAGGGTGAAGGCTTCGTCATCCGTGCCTTGGTTGAACTTCCACAACGCATATGGTGCGCCAGTAGATTGGTTGATCGTGGTAAAGAAGCGGTACGCGCGGAAATCTGCCAAAGCAGAGGTCGTGCGGGCCAATTCACCAGGGGTACCAACCAGCTGATAGCCGGTCGAGTCAGCAAGATCAACCGACAAGATGCGATCCAAGCGGAAGGCAGCAACCAACGTTCCGTTTGCGCCGTTGTTATTGACGAAGTCAATGAACGGAGAATCGGAAACACCGGCTGTGACGGTGGTCTTGATGTCTTGCGCGAACGGCAAGTAGCCAGTCAACGACTTGTCAGCGAAGGTTACTGGAACCCAGCTGCTGGTCGTCGCGCCGTTTTGGCGAACGGAGATGATCACGAACTGATCACCGCCGCTGAGCGGACGGCTGTTGGTACCAACATTGAGGCGGAATACGCCATCCGTACCGTTCACGACCGCATAGCGCGCGGATTCGATCGCGGTGTAGGACAGAGGCCCGTCAACAAATACCAAGGTGCCGCTGACCGTGCTGCCTGCGGAGGTAATAGCGCCGCTGGACACGTTCAAGCTGGCCACATAGTCAGTTTGCTGACCGGATGGCGCACCTGGGTTGGTGAGGTGGATGGTTGCGCTGATACCGTTTCCTTGTTCGTTGGCTGCGCCGTCATGAACGACACGGATCCAAACAGGAATTGTGGTTACAGAGCTGCCGCGGATGCTGGCTTCGTACAGCGCCGTGTCAAAAGCGGTTGTGCCGCCGTTGAATGCCAAGGCAACGTCTTTGTTGTTGCCTGTGCAGTTACATGGAACCGTTGCGTAGCCGCGATCGACGATCCGGTGCGTTTCAAAACGCATCAGGTCTGCGCGAACCAAGGTACCTTGCGGTACTGCGACTGTGCCGTTGGTCGTAACCGTACCACGGATTTCCATAGAGAACAGGTTGTCCGAGTTTGCCGGAATATCAACCGCACTTGGGCCGAAGGTAGCCAAAACATTGGCATCGCTGTCAGCTAAGTAGGTTGTGGCAGATGTGGTGTAGGTTACTTGAACCGTTTGACCTTCGACTTGGCGCAGGTTTACACCATTGCCAGGCAGGGTCAGGTTGACGATGTTGCTGGTGATTGCAGCAGCAGTCGGCGTTAC
>JACCDG010950218.1_pt1 | contig 21678 bp, 18 predicted proteins | sample 7442471 | NCBI WGS metagenome assembly JACCDG01 (sample SAMN15323444, study PRJNA562643) | freshwater metagenome | isolation source: river surface water | place: USA:Blue River Watershed | collected 2017-08-17 | reverse complement strand
GGGCAGACCGGGGTAGTAGACCTTGTCAACGGCAGGCTGTTGCTCAAGCCATTGCGCGAACTTCATGGCATTGGCGCTTTGCGCGGCCATGCGAATGGACAAGGTTTCCAGGCCCTTGAGCACGATCCAGGCATTGAAGGGCGACAAGGTCATGCCAGCGCCACGCAGCGTGGTCATCAAGGGACCGTTGATGATGGCATCGGGTCCACATACGGCACCGGCCAGCACCCGCCCCTGTCCATCCAGATACTTGGTGCCTGAGTGGATGATCAGGTCCGCCCCCATCTCAACAGGCTTTTGCAAAGCTGGTGTGCAGAAACAGTTATCAACGGCCAGCAAGGCTCCTGCGGCATGGGCAACGTCTGCCAGGGCCTGGATGTCACAGACTTCGGTCAGGGGGTTGCTAGGCGTTTCGGCCAGCAGCAGCTTGGTGTTGGGCTTGATGGCATCGCGCCATTGCTGCACATCGGTCTGCGACACGAAGGTCGTCTCGACCCCAAACTTGCCAAACTGGGTTTGCAGCAGGGTGATGGTCGAACCAAACACGCTTTGCGAGCAAACGATGTGATCCCCTGCCTTGAGCAAGGCCATCACGGTCAACAAGATGGCGCTCATGCCGCTGGAGGTGGCAATGCAAGCCTCGGTGCCTTCAAGCGCAGCCAAGCGGCGCTCGAACATCATCGTGGTCGGGTTGGTGAAGCGCGTGTAAACAAACGCTTCTTCTTCGTTGGCAAAACGTGCTGCCGCCGTGGCCGCATCGGGGTGGTTGAAGCTGCTTGTCAAAAACAGTGCTTCAGAGTTTTCGTTCCACTGCGTGGCAGGCAGGCCCTCGCGGACCGCCAGCGTCTCGATGTGGGCATCGGCTGGCAGGTCTTTGCGAGGCAGACGTTTTTTCGTGTCAGACGAGGCCATGGGGCCCTCCGATGTCGTCAATCAGGTTTATTTTGCAAAGCCAAACGGGAGTTGACGGCATCGTCCTCACCCTTTTGAGTCAGGCGCTGCGATTCGATGGCGGCAAAGTCGGCTGCGCTCACATCACCTGTGATGTAGTGGCCATCAAAACACGAAGCCTCAAAGCCCACGATCTTGGGGTTGAGCTTGGCCACCACAGCCTTCATGGCATCCACGTCTTGATAGATCAAGGCATCACAGCCGATGATCTGACGGATGTCTTCCAGCGTGCGGCCGTGCGCCACCAGTTCAGCCTTGGTGGGCATATCGATACCGTAAACGTTCGGGAAGCGGACAGGAGGTGCTGCAGAGGCCAGGTAGACCTTGGCAGCACCGGCTTCACGCGCCATTTGCACGATCTCTTTGGAGGTGGTGCCGCGCACGATGGAGTCATCGACCAACAACACGTTACGGCCCTTGAACTCCAAGCCAATGGCGTTGAGCTTTTGGCGCACGGACTTCTTGCGAACGCCTTGACCAGGCATGATGAAGGTGCGACCGACGTAACGGTTCTTCACGAAGCCTTCGCGGTAAGGCTTACCCAGCTTTTGCGCCAATTGCATGGCCGAAGGACGGCTGGACTCTGGGATCGGAATGACCACGTCGATCTCGGATGGAGGCATCGTCGAGATCACACGCTGGGCCAAGGTTTCACCCATTTCAAGGCGAGCCTGGTAAACCGACACACCATCCATGACAGAGTCGGGACGAGCCAAGTACACGTACTCGAACATACAAGGGTTGAGCACGGGGTTCTCAGCGCACTGCTCGGCATGCACCACGCCGTCCAGGTCGATGAACAAGGCTTCGCCAGGGGCCACATCACGCACAAAGCGGTGACTGGTGCCTTCCAGCGCCACGGATTCGCTGGCGACCATGACTTCACGGCCTTCAGGCAAATCTGCCTCACCGTAGCACAGCGGACGGATACCAAACGGATCACGGAAAGCCACCATGCCATAACCTGCGATCAGGCAGATGACGGCGTAAGAGCCCTTGATGCGCTTGTGCACAGCACGCACGGCCTTGAACACGGCAGCGGGGGTCAGCGGCAATTCACGGCCAGCCAATTCCAGCTCGTGGGCCATGACGTTGATCAGGACTTCGGTGTCGCTGTCGGTGTTGAGGTGGCGACGATCAATGTCGAACAACTCAGCGCGCAAAGCGTGAGCGTTCGTCAGGTTGCCGTTGTGGACCAGGACCAGACCGAATGGAGCGTTGACATAGAAAGGCTGAGCCTCTTCTTCGTTGAACGCATTGCCAGCGGTGGGATAACGCACTTGACCCAGACCAACGGTACCGGGCAAGGCACGCATGTCACGCGTACGGAACACGTCCTTGACCATGCCGCGAGCCTTGTGCATGAAGAACTTGCGTCCGTTTGCATCAGGGCCCGCCGTCACGATGCCGGCTGCATCTTGACCACGGTGTTGCAGCAGCAACAGCGCGTCATAGATCAGTTGGTTGACTGGCGTCTTGGAAATCACTCCGACGATGCCGCACATGGTTCACCTCTTCAAAATGCTTAAAAACTGATCAGGACTGCTCGGGCAAGAATTTGACCACTTGCTCGGGCAACAAAGGGGTCAACCCCTTCAACAATACGTTCAACCAGACGACCGAGCGTGAGGACTGCCACACTTCCCAGGTCGCCAAAGGCGTCAGATTGACCAACGTGCAGACCAACAAGGCCACGATCACGCCACGCATCAACCCAAATCCAGCCCCCAGGGCGCGATCTGCACCACTGAGCGCCGAGGCCCGAATCACTTTGCTGATGGCCCAAGACACCAAAGCCCAGGCCACCCACACCAACACAAACACCACCAACATGCCCGCCGCCTGGTTGATGGACGACCCAGGCTTGCCAACCGGCACATGCTGAGCCATGTCCGCACCCCACCATTGGGCCACGAAGTACGACACCATCCAGGCCGCCAGCGACATCACTTCCATCACGAAGCCGCGCCAAATACCCACAATCATGGACAGAGCCAAACCCAGACCGATCAGCAGATCGATCAAAGTCCAGGCGTCCCCACCCACTTCAGACACTGGCATGCTTGAATCGACTCATCAGAGGGTCAACAAAGCACCAGGCAGACCCGCTTTTTTCAATGCGGCCATGGCCTTGTCTGCAGATGCTTTGTCCTCAAACGGACCGAGTCGAACACGAATTTTTTTAGCGGAATCAGCCCCGATGACCTGGGTGTAGGTCTTCAAGCCAGCACGCTCAGCTTTCATACGCACTTCACGGGCCGAAGGCACATCGGAAAACGCGCCAATTTGAACAACATAGCGAACAGCTGCTGCACTGGCCGGCTTGTCATTTGACGCAGCAGATTTCGCTGCGGGCGCAGAAGGCTTGGCAGCAACAGGTTTGACAGGTTCTTTAACAGCAGGCTTCTTTTCGTCGACTTTGACAGCCGCCACACGACTTTCAGTTTTCGGCGCGGCTACAGCCGCTTTAGGAGCGGGACTGTCTTCAATGAATTCTTCTTTGGCGTCTGCTGCATCCGGCTGAGGCTTGGTCACAGACTTGACTTGCGCTTGAACGCCAGGCTTGCTGGATGCAGCACTCAAACCGGGCGCGGACGCGCCTTGCTGAACAACAGCAATGTCCATCGCCATGGGCCGAGGCTTGGTTTCAAACAGCCACGGAAAACCAATGACCCCCGCCCCAACCAAAACAGCCATGCCGATCAAGCGACGACGCGCGCGGACGCGCACTGCTTCCACGTCTGCCTGCGTCAGGGAGACAGGTTCAGCACCAGGCCGCTGGCCGGAAGCACCCGGAATGATGCGCTTGAGAAAGGATGGCAGAGGCATGCTCGAAAATGCGGGCTCGGTAGGCGGATTACTTCAAGTGAGGTGCATTGAGCTTGGGCAGCCCATCGTGCAACACCCCACCAACGGTGAAAAACGACCCAAAGACCAAGATTCTATCTTCCGGGTTGGCTTCGGACAGCGCTGCTTTCAATGCCGACATCGGATCAGCATGCTGAGACACCGTCGATTTGGGGGCAACCAATGAACTGCCAGACGCCTTGGCTTGCTCAATCACCTCTGCCAAATGCGCAGCTGAAGCCGCACGCTGCGTAGGCAAATCGGTGCAATACCAACCATCGATCACCGGCAACAATTTGGTCACCATGCCTGCGGCATCTTTGTCGGCCATGGCGCCCCACACAGCAAAGGTGCGGGGGAAGTAGCCCATTTGGTCCAAATTGACAGCCAGCGTGGCTGCGGCATGAGGGTTGTGCGCCACGTCCAGAATCAAGGTAGGTTGACCCGGGATGATCTGAAAACGCCCTGGCAACTCCACCGTGGCCAGGCCCGTTTTGACCGCCTGAGCCGAGACTGGCAAGCGGTTACGCACCGACTCCAGTGCTGCGAGCACGCCAGACGCATTCAACAACTGGTTGGCGCCACGCAAGGCTGGGTAAGCCATGCCATTGAAGCGTTTGGTACGGCCGCCCCAGGACCACTGCTGCCGGTCGCCAGCATAGTTGTGATCTCGACCAAACAGCCACAAGTCTGCCCCGATGTCTTGGGCGTAGGCGGCCACACTGGCGGGCGGCTGCGGATCAGACACCACCGCCGGGCGCCCTGCCCGCATGATGCCGGCCTTTTCTCGGCCAATCGCTTCGCGATCCGGGCCCAGATAGTCCATGTGATCCAGATCGATGCTGGTGATCACTGCGCAATCCGGGTCCACGATGTTGACGGCATCCAGTCGACCACCCAAACCGACTTCCAGGATCACGGCATCCAGGCCGGATTGAGCCAACAAGCTCATGATGGCCAAGGTTGTGAACTCGAAATAGGTCAGGCCGATGTCGCCACGAGCTTGCTCGACGGCGGCAAAGCAAGGCACCAGGTCATCCGCCTTCACAGGCACGCCCATGATCAGGCAGCGTTCTTCAAAATGGACCAAATGGGGCGAGCCATACACCCCGACACGGAACCCGGAGGACAGCAAGATGCCCTCCAGCATCGCGCAAGTCGAGCCCTTGCCGTTGGTGCCCGCCACCGTGAACACGACCGGGGCCCCGTCAACCGGCTCAGACCCCATGGGTGTACCCAAGACCACCCCCATGCTGCGCCAGACCTGCGACACGCGATCCAAGCCCAGGTCAATGCCAACGGGATGCAATTGCTCGCAGTGCGACAGCCAATCGGCCAAGGTAGTCATTTCAGCAAGTGGACGAGAAGGCATGGGACAGGCCGCTCAAGGTAAAAAAGGGCTTGGCAGGAAACAAAACGGGCTGCATTAAAGCAGCCCGCTCAGCGTGGGAGGCAAAAAATCAAGCAGCCACAGCGTCAGCTGGTTGGCGCAGCAAAATGGCCAGTTGACGCGCGATGTTCATGCGCAACTCGCGACGGTCCATGATCATGTCGATGGCACCCTTTTGAAGCAAGAACTCAGCGCGCTGGAAGCCTTCTGGCAGCACTTCGCGCACCGTGTTTTCAATCACGCGGGGGCCGGCAAAACCGATCAAAGCACGGGGCTCGGCAATGACCACGTCACCCATGAAGGCAAACGAGGCGGACACGCCACCCATGGTCGGGTCACACAGCACGCTGATGTAGGGCAACTTGGCCTTGGCCAAGCGAGTCAACGCTGCGTTGGTCTTGGCCATTTGCATCAGGCTCATCAGGCCTTCTTGCATACGGGCGCCACCGGTTGCCGTGAACGACACGAACGGCATCTTTTGTTCAACAGCCGCCTCGACGCCGCGCACGAAACGCTCGCCCACCACGGAGCCCATCGAGCCGCCCATGAAGTCAAACTCAAAGCACGCAGCCACAACCGGCACGCTGTGAACGGAACCACCCAAGACGACCAGCGCATCGGTTTCACCCGTGGCTTCCATGCCTTGCTTGAGTCGATCTGTGTATTTTTTGTTGTCCTTGAACTTCAAGGCATCAACGGGCAGCACTTCCTGGCCGATTTCGAAGCGGCCTTCAGCATCCAAAAAGGCATCCAGACGCGCACGGGCACCAATGCGGTGATGGTGGCCGCACTTGGGGCACACGTTCACATTGGCTTCGAGGTCGTTTTTGTAAAGAACCGTCTCGCAAGAGGGGCACTTGACCCACAAGCCTTCCGGAACCGAGCGGCGTTCAGCCGGGTCAGTCGGTTGAATCTTGGGGGGCAGCAGTTTCTCAAGCCAACTCATCGTCAGGCTCCTTTCAAAGTATCCAGCGCAGTACGGATTTCAGTGATGAAACCACGTGCCGCTTCCACCACGGTAGCCGGAGTTTGGGTTTCTAGCAACTGCACAATGCGAGAACCAATCACGACAGCGTCCGAAACCGCAGCCACAGCCTTGGCCGTTTCCGCATCGCGAATACCAAATCCAACACCCACAGGCACATTCACGTGTGCCTTGATGCGCGGCACCATATCAGCAACCGCAGCGGTATCCAAGTGACCCGCGCCCGTCACACCCTTCAGTGAGACGTAATACACATAACCGGCAGCAACTTGGCCCACATCGGCCATGCGCTTTTCAGTTGACGTAGGGGCCAGCAAGAAAATCGGCGCCAGATCAGCCGACTTCAAGCGAGCAGCAAACTCCTGGCACTCTTCTGGTGGGTAGTCCACCACCAGCACACCGTCCACACCAGCGGCCTTGGCATCACGCACAAAGCTGCCATCACCATGGTGGTGGTCGTAACACTCGATTGGGTTGGCGTAACCCATCAACACCACGGGCGTGGCGGCGTTGCGCGTACGGAAGCGTTTGACGTCTTCCAGCACATGCACCAACGAAATGCCCTTGGTCAGCGCACGCTCGGCTGCTTTTTGGATCACCGGGCCATCGGCCATCGGATCAGAGAAAGGCACACCCAACTCAATCACGTCGGCGCCTGCGTCAGCGATGCCCCACATCAACTCGGCGGTGAGTTCTGGAAAGGGGTCGCCACAGGTGATGTACGGAATCAAGGCTTTGCGGCCCTGCGCCTTCAAGTTGGAAAAAACGACATCAATGCGATTGCTCATGCTCATGCCCCCTTCACCGACAGACCGCGACAGGAAGGACGGCAGTAGAACTCGGCACCGGTCAAGTCAGCCACGGTGCCAATGTCCTTGTCACCACGACCGGACAGGTTGACCAGAACGTGCTGATCTGGGCGCATGGATGCAGCCAACTTCATGCCATAGGCCACAGCGTGTGAGGACTCCAGCGCCGGGATGATGCCTTCGGTGCGGCACATGCGGTGGAAGGCTTCCAGCGCTTCCTTGTCGGTGATGCCGACGTACTCAGCCCGACCAATGTCTTTGAGGTAAGCGTGTTCTGGGCCGACACCTGGGTAGTCCAAACCGGCAGACACAGAGTGCGTCTCGGTGATCTGACCATTGGCGTCTTGCAGCAGGTACGTACGGTTGCCGTGCAAGACACCTGGGGTGCCCAATTGCAGGGACATGGAATGCTTGCCGCTGGCGGCGCCCTCGCCCGCTGCCTCGACACCGATCAGGCGCACCTGTTCATGGTTGATGTAGGGGTAGAAAATGCCCATCGCATTGCTACCGCCACCCACACAAGCCACCACGGCATCTGGCTGACGGCCGATTTGCTCGGGCATCTGCTTGAGGCACTCTTCACCGATCACGCTTTGGAAGTCACGCACCATGGCAGGATACGGATGTGGCCCTGCCACCGTGCCGATGATGTAGAAGGTGTTTTCGACGTTGGTGACCCAGTCACGCATGGCTTCGTTCAGCGCATCTTTCAAAGTCTTGCTGCCCGACTCGACCGGCACCACTTTGGCGCCCAGCAAATGCATGCGATACACGTTGGGGGACTGACGCTTGACGTCTTCCGAGCCCATGTAGACCACGCATTCCATGCCATAACGGGCACAAATGGTGGCTGTGGCCACGCCGTGCTGGCCCGCGCCGGTTTCAGCGATCACACGGGGCTTGCCCATGCGCTTGGCCAGCAAAGCCTGACCAATGGTGTTGTTGACCTTGTGTGCGCCGGTGTGATTGAGGTCTTCACGCTTGAAGTGAATCTGCGCACCACCCAACTCACGGCTGAGACGCTCAGCGTGATAAATCGGGCTGGGGCGACCGACAAAGTGGGCCAACTCACGACGGAATTCAGCCAGGAACTCTGGGTCGTTGCGATAGTGCTCGTAAGCGTCCTTGAGTTGATCCAAAGCCTGGATCAAGGTTTCAGACACAAAGGTGCCGCCGTAAGGGCCAAAGTGGCCACGAGCGTCGGGCTGTTGGTAATTCAGCATGAAGATCTCATTGAACAAACCGCACGGGAACGCGATAACTCGCCATGTGAAACGGATTCACACAGCTTCGGCACATTGCCGATCGGCCGCCCGCACGGCCTGACAGAACTGGCGCATCAACTGGGCATCCTTGATGCCTTTGGCAGCTTCCACACCAGAGCTCACATCCACAGCCCATGGCCGCACTTGTTTGACACCGTCCATCACATTGCCTGGGTGCAAACCACCCGACAAGATCATGGGACGAGACAAACCTTGCGGCAGCAAGGACCAATCAAAAACCTGACCTCCCCCACCGTAGCCTTCTACATGGGCGTCGACCAAAATGGCCTGCGCATTGGGGTAGGAACAGGCGAAGTCTAACAAATTGAAACCGGGTGCCATCCGGGCGGCCCGAAAGTAAGGCCGTTGCGCTTGATCACAATCAGATGGCAGCTCATCACCATGAAACTGCCAAACGGCATGAGGCACCGCCTCCCTAGCCGCTTGCAACAGGCTGGCTGAAGCGTTGACGAACAGCAAAACGGGCGTCACGAATGGCGGCAACAAGGCCGCCAACTCTTTGGCGCGCTGAGCACTGACGTAACGCGGGCTTTTTTCGTACAGGACGAAGCCAATGGCATCAGCCCCAGCCTGAACCGCATCGATCACATCGGCTTCACGGGTCAACCCACAAATCTTGATGCGGGTGCGGTGATCGGAAGGCAAGGACATGGGCTCGGCAAAAGTCGACAAGCCCGTATTGTCTCAAGAATTACCCGGCAGCCAAGCCATACCCGGAACTTCCTGAGGGATGCCCCAGCGCTCGTCGTAGCGGGGGCCCAGGAAATACAAGCCGTCGGGCGAGAATGTTGGAGCCGCAGCGTCTCGATTGCGCGCAGCCAGTACGTCCTTCATCCAATCAGCAGGCTGGGCACCAGTGCCAACGGTGATCAGGCAACCCATGATGTTGCGGATCATGTGATGCAGGAAGGCGCTGCCTTCAAAGTCAAACCGCCAATACGGACCGTGTTTGGACACCCCGATATGGCGCAAGGTTTTGACCGGCGTGGGCGACTGGCATTGCGCTGAGCGGAATGAACTGAAGTCATGCTCACCAATCAGATGCAGCGCCGAAGCTTGCATGGCCGCTTGATCCATCGGCCTGAAAACCCACCCGACTTGCCCTGTCTCGATGGCTGGACGGACCGCTGACTCCAACAAGATATAGGCGTAGCGACGGCCTCGCGCGCTGTTGCGGGCGTGAAACTCAGGCGTGACTTCGATGGCCCATTGCACCGCGATGTCACGCGGCAAAAAAGCATTCGGCCCACGCACCCACGAGAAGGGGTCGCGACTGATGTCCGTATCGAGGTGCACCACCTGGTTGATGCCATGCACACCAGCGTCAGTTCTGCCTGCACACATGACCTTGATGGGCCGCGCAGCGAACTGGGTCAAGGCATGCTCTAAAGCATCTTGCACGGTGCCACCGGATGGCTGACTTTGCCACCCTTTGTAGGTCGTGCCTCGATAAGAAACGCCAAGGGCGATCCGCCGGATCGCCCCTGTGTTTGAAGCCGGGGATGACTCCCCGCTTCTCACTTCATGAACCATGAATCAGCTCAAGCTATCAAGCATGGCTTGCGCCTTGGCTTGCAAGCCGCCTTCAGCATTTGCCACAACTTCTTGCAGCAACTCACGGGCACCGTCCAAGTCACCGATTTGACGGAACTCTTCAGCCAACTCGAACTTGCGCTCCATTGGATCTTCAGGAGGAGGCAGATCAGGAGCCTTACCACCCAGTAGGTCCTCATCCAGGCTGAAGCCACTGTCAACCGGTGCGCCAGGGGCGTCCATGGTCAAGTCAATGCTGCTCAAGCCAAAGTCAGACGATGCGGCTGGCGCAGGGGCTGCAGCTGGTGCAGCAGCTGGTTCGTCCAAGGACAAATCGAAGTCCAAACCACCATCATCGACCGGAGGCAACGGAGCCTCTTCGACCGGCAATGGCGCTGGCTCAGTACCAGGCACGTCCAGGACTGGCAGATCAACGTCAGACGAGGCCTGAGCGGCATCATCCAACGGCATCGGCGCAGAGATATCCAGATCAATGCTATCCAGATCAGCCACATCGACATGCTCAGCGGCTACCGCAGCTGCTGGCGCCGTCTCAGGCAGCGTGTCCAATTGGGCGAACGCTGGCACCACAGATGCTGGCAAGGTGCTGGCACCCAGAGGGTCATGCGGCTGGTTGACATTCAACGGCTCAGCAGAAGGCTGACCGCCTGGTTGGTAAAGCGGATTCTCTGGATCGATACCCAGGCCCATTTCTTGAGCCTTGGTCCAGTCTTCACCGTGACCACCCGTCAAGTCGTACAGCTGGACAGCCAATTGCTCGAAGCCCTTGGTGTCACGACGCTTGGCATAGACCTCCAACAGCTTGACGCGAACGGCCAAGCGATCAGGCGTGCTGCGCAGTGCTTCCTTGAGGATTTCCTCTGCCTGCAAGTCACGGCCGTATGCCAGATATACATCGGCTTCAGCCACTGGATCGACATCACCGATGGCATCCAACTGGCTCAGCGAGTAGCTCATGGACGAAGGACCACCGGACGCATCACGGGTGTCCACGCGCTGACCACCGCTAGCGCCAAAGAACGAATCAGGCTGCAGACGGCTTTCCAGGAAGGACGTCTCACCCGTATCCGAGCGACGGCGAGAGCGCAGGAACATGCCGACACCAGCCAACAAGGCCAGACCTGCACCACCGGCTGCCAACAGCATAGGGTTCAGGGATTCAAGCAGACTTGGCTGCGCAGCCTCTGGCTGTGGCACAGCGGCAGGAATACCTGGAACGGATGCTGCCGGCTTAGGCTCAGAAGCGACCGAGGCCACCGTCGCCACCGAAGTGGCGGCTTGAGATGCTGCTTCAACAGGAGCGCTTGGCTCGACAACTGGAGCGGAGGCCACAACGGGAGCAGGAGCTGGAGCTGGCACAGGGGCCGGCGCAGGCGCAGGTACCGGAGCAGGTGCTGGCTTCACAGGCTGAGCCACAGGCGCTGGGACTGGGACTGGAGCCGGTGCTGGCTTGGCAGCAGAAGCCGCTGCGGCCTTTTCCTTCAGCTTGCGCAGATCTTCCAGGTTCTTGGACAGCTCAGCCACACGGGTGTTGCTGTCTTCCTTGGCGCGAGCCTTGGCCACGCGGTCTTCGGCTGCAGGCGCAGCACCCTTGCTCATGCCGCCCTTACTCAGGGTCAGCTTGTCAGGGGTCGGTGCAGCAGCTTGCTTTTGATCGCGAACTTCAGCCTGGACCTTGCCGGAGGCTTGACGCTGTGGCTGCTCAGGCGCAGTCGCAGTGACGGTACCAGCCAATTGCTGACGATAGTTCGAGAAGTCTGAGCTTTGAGCCAGGATGGTTTGACGAGCCTGCTCAGGCGTCAACTCTTTGGCCTGTTCTGCTGTGGGCATATTCAGCACCACGCCAGACTTCAGGCGGTTCATGTTGTTGCCAAAGAAGGCTTGTGGGTTTTGACGATACAAGCCCACCAACATCTGATCCAGCGACACACCGGTCGGCAGATTGCGCGAAGCAATGCGAGACAAGGTGTCACCGCGTTCAACCTTCACCGACTTGCCTTCACCCGAATGCTCAGAGGCAGCCGTACGAGGTGCCGGAGCAGGACGAGGGGCTGGGGCGGGTGCTGGGGCAGCTGCGGAGGCTGCCACTGCTGCGGCGGAAGCTGCAGCAGCAGCCTTTTCAGCCTTCAGTTCAGCCTTGGTCTTGGCTTTTGGCTTGGCCTCCACAGCAGGCTTGGCCTGCGCGACAGGAGCTGGCGCAGGCGCAGCAACTGGCGCTGGAGCCGGGGCCGCCACCGGTGCGGGAGCGGGAGCTGCAGCAGGCGCCGCTGGGGCAGGAGGCACAGGCGCAGCGATCACCGGCGAGGTGGTCACTGCAGCAGCCGTCTTGGCCGAAGGTGGATCAAACAGCAAGGTGTATTCACGAACCAGACGGCCAGAGGCCCATGTCAGGTCGAGAATCACGTCCACGAACGGCTCTTGAACCGAGCGTTCGCTGGAAATCTTCAAATAGGGGCGCCCGTCACTTCGACGTTGCAGGGAGATCTGTGTCGCAGTCAGCACCGCGTTGTAGTCAACGCCTGCTGCACGATAGGTTTCCGTCGAGGCCACACGGACCTTCAGCGACGAACCCTCTTCTGCACTGAGACTGGTGACATCAATTTCGGCCCGAAGCGATTCGCCCAAAGCCGACTGGACATTGAGCTTACCCAATCCCAGAGCCCAGGACGCAGCAGGCGCCAGAGTCAAAACAGTACAGGCAGCAGCAACAGCAACCCGATTGAGGGTGAATTTCCCCGCGGACATCGAATGATCTTTCAAGGCGTCTCCCAAGTCGTCATGGAGCCGTGTGACACGACAAGCGGCGCGTTAAGGTCAGAAAGCGACCCACAGACGCACCCGCTCCTGCAGACGGTACGCAGCACAAAACACAATAACATCAAGCATATACGGAGACAAGCTCAGCATTTACTTAATCTACGCAAGCTCAACCCGAGACCGTTACCGTAAGACGTAACGGAGCGCGTATTGTCGTCCGCGGACAACACACCCACCGACCCCAGATTGTTTCCAACCGTTGCAGCGTCGACTACCCGCCACAACGGTCAAGCGCCAATCAGGCGTCCAGCAGGATACGCAGCATGCGACGCAACGGTTCTGCCGCGCCCCACAGCAACTGATCCCCGATCGTGAACGCGCCAACGTACTCAGGCCCCATAGCCAGCTTACGGATACGACCAACCGGAATGGTCAGCGTACCGGTCACGGCAACCGGGGTCAGGTCCTTGATGGTGGCCTCACGAGTGTTCGGCACCACCTTGGCCCACGGATTGTCGGCAGCGATCATGGCTTCGATATCGGCCAGTGGAACGTCTTTCTTGAGTTTGAAAGTCAATGCCTGACTGTGACAACGCATTGCGCCAATTCGGACACAGAAACCGTCCACAGGCACAGCCGGAGAACCGAAGCCCTCGCCCTGCCCCAGGATCTTGTTGGTTTCAGCCATGCCCTTCCACTCTTCCTTGGATTGGCCATTGCCCAAATCCTTGTCGATCCAAGGAATCAGGGAGCCACCCAGCGGCACACCAAAATTGGCGGTCTCGGCACCGGTCAATGCGCGCTGCTTGGCAATGATCTTGCGATCGATTTCCAAAATGGCGCTCTTGGGATCGTCCAACAAGGAACGCACCTCGGCGTTCAGGGTGCCGAACTGGGTCAACAGCTCACGCATGTGCTGGGCACCACCACCGGAAGCTGCCTGGTAGGTCTGGGTGGACATCCACTCAACCAGACCGGCTTTGTACAAAGCACCCACACCGATCAGCATGCAACTGACGGTGCAGTTGCCGCCGATCCAGTTCTTGCCGCCATTGGCCAGCGAATTCTTGATCACAGGCATGTTGACCGGATCCAGCACGATGACGGCGTCATCGGCCATGCGCAGTGTCGACGCAGCATCAATCCAGTGGCCATTCCAACCCGCAGCACGCAGCTTGGGGAACACCTCGGTGGTGTAGTCGCCGCCTTGGGCTGTCAGGATGATGTCGCAACGCTTGAGGGCGTCGATGTTGTACGCGTCTTGCAGCGTGGTCTCGTTCTTGGCCATCGAGGGGGCTTTGCCACCCGCATTCGAGGTCGAGAAAAACAGAGGCTCGATGAGCTCGAAGTCACCTTCGGCTTGCATGCGATCCATCAACACCGAGCCGACCATGCCGCGCCAGCCGACCAAACCAACCAATTTCGTTGCCATGATTAATTTCCTTCCCGGGCTCAGCCCTGGGCCTTGAGGGCAGCCACAACAGCTTCGCCCATTTCAACGGTACCGACCTTCTTGGTGCCTTCGCTGTAGATGTCGGGCGTACGCAGACCTTGTTCGAGCACGGACTGCACGGCGCGTTCGATGCGCGAAGCTGCTTCTTCCTGGTTCAGGCTGAAGCGCAACATCATGGCAGCAGACAGGATCGTGGCCAAGGGGTTGGCGACGCCCTTGCCGGCGATGTCGGGGGCAGAACCGTGACTAGGCTCATACAAGCCTTGCCCCTTGGCGTTCAGCGAGGCCGAAGGCAGCATGCCGATCGAACCGGTCAACATGGCAGCAGCGTCTGACAAGATGTCGCCAAACATGTTGCCCGTGAACAGCACGTCGAACTTCTTGGGCGCCTTGACCAACTGCATCGCGGCGTTGTCCACATACATGTGATCCAGTTCAATGTCTGGATACTGTGCGTGCACCTCGGTGACCACATCCTTCCAGAACTGGAAGGTTTCCAGCACGTTGGCCTTGTCGACGCTGGTCACACGCTTGTTGCGCTTGCGAGCGGCCTGGAAGGCCACGTGAGCAATGCGCTCGATTTCAGGACGCGAGTAGCGCATGGTGTCGAAGGCTTCCGGCGCCCCCTTGAACTCACCATCCGGCGATTCACGACGGCCGCGAGGCTGACCGAAGTAAATGTCGCCTGTCAGCTCACGAATGATCAGGATGTCCAGACCCGCCACCAACTCAGGCTTCAAGCTGGAAGCATGTGTCAGTTGGGGGTAGCAAATGGCAGGACGGAAGTTGGCAAACAGACCCATGTTCTTGCGCAGACCCAAGATGGCCTGCTCAGGACGCAGAGGGCGGTCCAGCTTGTCGTACTTCCAGTCACCCACCGAACCAAACAACACGGCATCAGATGCCATCGCCAACTTCAAGGTGTGCTCAGGCAATGGGTGGCCGTGCGCATCAAACGCAGCACCACCGACTTTGGCCTCTTCCAACTCGAAAGACAGGTCCAATATATTCAGAACCTTGACCGCCTCGGTGACGATTTCGGGGCCGATGCCGTCACCCGGCAAAACTGCAATCTTCATAGACATGTGCGGTCTCAATCAAACAATGCGGTGGTTCAGCCAAGGCTTCTGGGCCAAGCGTTCAGCTTCATAAGCTTTGATCTTGTCAGCATGACGCAAAGTCAGACCGATGTCGTCAAAGCCGTTGAGCAAACAATACTTGCGGAAGGGTTGAACATCAAAAGGCAGCTCTGCGCCATCAGGCTTGACGACGACTTGCTTTTCCAGATCAATCGTCAACTCGTAGCCGGGGAATGCAGCCACTTCGTTGAACAAGTTATCCACCTGCAACTCGGTCAACACGATCGGCAGCAGGCCGTTCTTGAAGCTGTTGTTGAAGAAGATGTCGGCAAAGCTTGGGGCGATGATGGCGCGGAAGCCATATTGATCCAAAGCCCAAGGCGCGTGCTCACGGCTGGAGCCGCAACCGAAGTTCTTGCGGGCGATCAAAACCGAAGCGCCCTTGTAACGCGGCTGGTTCAGCACGAAATCTGGATTGGCCTTGCGAGTGGCCGGATCTTGACCGGGTTCACCAGCGTCGAGATAGCGCCATTCGTCAAACAAATTGGGGCCAAAACCCGTGCGTTTGATCGACTTCAGAAATTGCTTGGGGATGATGGCGTCGGTGTCAACGTTATCCCGGTCCATCGGGGCCACGAGGCCCTTGTGAATGCGAAATGCTTGCATGGTTGTGATCCAGATCTATCAGGCAATGCGACGAACGTCGACAAAGTGACCTTGCATGGCGGCCGCAGCAGCCATGGCGGGGCTCACCAGGTGGGTGCGACCACCGGCGCCTTGACGGCCTTCAAAGTTGCGGTTGCTGGTTGATGCGCAACGCTCACCTGGCTCCAGACGGTCGGCATTCATGGCCAAACACATGGAGCAACCTGGCTCACGCCATTCAAAACCAGCCGCCTTGAAGATCTGATCCAGACCTTCACGTTCAGCCTGCTCTTTCACCAAGCCAGAGCCCGGGACAACCAAAGCCAGCTTGATGTTGGAAGCAACCTTGCCGCCAATTTTCTTGACGACCTCAGCCGCTTCGCGCATGTCTTCAATGCGGCTGTTGGTGCAAGAGCCGATGAACACCTTGTCAACGAGGATGTCGTTGATGGACTTATTGGGCTCCAGCGCCATGTACTGCAGCGCGCGCTCGGTAGCCGAGCGTTTGACGGGGTCCTTTTCCTTTTCAGGATCAGGCACGCGATCGTCGATGGACAACACCATTTCAGGCGAGGTACCCCAAGTCACTTGCGGCTTGATGTCATTGGCGTTGAGTTCAACCACGGTGTCGAACTGTGCATCCGCATCAGAATGCAGCGTGCGCCAGTAAGCCACCGCCTGATCCCATTCAACACCAGCGGGCGTGAAAGGACGGCCCTTCACGTAGTTGATGGTGTTGTCATCCACAGCCACCAAACCAGCGCGCGCGCCAGCTTCAATGGCCATGTTGCACACCGTCATGCGACCTTCCATGCTCAAGGCGCGGATGGCACTGCCAGCGAATTCAATGGTGTAACCCGTACCACCAGCGGTACCGATTTTGCCGATGATGGCCAGCACGATGTCCTTGGCCGAGCAACCCTTGGTCAAAGTACCCTCCACCTTGACCAGCATGTTCTTGGCCTTCTTGGCCAACAGCGTTTGGGTTGCCAGTACGTGCTCAACTTCAGACGTACCAATACCGTGCGCCAACGCACCAAAAGCGCCGTGGGTAGAGGTGTGGCTATCGCCACAGACCACGGTCATACCTGGCAAGGTTGCGCCCTGCTCTGGGCCAATGACGTGCACGATGCCTTGGCGTTTGTCGCTCATCTTGAACTGCGTGATACCGACACGGTCACAGTTCTTGTCCAGGGTATCGACCTGCAGCTTGGAGATCGGGTCCGTGATGCCTTCCGACCGATCGGTCGTGGGCACGTTGTGATCGCTCACAGCCAGATTGGCAGACAGACGCCAGACTTTGCGACCCGCGATGTCCAGGCCTTCAAAAGCCTGCGGACTGGTCACTTCGTGCACCAGATGGCGATCGATATACAGCACTGCGGTGCCGTCATCTTCGGTGTGGACGACGTGTTCGTCCCAAATCTTGTCGTAAAGGGTGCGTCCCATGATGCTCGCCTGGAGTAGCCGCGCTTTGATTCAGGCTGCTGACAGCGCCCAACGCGGCTCGATGGAAAAAGAGTCATTTTAAGGCATGCCGTTCTATTACGCGGCCCTTCACCAGCATTACCCGCCTCTGGCCCATTCGAGAACCCCATTTGATGACCGTTTGCAAAGCAAACCGCGCCTTGCCCTGGGGATAACACCATAGCCTGCCCCCAGGAAGCCCACCAAACGAACAAGGCTATCAAGGTAGTATTTCCTAATTGGCACAGTGGGCCGTCGACACCCAGTCAACACCCGAAATCATGACCCGCCCAAGCTGAATCAAAGATCACAGGAAATCCATGCAAAGCGCAATCAACCCATCATTTACCCGCAGTGCGTGCAGGCTGTTGCTGAGCGGCCTGTTGGCCTTGGCGGTCGGCGCATGCTCAACGCCACCCAAAACCATCCCCGAGGCCGATGTGTTGGCAACGCCCGCTGGCGTTCGCCATGAGATGCGCTTCATTTACACCCAAGACAACACGCGACTGTTTCGTCAGGCGTGGATCCCTGAGGAGGGAAAAGCAAAGGGTGTGTTGGTCGTCGTGCACGGATTCAAAGACCACAGCGGCCGCTATTTTGAATTGGGCCAATACCTTGCGCAACGAGGTTTCGCCGTGTTCGCGGCAGATCTGCGGGGACACGGACGCTCAGACGGACCTCGCCAAATGGTCGAGAGTTTCAACGATTACATGGTCGACCTGGCCTTGGTCGTGCGCCAGGTCCGCACGCAATTCCCCGGATCGCCCGTCTTCTTGCTGGGACATGACGTGGGCGGCGTCATCACGGCGCGTTTCGCCGAAATGATTCCCAACAGTATCCAGGGGCTGGCACTGAGCGGAGCGACCTTGTCGGTTGATGACCCGAAATACAAACAAATTGGGGTGAAAGTACTGGCTGCAGTCATGCCTTCTGCACCGGTGAAACGACCTGATCTCAAGTTGTATTCCCGCGACCAGGAGGCCGTACTAGATTTACTGCACGACCCACTGGTAACCCAATCCGGCATTCCCGCCAAAACGGTTGCGGAAGGATCCAAGGCCATTCAAACCCTGCAAGAACAGACTGCGCGCCTGACCATGCCACTGTTGGTCATGCATGGCGTCTCTGACGGCCTCAGCCCACTCTACGGCAGCATCGCACTCTACGACGCCGCGGCATCCAAAACGAAAGTGTTAAAGCAATATCCAGACATGGCCCACGATATCTGGCACGAATCTGGAACTGAAACGGTGATGGCTGATTTAACCGATTGGCTCAATGGGCTCGTGAATCGGTAACGCCGACGACCCGGTCAAAATAAAAAAGCCGCCCCTAAATGGAGCGGCTTTTTAGTGAATGACCCCGCACCCAACCGGGTTCGGGGCCAGTCAACTTCAACGTTGAGCGATTGGCTTGACGTCGCGCTTTTCTGCGCCAACGAACAGCTGACGTGGGCGGCCGATCTTGTATTCTGGATCGCCGATCATTTCGTTCAATTGAGCAATCCAGCCCACGGTACGTGCCAGAGCGAAGATCGCTGTGAACAACTGCACTGGGATGCCGATGGCGCGCTGAACGATGCCGGAGTAGAAGTCAACGTTCGGGTACAGCTTGCGCGACACGAAGTAGTCGTCTTCCAGAGCGATCTTTTCCAGAGCCATGGCCAGCTTGAACATTGGATCGTTTTCCAGACCCAGTTCAGTCAGCACTTCGTGGCACGTTTCACGCATCAGCTTGGCGCGTGGATCGTAGTTCTTGTAAACGCGGTGACCGAAGCCCATCAGCTTGACGCTGGAGTTCTTGTCCTTGACTTGAGCAATGAACTCGCCGATCTTCTCGACGCCACCATTGCGCTGGATGTCTTCCAGCATGTTCAAAGCAGCTTCGTTGGCACCACCGTGAGCAGGACCCCACAAGCAAGCCACGCCAGCGGCGATCGCAGCAAACGGGTTGGTGCCGGAAGAGCCGCACAGACGCACGGTCGATGTCGAAGCATTTTGCTCGTGGTCAGCGTGCAAGATAAAGATACGGTCCATGGCGCGAACCAGGACGTCATTGACCTTGTAGTCTTCGCATGGTGTCGCGAACATCATGCGCATGAAGTTCTCGGTGTACGACAGGTCGTTCTTTGGATAGATGAACGGCTGGCCGATCGAGTACTTGTATGCCATGGCCACGAGTGTCGGCATCTTGGCGATCAGACGGATCGCGGCGATTTGACGGTGCTCGGGGTTATTGATGTCTGTGCTGTCGTGGTAGAAGGCCGACAAAGCACCCACCAAGCCAGTCATGACGGCCATTGGGTGCGCATCGCGACGGAAACCACGCAGGAAGAACTGCATTTGTTCGTTGACCATGGTGTGGTTAGACACGCGGCTCACGAATTCAGTCTTCTGGGTGCCGTTTGGCAGCTCGCCGTTCAACAACAGGTAGCAAGTTTCCAGGAAGTCGCAGTTGGTCGCCAATTGCTCGATGGGATAGCCGCGATACAGCAGCTCGCCCTTGTCGCCATCGATGTAGGTGATGGTCGAATTGCAAGAAGCGGTGGACAGGAAACCAGGGTCGTATGTGAACTTGCCAGTCTGGCCGTACAGCTTACGGATGTCGATGACATCCGGGCCAACGGAGCCCTTGTAGATCGGCAGTTCCATGCTTGGGCTACCGTCAGAGAATGACAGGGTGGCTTTCACGTCGGACGGGGTCATGAGCACTCCTAGAAGTCGGTCTTGTGTGAGAAATAAGTTATCGGAGACTAAGGATAAGTCCTAAGTCGCCATTATCGGTGTTTGTTGGCCCGAACCCAATTATTTGGCACGAATTGCTGCCGCAGCTTCCTCAGCCATGGGCACGCGCATCAGCGTCAAAACCTGGATGACATCGGCGTTGACCAACTCACCTTCAGGCTCTTTGCGAGCCAAAAGCAAGTCGAGCAAGTCATTGTCAGACAGATCCATCAACTGAAGCAAGCCTTGGACCAGGGGCACTGTCAGACGCTCGCCATGAGTCTCAAAAAAACGATCGACAAAGAGATCATTCTCCAAGAGGCCCCGACGGCAACGCCAGCGCAGGCGGCGTAACTCGTCGGCGCTTGGCAACAAGTCTGGAGCTGCGGCTGGCGTATTCATATCTCAACAATCAGGTCAGAGCAAAACAATCAAACGGCGCGACGCACCATCAGTTCCTTGATCTTGCCAATGGCCTTTGTGGGGTTCAAGCCCTTAGGGCAGACATCCACGCAGTTCATGATGGTGTGACAACGGAACAAACGATATGGATCTTCCAGATTATCCAAGCGAGCGGCAGTGGCTTGATCGCGGCTGTCAGCGATGAAGCGATAAGCCTGCAGCAAGCCGGCTGGCCCCACGAACTTGTCGGGGTTCCACCAGAAGCTTGGGCAGCTGGTCGAGCAGCTAGCGCACAGGATGCACTCGTACAGACCGTCGAGCTCTTCACGCTCTTCGGGCGACTGCAAGCGCTCTTTTTCAGGAGGCGTGTCGTCGTTAACCAAGTACGGGGTGATCGAGTTGTATTGCTTGAAGAACTGGGTCATGTCCACGATCAAATCGCGAACGACAGGCAGACCCGGCAAAGGCTTCAGCACCACGGTTTGAGGCAACGTCAGCATGTTGGTCAGGCAAGCCAGACCGTTTTTGCCGTTGATGTTCATGGCATCCGAACCGCACACGCCTTCACGGCACGAGCGACGGAAGGACAAGGTGGGATCCACTGCCTTGAGCTTGATCAGGGCGTCCAGCAGCATGCGTTCGTTGCCGTCGAGTTCGATCTCGATGGTTTGCATGTAAGGCTTGGCGTCCTTATCTGGATCGTAGCGGTAGATTTGGAAAGTACGCTTTTGGCTCATGTTCAATTCCTAATAGTCGCTGGCGATCAGAAGGTACGGACCTTCGGAGGCACCGATTCCACGGTCAGCGGAGTCAGGTTCACAGGCTTGTAGTCCAGGCGATTGCCTTCGGCGTACCACAGCGAGTGCTTCATCCAGTTGGCGTCGTCACGATTGGGGAAGTCGTTGTGGGCGTGTGCGCCACGGCTTTCTGGACGGGCTGCAGCGGCCACCATGGTGGCTTGTGCGGCTTCGATCAGGTTGTCGACTTCCAGCGCTTCGATGCGGGCGGTGTTGAAGACCTTGGAGTTGTCCTTCAGGCCGATCGACTTGACGCGCTCACGCACGGCAGCGATCTTCTTGACGCCTTCGTCCATGCTCTTTTGTGTGCGGAACACACCAGCATGGGCCTGCATCGTGGCACGCATCTCGTTGGCCACGTCTTGCGAGTACTCGCCGTTCTTGGCGTTGTCCAGGCGAGCCAGGCGCGACATGGTGTAGTCTGCGGCGTCCTTGGGCAGGGGCTTGTGCGACTTGGTCTTGCTGGCGAACTCGACAATGTGGTTGCCGGCTGCGCGACCGAACACAACCAGGTCCAGCAGCGAGTTGGTGCC
>JACCDG010789758.1_pt1 | contig 21681 bp, 16 predicted proteins | sample 7442471 | NCBI WGS metagenome assembly JACCDG01 (sample SAMN15323444, study PRJNA562643) | freshwater metagenome | isolation source: river surface water | place: USA:Blue River Watershed | collected 2017-08-17 | reverse complement strand
GTACATCGAGCGCATCAGCAACAACCATTTCTATGCGGGTGCGTATTGGGGCGAAGAGATTGCCAACGCAGCCTTTGTCCATTACCCGAATGAGCGCTGGTTCCAGCCCGGACCGGATGACGCGTTGCCGCCGGCGATACTCGATGAGTACTGCCGTCACATCTACGATCCTGATGGCGAGTTGCGCGGTTCGCACCTGTTCGATACCAACTCCGGCAATGTGGACCGCGGCATTTGCTCGCTGCCCTTTGTCAGGCAATCGGATGGTGAGGTCGTGTATTTTCCATCCAACCTGATCGAGAATCTTTTCGTCAGCAATGGCATGAGCGCCGGCAATACGCTGGTCGAAGCGCAGGTGCAATGCCTGTCCGAGATTTTCGAGCGAGCGGTCAAGCGTGAAATCCTTGAAGGGGAAATCGCCTTGCCTGATGTGCCGCCCGAGGTGCTGGCGAAGTACCCCGGCATCCTCGCCGGGATACAGGGTCTGGAAGCACAGGGCTTTCCGGTGCTGGTCAAGGATGCATCGCTCGGCGGCCAGTACCCGGTGATGTGCGTCACCCTGATGAACCCGCGCACTGGCGGTGTGTTCGCATCCTTTGGCGCGCATCCCAGCTTTGAAGTGGCGCTGGAGCGCAGCCTGACGGAATTGCTGCAGGGTCGCAGTTTTGAAGGGCTGAATGATTTGCCCCGGCCCACGTTCGAGAGCAACGCGGTCACCGAGCCCAACAACTTCGTCGAACACTTCATCGATTCCAGCGGCATCGTGTCCTGGCGCTTTTTCAGCGCCCGGTCCGATTTCGATTTTGTCGAATGGGACTTTAGCGGCCAGGGCGAGCACTCCAATGCACAGGAAGCCGAGCGCCTGTTCGGCATCCTCAGCGCGATGGGCAAAGAGGTGTATGTCGCCGAGTATGACCAGTTGGGCGCCATCGCCTGCCGTATCCTGGTGCCGGGTTATTCGGAAATCTACCCGGTCGAGGATTTGATCTGGGATAACACCAACAAGGCGCTGTTATTCCGCGAAGATGTCCTGAATTTGCATCGTCTGGATGATGCCAGTCTGGCCGCGCTGCTGGAACGCCTGGAGAACAACGAGCTCGATGAGTACGCCGACATCGCCACGCTGATTGGCATCGAATTTGACGAGAACACGGTATGGGGACAGCTCACCGTCCTCGAGTTGAAGCTGCTGATCCATCTCGCGCTGGAGCAATTTGAAGAGGCGCATGAGCTGGTCGGTGCCTTCCTGCAATACAACGACAGCAGTGTCGAGCGCGGCTTGTTTTACCAGGCCCTGAACGGGTTGCTGGAGGTGCTGCTCGATGATGAGCTGGCGCTGGACGATTACGTCGTCAATTTCCGCCGCCTGTTTGGCCAAGCCCGGATGGATGCTGCCCTCGGTTCCGTCGATGGCACGGTGCGCTTCTTCGGCCTGACCCCAACCAGCATGCAGCTGGAAGGCCTGGACAGGCACCATCGCCTGATCGACAGCTACAAGAAATTGCACAAGGCGCGAGCCAACGCAAAGGCGGCGGACAAGTAATCGGGCGCGCCCGGTAAGCTGCAGAAAAGCAAGCGGGCGCAGCTGGCAGTCATTTTTTAGTCATCGCTTAATTGTGCGGTTGACGACATGGCCAATTAAGTTTGACAATGGGCTCGTCGTCTTGAAGGAGCCGAAGGTGATTGAAGATCGGCATTCCCGAGCGAGCCCGTCAGCAACACCCGACTTTCAGGTCTTGTTCGAATCGGCCCCTGACTCGTGTCTTGTCCTTGATCCTGAACTGTGCATCGTGGCCGTCAGTGACGCGTATGTCCTGGCCACGATGACCCGTCGTGACAGTATCGTCGGCAAGAAGCTCTTTGACGTCTTTCCCGACAATCCCGATGACCCGCTGAACGAAGGCATGCGCAACCTGCGCGCCTCCTTGCAGCGCGTGCTGCAGACCGGCCAGAAAGACGCCATGCCGGTGCAGAAGTACGACATCCGCAAACCGGCTGCCGAAGGCGGCGGATATGAAGAGCGCTACTGGAGTCCGCTCAACTGTCCGGTGCTGTCCCTTGACGGCAAGGTGGCGTACATCATTCACCGGGTCGAAGACATCACGGAATTTGTCCGCCTCAAGCACAAGGGGGTGGAGAGCAGTCGCCTCAATGACGAGCTGCGCGCCCGCGCGGTGTCAATGGAGGCGGAAGTGTTTGCGCGCGCCCGTGAAGTGGCCGAGGCCAGCGCCAGGCTCAAGGATGCCAATGAAGAGCTGGCCGGCCTGTACAGCCGGACCCGCGACCTCGATGAACTCAAGACGCGCTTCTTTGCCAATGTCAGCCACGAGCTGCGAACGCCGCTGACGCTGATTCTTGGCCCGCTGGAAAGGCTGCAGGCCAGTACCGGCCTGGCCGCGAACGACAGGGAGTTGCTGCACGTTTGCACGCGCAATGCCGCGCTCCTGCACCAGCAGGTGGACGACCTGTTAAACATCGCCAAGATCGATGCCGGTCGCATGAACCTGCACTATGCCGCCTTCGACATGGCCGACCAGTTGCGGCTGCTGGCCTCTTGCTTTGACACTGTCGCCGCCGACCGCAAGATCAATTTCCGGGTCGAGGTGGCCAGCCCCTTGCGGGTCGAGGCCGATGCCGAGATGGTCCAGCGCATTACCCTGAATCTGCTCTCGAATGCCTTCAAGTTCGTGCCTGACGGGGGCGCCGTGCATGCCCGGCTGAGCGAGGAAGCCGGCATGGTCGTGCTGCAGGTCGATGATAGTGGCCCCGGCATTCCACCGAACTGGCGCGAGTCGGTGTTCGAGCGATTTCGCCAGGTGGAAGATAGCGCGACCCGTCGCTTCGGCGGCACGGGCCTGGGGCTGGCGATCGTGCGCGAGTTCGCCACGCTGCACGGCGGCACGGCCATCGCCGGCGAAAATCCGGGCGGCGGCGCCTTGATGACGGTGCGCCTGCCCCTGCTCGCGCCGGCCGGCACGACAGTCGAGCCGGCGGCATCGACCGTCGACCTGGTGCGCGGGCGCCGATTGGTCAGCGGGCTGGCTAATCATCTGGATGATGCTGCAGCTGAGGCTGAAGCTGAAGCAGCAAGCGCACGGGCAGGCGATGCCATGCTGCCCTTGGTGCTGGTGGTGGAAGACAACCCGGACATGCACGCCTACATCACCTCGTCACTGGCGACGCGTTACCGCACCGCCAGTGCCTTTGATGGCCAGACCGGGCTGGCCATGGCACTCGACCTGCAGCCGGACCTGATCTTGTCCGATGTGATGATGCCGGTCATGAGCGGCGACCAGATGGTGCGCGCGATTCGCCAGTACCGCAGCCTGGACGACACGCCGATCATCATGCTCACGGCCAAGGCCGACGACGCCGTGCTGCTGGACATGCTGCAGCAAGGCGTGAAAGCCTATGTGCTGAAGCCGTTCTCTATCGAGGAATTGCGCGCGCGCATAGCCAGTGTGCTGAGCGAGCAGCAAAGGATCGGTACCCGGCTGTGGACATTGGAAGAGCGCTTCCGGACCACCTTCGAGCAAGCGGCGGTCGGCATCGCGCATCTTGCGCCGGACGGCAGCTGGATACGCGTGAACCAGAAGCTGTGCGACATCCTCGGCTACGAGCGTGATGAGCTGCTGAAGAAAACCTTCCAGCAGATGACGCATCCGGATGAACAGTCGGCCCCGCCAGGGCCGGAGTCGCCGCTGTCAGCTGACCTGTGCTTCGATCGGACGCTGGAAAAACGTTTCCTGCGCGCGGATGGCCAGTCGATCTGGACCAGCCTCACCCTCAGCCTGGTGCGCCACGCCGACGGCGCGCCCGACTACGTGATTGCGGTGGTGGAGAACATCAGCCGCCGCAAGGCCGACGAAGACCAGTTGCGCCAGGCAGCGATGGTGTTCGAGAGCAGCCATGACGCCATCATCATCACCGACCTCGAGGGCAGGGTGTTGAACGTGAACCGGGCCTTCACCGCCATCACCGGCTACTCGATGGACGAAGTCGCCGGCATCAATTTGCGCATGCTGAAGTCCGGACGGCATCCGCGCGACTTCTTCCAGGCGATGTGGGCCAGCCTGGTCGATACCGGCCAGTGGCAGGGCGAGCTGTGGAACCGGCGCAAGGACGGCCAGCTGTTCCCGGGCCGGCTGACGATCAGCGCCGTGGCCGACTGCGATGGCGAAACGACGCACTATGCGGGCATCTTGTCGGACATCAGCCAGATGCGGCGCAGCGAGGAGCGCTATGCGCGACTGGCCCACTACGACGCCCTGACCGGGCTGCCGAACCGCCTGCTGCTGCAGTCGCGGCTGGCGCATGCGATCGACCTGGCGGCACAGCGCAAGCGCAAGGTGGCGACGCTGTTCATCGACTTTGATCGCTTCAAGACCGTCAACGACAGCCTGGGCCACCAGGCCGGCGATGAGCTGCTGCAGGCCGCGGCCAGCCGGCTGCAGGCGCTGGTGCCGCAGCAGGATTCGCTCGGGCGCCTGGGCGGCGATGAATTCCTGCTGGTGCTGGAAGATGTCGAGCCGGGGGCCATTTTGCCGGCCAAGCAGGCGCAGTCCATCCTCGACGCACTCGAGCTGCCCTTTGCCGTGGCCGGCACTGAAGTTTTCGTCGGCGCCAGCATCGGCATCAGCCTGTATCCCGACGATGGCAGCACCGCCAGCGAACTGCTGCGCGATGCCGAGTCGGCGATGTACCAGGCCAAGGCGCTGGGGCGCAACCGCTTCTGCCATTACAACGAATCCATGACCGTCAATGCGCTGGCCGAGCTGGAGCTTGAATCGGCGCTGCGGCGCGCGCTGGAGCGCAATGAGTTCGTGCTGTATTACCAGCCCAAGGTCGACCTGGGCTCGGGCAAGATCACCGGCTCGGAAGCCCTGATCCGCTGGCAGCGCCAGGGCGCCGCATTGCAAATGCCGGGCACCTTCATCCCGCTGGCAGAAAAGTCCGGCCTGATCGAGCCGATCGGCGCCTGGGTGATCGACGAAGCCTGCCGCCAATTGCGGCACTGGCAGGATCGCGGCTGGCATCAGCTGCGGGTGGCGCTGAACGTATCGGCCCGCCAGTTCAATTCGGGCGGCCTGACCGAGCTGGTGCGCAATGCGCTGGCAAAGTACCAGGTGCCGGCCGAGTGCCTGGAGCTGGAGGTCACCGAAAGCATGCTGATGGCCGATCCGGCCAGCACGATCACGATCCTCAAGGCGCTCAAGGAAGTCGGGCTCAAACTGTCACTGGATGATTTCGGTACCGGCTACTCGAGTTTCGCCTACCTCAGCAGCTTCCCGATCGACTGCATCAAGATCGACCAGTCATTCGTGCGCGAACTGGGCACCGGCGAATGCAATGAATCGATCGCATCGGCCATCATCGACCTGGCGCACAACATGCGGCTGAGGGTCGTATCGGAGGGCGTGGAGACGGTCGAGCAGCTGGGCTACCTGCGCCAGCACGGCTGCGACGAGATGCAGGGCTATTTGTTCTCGCGCCCGGTCGAACTGGCCGCGCTCGATCTGATGCTCGAACAAGACCGGACGCTGCCACAGGCCGAGCCCTTGCCGAACTAAGCGCAGCCGACGTTCCCGCAGGCGCGGGTTTCTGGTGCATTCAACCCGGCGCCTGGAACGTCGGGCTCAGCGCCTGGTGGTCAAAGCCTGGTGCTCAAAGCTTGTAGCTCAAAGCTTGTAGCTCTTGGTCGATGCACCGCCGCCGCCACTGCCTTTCTTGCGCGAGCCGCCCTTGGCGACGGCCCGCATCCGGGCCAGCGATTCGATGGCGCCATCGAGCAGGAAACGGTCCACCTGGAACATGCCGCTTTGCAGCGGAAACGCAAAGCCTATGTATTTGCTGGACGAGCGGACGGCCGCGTCGATGCTGTCGAATTTGCTGAAGATATAGCGCGGCTTCTTGCCCAGTTTGCGGCAGACCAGTTCCATCTGCGACGAGCCGCCATCGGCATTGACCAGCACCGGGTAGCGCTCGCCTTCTTCGCAATTGGTACTGGTCGCCAGCAGCCACAGGCAATCGCCGGATTCGAGATAGCAGTACTGCCCAAGCACGGCGCTGCTGTCATTGACCGTGGCGGCAAAAAAGCCTTCATTGGCGTCGAGTGCGCCCACCATCCAATTGCCGAAGCTTTCGGTGTCGGCGCGTGCCGGGGTGGCGGCGATCGCCATGGCGAAGCCAAGCAGCCAGGAAAAGAGGGGCAGGGTCAGGCGAAGCGGGCGGCTGCGGCTCATGGCGGGCTGATCAACGGTAACGGTATATGGAAAATATACCATTGCCGCAGCGCAATCATCGATTTTTGCTGCCGGCCATCGTTCGTCGGGCGGGCAGGCTGGCGGCGGCCCGATGAATTGCCGATGAATTCCCGATCAGTCCGGATCCGTCCCGGAGGCGGGCTTGCCGAATTGAGAAGGCGCGCCGCTGGCCTCAGGCCTCAGGCCTCAAGGGACGGGACGGACTTGCGCCCCGGGCCGGCGATATGACATAAAATTCAGAGAGGTTTCTTTGGAGTAATTGCATGAATTTCTTGTCCCGCCTGTTCGTCGGTCGTGTCGAATTTCCTGAGGGCGAGGAGTTCCGCGAGTTTCAATACAAGTTCCTGATCGCTCTGCTGCTGTTCGGAACGATCACGACCGGGCTCTTCCTGTGGCTGATCGAGTCCGGCCAGTTGCCGCCCGTGTCTGAAACCCATTTGCGATCGATGCGCCTGTTTACCCTGGGGGGCCTGGTCCTGTGGCTGGCCCTGCGCGGACGCAAGCAGTGGTTCCTGCCGGTCGCCTGCTTGTTTGAAGTCATCAGCTTGCTCGAGCTGTTCTCGGCCACGATCTATGTGGCCAATGATGAGCTGAGAATCATCTGGCTGTTCACCAATATTCCTGGCGTGTACCTGCTGCTGGGCAGAGTGGCCGGCGGACTGATCACGGCCCTGATCATCGTCGCTTTCATTGCGATCAATCCCTACCTGGCCGCGCCATACTCGGCCAACGCCATCGCCACCAGTGTGTTCGCGATGCTGTACTTTGCGGCCTTTTTCCATGCGAACGCGCGCCAGTCGATCTGGTTCTTCCTGCGCATGCGCGAATCGAACCGGCAGTTGCTGGAACTGGCCACGCGCGACATGCTGACCGGCGTCCTCAATGCGCGGGCTTATTACGAAGTCTGCGACCGCATGATCAGTGCCGCCAAGCGCCATCAGTCGCCGTATGCGGTGCTGTTCGTCGATCTGGATCACTTCAAGCGCATCAACGATACCTATGGCCATGCGGCCGGCGACATCGTCCTCAAGTCTGTGGCCGACTGCCTGACACGCAGCCTGCGCGCCAGCGATGCGCTGGGTCGGATCGGCGGCGAAGAGTTCTCGATCTTCCTGCCGGACACCGACATCGATGGCGCCCTGCAGCTGGCTGAAACCCTGCGTACGGCGATCGAAGGCCTGATGCCATCGACCGGCGAGCGCCAGCTGAAGGTGACCGCCAGCATAGGCGTTGCCCGCAACCAGCACAGCGAGCAGACGATGAAGGAAATCCAGCGCCAGGCCGACCAGGCGATGTACTACGCCAAGTCGCAGGGACGCAATCGGGTCTCCTCTTTCGAAGCGGGTGCGCTGGCGATGAACTGAGCGGGATCCGCCGGTCGGATCGTCAGCATGTCGCCTGATGAACGCGTCGAATAAACGACCCGTCGGGCCGTCAAGCCGTCAGGCCGTCAGCCCGCCAGCTGCAACCAGGCCAGCCAGGCGCCCATCGCCAGCGCTGCCAGCACCATCAGGCCAACGATCGCATGCGCCCAGTCCTTCGGGCTGGGCCAGCCGGCGACCAGGCACTGCACTGCCGCCAGCTTCCAGCCTGTGCTCTGGACCGACAGCAGTGGCCAGGCGGTCGATTCGAGGAAGACCCAGCCGCCGGCCGGCATCAAGGCCAGCGGTGCCAGCCCGACCGGCACGCTGTTCCACCACCGCAGGCGCGCAAACGCCACCGATCCGAGCAACCAGCCGCCCTCGAGCTTGCGGCGCGGGATGACGCTGAACGCAACCGGCTTCGCACCCGCCAAGAGGCCCGCCGTGTAATGCAGCGTTTCATGCGCCACCGTGCCGGGCCAGATCGACAGCATGTAGATCCACGGCCAGCGGCGCAGGGCGAGCAGGGCGGCGATGCCCAGCAACAGCAACAGCGCATGCGTGGCCAGTGTCACGGGCTCGGGTATTGACGGCATGGGGAGAGGGATCATCGGGCCGACATTGTATGCGTGCGGGCCGCGCCGCGGGTCCTTGCTGGCCATGCGGCCGTTCTTATTCAGGCAAGAGTTCGCCACCGCAAGCGGCAGGCTCTATACTCGGCCGCACAACAACAAATAACAATCGGGAGACCAGCGATGACGAGCGCAGCGCTCAACACTCGGCATCTCGGCGGCGACCTGTGGGGCGGCCTGGCCGCCATGATGGTGGCACTGCCATCGTCGATCGCCTTCGGCGTCACCATCCTGGCGCCGCTCGGTCCGCACTTCGGCGCGCAGGGCGCGATCGCCGGCATCCTCGGCGTCACCCTGCTGGGCCTGATCGCCGCGCTGTTCGGCGGCACCCAGCGCCTGATCTCGGCGCCTTGCGCGCCTGCGGCAGCGGTGCTGTCGGCGCTGACCATACAGATGAGCCAGCAAGGCACCGCCCCGGCGCTGGCCTTGCTGACCTTGTTCCTGGTGGCCGCCTGCAGCAGCCTGGTGCAGATCCTGTTCGGCATCATTCGTCTCGGCCAACTGATCCGCTACATGCCTTACCCGGTGGTCAGCGGCTACCTGTCGGGCGTGGGCCTGATCATCGTCACCAGTCAGCTGCCCAAGCTGCTGGGCGCGCCCAAGGAGATGAACTGGCTGCAGGCCATCGCCGATCCCGCATCCTGGCAAGTCTCCAGCCTGCTGGTGGGCGCGGCAACGGCCATTACGATGCTGGTGGTCAGTCGCCGGCCTGCGCGGGTGCCGGCCGTCATCCAGGGACTGGCCGCCGGCATCGCCGTCTACTGGCTGCTGGCCTGGTCGGCCCTGCCATCGCTGGCGCAACTGGATGACAACCCCTACGTGATCGGCCGCTTTGCTTCCGGCCCCGAGGGCCTGCTCGACGGCGTGCTGGCGACCTGGGCCGGGCTTTCCCAGGTCAGCTTGCCGAGCTGGGAACAAGTCCTGGTGCCGGCCACGACCCTGGCGGTGCTGTTGTCCATCGACACCCTGAAGACCTGCCTGGTGCTGGATGCGATGTCAGGTTCGCGCCATGACTCCAACCGGGAACTGATCGGCCAGGGGCTGGGCAACCTGACCGCATCGATCTTCGGCGGCACGCCCGGCGCCGGCACCATGGGGCCATCGCTGGTCAACAAGGCCAGCGGCGGCATGACGCGCCTGTCCGGCGTGTTCCAGGGCGGCGGGGCGCTGCTGGCCTTCCTGCTGCTGACGCCGCTGATCAGCTGGATACCGATTGCGGCGCTGGCCGGCCTGCTGCTGGTGATCGGCGTGCGCATGATTGACTGGCACCTGATCGAGCTGGCGCGCTCGCGTTCGACGGTGCTCGACTTCATCGTCATCATCGCCGTGATCGTGGTGGCCAAGGCCGTCAGCCTGATCGCTGCCTCCGGGCTCGGCATTGCGCTGGCGATCCTGATGTTCATCCGCGAACAAAGCCACAGCTCGACCATCCGCCATACGGCGCGCGGCGACAGCCTGTTCTCCAAGCGCGTGCGTCCGGCCGAGGAGCGCGATGCGCTGAAGCGACTGGGCGGCGCCAATGCGATCTATGAGCTGCAGGGCAGCCTGTTTTTCGGCAATACCGATGCGCTGTTCTCGGTCCTGGAGCCCGAGCTGGCCAGCGTGCGCCACCTGGTGCTGGACCTGCAGCGCGTCCAGTCGGTGGACATGACGGCGGCCCACATGCTCGAGCGCGTGCGCAACCAGTTGGCCGAGCGCGGCGCGACCCTGGTGCTCTCGCGCGTGCCCGAGGCCCTGCCCAGCGGGCGCGACCTGCGCGGCTACCTGGACGAACTGCGGGTCACGCGCGGCTCGCTGACGATACGGCTGTTCGACGACTTCGGCGACGCCCTCGAATGGGTGGAAGATGAAACCCTGCGCGCCGCCGGCATCCATGGCGACGACGGCCAGGCGCTGCCGCTGGCCGGTTTCGAGCTCTTTGCCGGGCTGCAGCCGCAGACCCTGCAATTGCTGCAAAGCTGCGTGCAGCGCCGTTTCTTCGAAAGCGGCGAGACCATCTTCATCGCCGGCACGCCGGGCGACTCGCTGATGCTGATCGCGCGCGGCGTCGTGCGCATCGACCTGACGCTGGCGCACGGGCATCGGATCCACATGGCCACCTTCGGCCGCGGCCAGTTCTTTGGCGAGATGTCCTTCCTCGACCATCATGCGCACTCGGCCGAGGTGGTGGCCGCTGCCGATTGCGAGCTGCTGATCTTGCCGCGCCCGGACTTCGATGCGCTGGCATCGCGCGACCCGGCGCTGGCATCGCATGTCTTCGCATCGCTGTCGATGGCGCTGGCCGAGCGCCTGCGCCATACCAACGAAGAACTGCGCGCGATGCAGGCCGGCTGAGGCAGCGAATGAAGGACAGAATGAATGAGCGGATGATCGACCGTATGATCGACCAGACGATCGACCCGATGACGGCGCCGCTGCCGGCTACCGTCCGCACCGACGGCGGCGCCTGCGACGAGCGCTTCTATGCCGACCTGCCGGCCTTCAAAGGGCTCGAGGGCATGACCGACGAGCGGCACTATCGCCCCGCACCGATGGACTGGCTGGTCTTCGTGACCGACGTTCGCGGCTCGACGGCGGCAGTGGCCGCCGGCCGCTACAAGGAAGTCAACACCATCGGTGCCGCGACTATTGTTGCGGCCTGCAATGCCTGCCCCGATATCGAGTTTCCGTTCGTCTTCGGCGGGGATGGCGCGACCCTGGTAGTGCCGCCGTCGGCCGGCGATCGGGTGGCGCGCGCCTTGTTGTACCTGGCCCGCAAATCGCAGCAGGACTTCGGCCTGGCATTGCGCGTCGGCCGCGTGCCGGTGGCCGAGGTGCTGGCGCGTGCCAAGCCGGTGCTGGTGGCCCGGCGCGAGCTCAGCCCGGGCAACTGCATTGCCCTGTTTGCCGGCGGCGGGCTGAACGAGGCGACCGACATGATCAAGGCGGCCGACGGTCGCTGGCTATTGGCCGAGGACCAGCAAGGCGAGGGCAGTGTCGATGGTCTCGAATGCCGCTGGTGCTCGGTGCCCGCACGGCACGGCAGGGTGCTCAGCCTGATGGCCTGGGCGCCGGGCGAGCATCTGGCACTGTACGGCCAGCTGTTGTCGGCGATCCTGCAGATCGCGCCGCAGGCCATGCCGGTCACGCCGCACAACCTGCCCACCCGCTGGCCGCCCGAATTCCTGATGCATGAGGCAAAGATGAAGCGGCACGGGCGACTGGCACAATGGCTGCATTACGCGGGCGTGGCCCTGCTGACGGCGCTGCTGACCGTGCTGGTCAAGCTCACCCGCAGCGACCCGGCCTCGGCGGCCGCCGTCTACATCGCCAGCCTGTGCCGCAACAATGATTACCTGAAAATCGACGATTACCTGCGCATGGTGATCGACGTCACCGATGCCCAGCGCGAGCGCATCATGGCCTTGCTGGAGCGCTTCAGCGCCAGCCATGGCCTGGCGTGGGGCGTGCACGAATCGCGTGCCTCGTTGTTTACCTGCATGGTGCGCTCACAGGAAGAGCACCTGCACTTCATCGACGGCGATGACGGCGGCTACACGGCGGCGGCGCGCGACCTGGCCAGGCGAGCCGGACGGAGCAAATGAAAGAAGAGGGCGACGATGCTTTTGAATGAACAAGATGCGGTGACCCTGGCGCGCAAGCTGGCGCAACGCGAGGTGAGTGCCGAGACAGTGCTGGCCGCGTCGCTGGAGCGGATTGCTGCGCGCGAGCCGGAGGTGCGCGCCTGGTCTTACCTGGACCGGGACGCGGCGCTGGCGCGTGCGCGCGAGCTCGACCGCGGGCCCGTCCGCGGATTGCTGCACGGCTTGCCGATCGGCGTGAAGGACTTGTTCGACACGGCCGATATGCCGACCACCTATGGCTCGGCGATCTATGAAGGCCACCGGCCGGCGGCCGATGCGGCCGTGGTCGCGCTGTGCCGTGCGCAGGGTGCGGTCATGGTCGGCAAGACGGTGACGACTGAATTTGCCACCTTCAATCCCGGCAAGACGCGCAATCCGCACCGGCTCACGCACACGCCGGGCGGCTCGTCCAGCGGTTCGGCAGCGGCAGTTGCCGACGCCATGGTGCCGCTGGCCTTTGCCTCGCAGACGGCGGCCTCGGTGATCCGGCCTGCCGCCTATTGCGGCATCGTCGGCTACAAGCCCAGCTTCGGGCTGGTCAACCGCGCCGGCGCCAAGCCGCTGTCGGACTCGCTGGACACCATCGGTTTCCTGGCGCGCAGCGTCGATGATGTCGCGCTGTTCGCGGCGGCCGCCAGCGGCGACCGTTCGCTGCTGGCGCTGGATGTCGGCAGCGCGCCGCGCATCGCCATGTGCGCCACCCATGAATGGCCGCATGCGGACGTCGACACGCGCACTGCGATGCAAGTGGCTGCCCAGCGCCTGGTGGCGGCCGGCGTGCCCGTGCGCGACCTGCAGACGCCGATGCTGTTCTCCCAGCTGCTGCAGGCGCAGAAAGAAATCATGGCCTATGAGCTGGCCGGCTCGCTCGCGCATGAGCGCCTGCGCCACTGGGAGCAGCTCAGCCCCAAGCTGCAAGCCTTGTTCGAGGAGGGCAAGCGGATACCGGCCGAGCGCCACTGGGCCAACATCCAGCTGGCCTACTCGGCACGTGCCAAGGTGTCATCGGCGTTCGGCGATTGCGAGGCCTGGCTGGCGCCCAGCACCACCGGCGAGGCGCCGGCCACCACCGAGCAGACCGGCGACCCGGTGTTCGGCAGGATCTGGACCCTGCTCGGCCTGCCCTGCGTGCACCTGCCGTTCACGACCGGCCAGAGCGGCATGCCGGTCGGCCTGCAACTGGTGGGGCGTTATGGCGAAGACCGGGTGGTACTGCGCATTGCGCGCTGGCTGATGACGCGCCTGGCCGAGAAGTCATGAGCGGGTCATCGGCGCAAGTTATAGTTAAGGGGCTGCCGGCAAGCGCGGGCCGGCGGCGCAAAAGAAAAACATCCGAGACCGCGTACTGTTGATGGAGAAAACATGAAATCGATATTCACCGCCCTGTTATTGCTGGGCGCCGTGGCTGCCAGTCCGGCCTTTGCTGCCACCGAGCAGCAGAACAAGATGGTGACCTGCAACAAGGACGCCGCCGGCAAAAAAGGCGACGAGCGCAAGGCGTTCATGAAGGACTGTCTGAGCAAGAAGCCGGAAGCACCGGCACCGGCGGTGAATACGCAGCAGAGCAAGATGGCCACTTGCAACAAGGAGGCCACCGGCAAGAAGGGCGACGAGCGCAAGCAATTCATGAGCGAGTGCCTGAAGGCGAAATGACACGGGCGCGCAGCCGCCCCAGCCAGCGACCCCCGGCGATCCCGGGGGTTTTTTTTTGCGGGCGGTGGTGGACGGTCGGGATTTCACGAAGTAAATTAACGGGTCGGCCGCATCCTGGCTGCTTGCCATAAAGGCATGTCGGCGACGCGATGGCAAGCCGGCCGCTACCGGCTGTCCCTGACAATCAAAACAACACGGAGTCACTCGCATGTCGCAACAAGTCAAGTTCCTGCTTCCCGAAGATCGCATTCCCAAGGCCTGGTACAACATCCAGGCGGACCTGCCGAAGGCGCTGCCGCCGGTGCTGCACCCGGGCACCCTGCAACCGATCGGCCCGGACGATCTGGCGCCGCTGTTCCCGATGGAACTGATCATGCAGGAAGTCTCGACCGAGCGCGAGATCGACATCCCCGAGCCGGTGCGCGACGTGTACAAGCTGTGGCGCCCGGCGCCGCTGTACCGCGCCTATGGCCTCGAAAAAGCGCTGCAGACCCCGGCCAAGATCTATTACAAATACGAAGGCGTGAGCCCGGCCGGCAGCCACAAGCCGAACACCGCCATACCGCAGGCCTTCTACAACAAGCAGGCCGGCGTCAAGCGCCTGACCACTGAGACCGGCGCCGGCCAGTGGGGCACCTCGCTGTCCTTCGCCGGCTCGCTGTTCGATATCGATGTCACCGTGTTCCAGGTGCGTGTGTCGTATGACCAGAAGCCGTATCGTCGCGCCGTGATGGAAACCTATGGCGGGCGCTGCATCGCTTCGCCGTCGGCCGAGACCAACTACGGCCGCTCGGTGCTGGCCAGCCGCCCCGATCATCCGGGCAGCCTGGGCATCGCGATCTCCGAAGCCGTCGAAATCGCCGCCACCAACGAAGACACCAAGTACGCACTGGGCTCGGTGCTCAATCATGTGCTGATGCACCAGACCATCATCGGCATCGAGGCCATGGAGCAGATGGCGATGGCCGATACCTATCCGGACGTCGTGGTCGGCTGCACCGGCGGCGGCTCCAACTTCGCCGGCATCGCCTTCCCGTACATCGGCGCCGGCCTGCGCGGTGGCGCCAAGCCGCGCATCGTCGCCGTCGAGCCGGCGGCCTGCCCGTCGCTTACCCGCGGCAAGTATGCCTATGACTTCGGCGACACCGGCCACATGGCGCCTTTGACCAAGATGCACACGCTGGGTTCGTCGTTCACGCCGCCGGGCTTCCACGCCGGCGGCCTGCGCTACCACGGCATGGCGCCGCTGGTCTCGCACCTGAAGGAGCTGGGCCTGATCGAGGCGACCGCCTACCACCAGACCGAATGCTTTGCGGCCGGCGTGCTGTTCGCCCGCCATGAAGGCATCGTGCCGGCGCCGGAAGCCAACCATGCCGTCAAGGGCGCGATCGAAGAAGCCCTGCGCTGCAAGCGCGAAGGCAAGAGCGAGACCATCCTCTTCAACCTGTGCGGCCACGGCCACTTCGACATGGCGGCCTACCAGAACTACTTCGCCGGCAACCTGAAGGACGACAGCTACGACGAGAAGGAACTGGCAATGGCGCTGGCCGGTCTGCCGAGCGTGCCGGAAGCGGCCTGATCGCGGATTGTCGGTTGCGACTCGCGACAGTCGTGAGTCGTGAGTCGTCACCCGTCACTCGTCATTCGTGACACGCAAATCCGCAGGTCAAAGGCTGCTGCGTGCGGCCGGCCGGCGCTGAGGCTTTTTTTCAGTGCCCGGCAGCGACCCTGAAAACACCGGGCCCAGGCCCGGTGTTTTTTTTGAAGGGGCCGGCGCGGTGCCATTGGCCAGGCCGGCTCTGGCACAATACGCGTGGTAAACGCTTGAACCCGGACCTGGACATGCATGTATTGCTGGTGGAGGACGACCTGGTACTGGCCGATGGCATTGCGCGCATCCTGCGCGGGCACGGCATGGTGGTCGATGTAGTGAACAATGGTGATGATGCCGATCGCGTGCTGGCCTCGCGCGAGGTAGCGGTCGCGGTGCTCGACATCGGGCTGCCGGGCATGGATGGTTTCGAGGTCGTGCGCCGCTTGCGCGCGCGCGGCAGCAGTCTGCCGGTGCTGCTCCTGACGGCGCGCGACGATGTGCAGGACCGGGTGCGCGGACTGGAGATCGGCGCCGACGACTACCTGGTCAAGCCCTTCGCCGCCCCCGAACTGGTGGCGCGGCTGAAGGCGCTGGTCCGGCGCGGCAATCCGCGGCCGGTGGACTTGCAAATGGGCGGGCTGCAGCTTGATCCGTTTGCGCGGCGCGCAAGCATCGATGGCCAGACCATCGAGCTCTCGGCCCGCGAGTGGGCCGTGCTCGAGCACCTGATCCAGAACGCCTCGCGGGTAGTCTCGAAGCAGCAGATCATCGACGCCATCCTGCCCTGGGGCGAGGAGGTGACGCTCAATGCGGTCGAGGTCTATGTGTCGCGCATCCGCTCCAAGATCGCATCGGCCGGCATCTCGATCAAGACCATCCGTGGCTTCGGCTACATGCTGGAGCAGGCGCCGCGCTGAGCGCGCGGATGCCGCCACGCCAACGCATGAACGAAGGCTCGAGGATCAGCCTGCGCGCCAGGCTGTTGCGCCTGCTGGTGATACCGCTGGTCGTGGCCAACCTGGCCGGTGCGGCCGTTGCCTACTGGCTGGCCTGGATTCCGGCCCAGACCGCGCTCGACCAGAGCCTGGCCGATGCCGCCTGGGCGCTGGTGCCGCATGTGCAGGACAGTGGCAGCTCGCTGGAATTGGAGCTCTCGCACCAGGCCGAGCAGGTGCTGCGGGTCGACCATTTCGACGAAATCTATTTTGTCGTGCGCGACGCCAACGGCAAGACCATTGCCGGCGACCTTGATTTCCCGCTGCTGCAAGTGCCGGAAAAGCTGAATGTCTTCATCGCCTATGGCACACGAATGCGCGGCGAAGACGTGCGCGCGATCACCTTGCGCACCATCGTCGCCGGCGAGACCATCCTGATCGGCGTGGCCGAGACGCGCGTCAAGCGCCAGCAGATACGGCTGCGCATCCTGGTCTCGCTGGTGGCGCTGGAGCTGCTGCTGGTCTTGCTGATCCCGACGCTGGTCTGGTTCGGGCTGAACCAGGGCTTCCTGCCGCTGCGCACGATCCGCGAAGACCTGGACCGCCGCAATCCGGACGACCTGTCGCCCCTGACGATGCAGGGCACGCCGCAAGAGATCGTGCCCTTCATCCGCGCGATCAATCAATTGCTCGGTCGTGCGCAGGAAAGTGCGCGCGCCAAACAAGACTTCCTGGCCAATGTCGCGCACCAGCTGCGTACGCCGCTGGCCGGTTTCAAGGCACAGCTCGAATGGCTGCAGCTGCGCCAGCGCGACGATGGCGAGGCCTCTTCCTCGATCAGGCTGATGCTGGCGTCGACCGAGCGCATGGTGCGTCAGGCCAACCAGCTGCTGGCACTGGCACGTTCCGAGCCCGGCGATTTCGAGCGCGGGCGGCTGGAAAAGCTGTCGCTGGACAAACTGGTGGCCGAGTCGGTCCAGCAGTTCGTCGACGAAGCGGCAAAGAAGGCGATCGATATCGGCTTTGACCTGCAGCCGACGGTGGTGGCCGGTGACGCCTTCCTGCTGCGTGACCTGGTGGACAACCTCGTCGACAATGCGATCCGCTATTCACCCGAAGGGGCGGCCGTGACCGTCAGTTGCTACCCAAGCGCGGACGGCGGTGTGTTGAAGGTCGAAGACAGCGGACCGGGCATCCTGCCCTCGGAAAAAGACAAGGTCTTTTCCCGTTTCTACCGGCTCGACAAGAGCCAGCCGGGCAGCGGGCTGGGGCTGGCCATCGTGCGCGACATTGCGATTGACCATGGCGCGGTGATCGATGTCCAGCCCGGCCCGGACGGGGTCGGCACGGTGTTTCTGGTGCGCTTCCCGCCAGTCGCCGACACGGCCGGCGAGGGCTGAGGCCGTCGGGGTCAGCACCCGCACCCCGGCCGCCGTCACACAAACCGGCCGCAGCCGGCGTCAATCCTTGAAGGGGTAGGGGCTCGATCCGGCCTCGGTCATGAACCGGTGCAGCTCGGGATTGAAAGCCTTCGCATAGTCGATCGGGCGCATGCCATAGGCATTCGGTAATTGTTTGACCGCGCGCGCCTGCAGCTTCATCGCCAGCTCGAAAATCGCCTTTTGCATCGGCGAATTCGCCGGACTATCGGGAACAATCGAATACAGGTAATGCTGGGCCGTGTTCTTGTCGACACCGAATTTATTGAGCCCGCCGGTCAATCCGTCGACCAGCTGGCTGGCCAGGCCAAAATCATGCATCACAATCGCATCGATCAGCGGGCTGGATTTCTGGGCATCGTAGGCGGGCGCGGGCGCCCAATGAATGAACAGGGGCGGGTGGCTTTCAACGACCGCCGCTTCCAACGGCGTTTCGAATTCGGCCAAGACGGAATGCATCACCACGGGTCGGCTCATCATCAGCGGCCGCCGGTACAGCGAGTCGAATTGCGGATCCTCTTGCAGCCGCTGCGCTTCCTGCAGCAGGCGCTGCCGGGCCGTATCCGGTTCCGGCAGCTCCCTTGCCTGGCCTTCCAGTGTGTTTCTGATGGTGGCGATTCTCGAATCCATCGGGCTTTCCTTGTGTGTGCGTCTGACCCGATGCCGGCGCGGCAGCAGGGCATCAGCAGGTGGTTGACAGGATAGGCTGAGGAACTGGCCGGGCCGAGTGGTTCGACCGGGGCGAGTGGTGCGACCGGGGCGAGTGGTGCGACCGGGGCGAGTGGCTCGTCCGGGTGCGGCCCGGCTGCTCCGGTTGACCCGGGTTTCTCCGGTTCGCCCCGCTGTGCGAGCAGCGCCGGATCAGTGCTGCCCGGCGAACATTTGTACGATAATGCTGAATTGAATCCCGCAAGGCTGCGTAATTGGCTTACACCGTCAAAGAAATTTTTTATACCCTGCAAGGCGAGGGCGCGCAGGCCGGTCGCCCGGCCGTGTTTTGTCGTTTTGCCGGTTGCAATCTGTGGAGCGGACGCGAGGAAGACCGCGCCAGCGCGATTTGCCGCTTTTGCGATACCGACTTCGTGGGCAGCGATGGCGAGCTGGGCGGCAAGTTTGGCGAGGCTGAAGCGCTGGCGGCGCGTATCGATGGCCTGTGGCCGGCCGATCGCCCGCTGAACAAGTATGTCGTCTTCACCGGCGGCGAGCCGCTGTTGCAACTGGATGCGGCCCTGATCGATGCGATGCATGCGAAGGGTTTCGAGATTGCGATCGAAACCAATGGCACGCTGGCGGTGCCGGCAGGCGTCGACTGGATTTGCGTCAGCCCGAAGCAGGGCGCCGCGCTGGTCGTCACCCGTGGCAGCGAGATCAAGGTCGTGGTGCCCCAGCAAGGACAGGATCTCGAGCACTTGGCACAACTCGAATTCGATTACCGATTCCTGCAACCGATGGATGGCCCCGACAAAGACAAGAACACGCAGCTGGCCGTCGCTGCCTGCAAGGCTGACCCGCGCTGGCGGCTGTCGATACAGACGCACAAGCTGCTGCAGATACCCTGAAAGACTGAACCACCGATGATCACCATTACCCGCAAGCTGGAATTCGACGCCGGCCACCGCATTCCCGACCACAAGAGCCAGTGCCGCAACCTGCACGGCCACCGCTATACGCTCGAGATCACGCTGGTGGGCCAGGTGATCGAGCAGGAAGGCAGCACCGACAACGGCATGATCATGGATTTTTCGGACGTCAAGGCGCTCGCCAAGGAGCATCTGGTCGATGTCTGGGACCATGCCTTCCTCGTCTATGAAAAAGACGGTCCGGTGCGTGACTTCCTGGCGTCGCTGCCGGATCACAAGACCGTCGTCATCGACCGCATCCCGACGGTGGAAAACCTCGCCCGCGCGGCCTTCGACATCCTGAAAGCGGCCTACAAGGACCGCTATGGCACCGGCCTGCACCTGCACAAGCTGGTGCTGCATGAAACACCGAACTGCTGGGCCGAAGTGACCGGAGAGGCCGCTTGAGCGTCAGCCCGGCCGGTTCCGTCGGCAGTGCTGTGGCCGACACTGCGACCGGTGCGACCGGCGCGACCGCTGCCGCCGCACCCGACGTCGCCGCCGACGAGGCTTTCATGCGGCTGGCGATCGAGGCGGCATCCCTCGCCAAGGCCGCCGGCGAGGTGCCGGTCGGCGCCGTCGTGGTCAAGGATGGCCAGGTCATTGCCACCGGTTTCAACCAGCCCATCGGCCGCCACGACCCGACCGCGCATGCCGAGATCGCTGCCCTGCGCGCCGCCGCCGGTGCGCTCGGCAATTACCGGCTGCCGGGCTGCACGCTGTACGTGACGCTCGAGCCCTGCGCGATGTGCGCCGGCGCGATGATGCATGCGCGGCTCGCGCGCGTGGTGTTCGGCGCCAGCGACCCCAAGACCGGCGCCTGCGGCTCGGTCGTCAACCTGTTTTCAGAAAACAAACTGAACCATCACGCCGAGCTCAGCGGCGGGGTGCTGGCCGCAGAATGCGGCACAATGCTGTCTGCCTTCTTTGCCGAGCGCCGCAGCCAGGCCCGCAACGGCAACTGACACCCATGAGCCAGATCAGCCCGCCACCCAGCCCCAACGCCAGCCCGCTGTCGAATGCGCTGCCCGGCCCGCAGCGCAGCGTGCCGCGCACGATCGCCGTCGTCGCGCCCAGCGGCTATGCCGCCGATCCCGCCGCTTTCCAGCGCGGACTGGAACGCTTGCGCGCGCTCGGGCATACGGTGAAGGACTTCTCGGCCGCCAGCGAAAAACACCAGCGCTTTGCCGCCACCGATGCCGGGCGCGTCGCCCAGCTGCATGCAGCGGCGGCCGATCCCGAGGTCGAGATCGTCATCGCCCTGCGCGGCGGCTACGGGCTGTCGCGCCTGCTGCCCGACATTGATTTCGGCCTGCTGGCGCGCAGCCGCAAGCTGTGGGTCGGCCACAGCGACTTCACGGCCTTGCAGATGGGCCTGCTCGAGGCCGGCTCCGGCAGCTTTGCCGGCCCGATGATCTGCGACGATTTCAGCCGCGACCAGCCCAGCGAATTCACGCATGCGCATTTCTGGCAATGCCTGACCCGGCCATCGGTGACGCTCGACGTGCAGGCCAGCGGCAATCCGTCCGTTGAGCTGACGGGCAAGCTCTGGGGCGGCAACCTGGCGATGCTGGCGCACCTGGCCGGCACGCGCTGGTTGCCGGCCGTCGAGGGCGGCATCCTGTTCATCGAAGACATCAACGAACATCCGTACCGTGTCGAGCGCATGCTGCTGCAACTCTGGCATGCCGGTGTCTTGCAGGGCCAGCAGGCGATCGTGCTCGGCGATTTCTCGGGCTACAAGCTGAGCGAATACGACAATGGCTATGATTTTTCGACGATGGCCGGCTGGCTGTCCGAGCACTTCCGGCTGCCCATCCTGCACGGGCTGCCCTTCGGGCATACGCTCGACAAACTGACCCTGCCGATCGGGGCTGACTGCCAGCTGAGCTCGGACGACCAGGGCTTCCGGTTGGCGCTGTCCGGGTATTCCTGTCTGGACTGACGGCGGTCCCACCCCCGAACCGTCTGATCGCTGTCAGTTCCGGGCCACGCCCGGGCCGGGGGCGGGTGCCTTACCAGTGGTAAAATCACGGTCTTCCTGTACTGACCGACCGGCTTTGCTGCCGTCCCCCCGTCAGCACACTACTTTTTCATCACCCCGCACGGTTCCAGAGGTCCCAGCTTGCTGTCCACAGCCAATATCACGATGCAATTCGGCGCCAAGCCGTTGTTTGAAAACATTTCGGTCAAGTTCGGCGATGGCAATCGCTACGGCCTGATCGGCGCCAACGGCTGCGGCAAGTCGACCTTCATGAAGATCCTCGGCGGCGACCTCGAGCCCTCGGCCGGCAATGTGATGCTGGATGTCAACGAGCGCCTCGGCAAGCTGCGCCAGGACCAGTTCGCGTTCGAAGACAATCGCGTGCTCGATGTGGTGATGATGGGCCACACTGAGATGTGGGAAGCCATGACCGAGCGTGACGCGATCTACGCCAACCCGGACGCTTCCGAAGAGGATTACATGAAGGCCGCCGACCTCGAGGCGCGCTTTGCCGAGTTCGACGGCTACACGGCCGAATCGCGCGCCGGCGAGCTGCTGCTGGGCGTGGGCATTCCGAT
>JACCDG011868073.1_pt1 | contig 21691 bp, 15 predicted proteins | sample 7442471 | NCBI WGS metagenome assembly JACCDG01 (sample SAMN15323444, study PRJNA562643) | freshwater metagenome | isolation source: river surface water | place: USA:Blue River Watershed | collected 2017-08-17 | reverse complement strand
TTCAGTTCATAATTTTTAAAGCCCAACTGGCGGGTATAATAACCATTGGGGCAATAGCTGCCGTAATTCAGAATATGCTTTTGCACCGGCATACCTCCGGTGTAGAGGGGGCCACCGCTCAGCGTCATATTAGCAGCAGCAAGCGGCGTCGTTACACCGGCATTATCGGTATTGCTCATTTCTATACCACTGGCACTTTCGAGCGTATACAATTTCGTATTTCCGCCACGGCGTATATCGCCCATAAACGAAGCCGTGGCATACGTATACACCAGTTGCGAGCCACCGGTACCATTCGTACTGCTTGCAATACGGTGCAGGAGCCTGGAAGTGCCGTTGTAAAAATTAAAATACAGGTAAGAGCCCAGGTTGGAAAACTCCATACTGCGCGCCCCGGTATTGGCCAGCCCCTGTGTCCACACATTATTGGCCGCAGTGGCTAAGTGATCGGCGCCGAGGTTATACACCCTTATTTCGGCCCCGCCGGCGTAGGTGCCCGTACTGCTGTTGTAGGCACCCTGGTGGTGCACTACGGCCAGCTTATTACCATCGGGCGATACCTGAAGCTCTCCGAAGCCATTCTGGTCGGTACTGGCAAAACCACTGCTTTCAAAAGGAACAGGATCAGAAATACCCGCCGGGCTAATTTTAAAGGCGCAGACCTGCGAAGTACCCCCGCTGACATACCTTCTGCAATAAAGCACCGAAGTGGCCCCTGCGGCTCCCACATAATCTTCGTACAACTCCATGGTACGGCTGTAGAAGAGCGAGGAACCGGCCAGTCCGCTGTTATCCAAAGGCACATTTTTAGCCACACATTTGCCCTGAGCCAGGTCGATAAGGTGGTAATAGGGTACCTGAGCAGCAGATACCGTAAACAGGTAATAATTCTGCGTCGAATTGGGCACCTTCATGAGCAGGCTTTGCCCGTTGGAAGTGGATAAAATACCCGAAGTATTCAGAATAAGATTACCGGCGGCATTAAAAATATAACAGGTAGTGCCGGCAGTATAAGCTGTTAAGAGAATATTGCCGCACTCGTCCTGTACATGACAGGTATTGGTACCCTGCGTAGCGGTTTGGCTGTATTGCGCCGCCGCCAGGCTGGGTGTTCCGTTCAAATCGAGGGTGCGGATGGTAGCCGCAGCACCATTGGCCACAGGCACCTGCATTTTGCCCGTGTGTACATGTATAGCGGTACGGTCTAAGGCATCGGCACCCTGCGGCGTGCCGTTGACCCACGATTTTAACTGAACGGGTTCTTTACGCGAACCCAGGCGCGAAGAACCGTAAATGGGTTCTTCTACCAGCCGGATAATGTCGGTAACAGGCCCGACATCCGGAACGCTGCTTGTTTTTTCATAAATAGCCAGCGGATTGCCCTGTGCATCGCGCACATAATAAGTAGTTTTATTGGCCGCCGGAGTAGCCGCATTCACGATGTTATCCTTGCGGATACGGTTTCCTGCCGCATCGTAATAAAAAGCGATTTTTTGTCCGCTGCTTTTGTAAATAGAGTCAATTTTACCATAAGGATTCCACACTATTTTCGTTATCCCCCCCTGTACATCCTGAATAAGATTACCAATAGAATCGTAGAGGTAATTAAGTCCCGCCCCCTGATCGTCTATGTCATCGGTATACAAACCAACATTGCTTTGCGCATCGTTCACCCGTGTTAACTGATTGCGGGCTTGTTTGTAACTATACGTTAAATTATCCATACCGAAATTACCCGCCTGATTGTATCCGTTTCGTAAAAAAGTTTTAATATTTCCGTTGGCATCATAAGTCAGCAATTCCTTATAGTCACTTACAGGCGTATACGAGCTGCCGTTGTGGTAGGCAAAATTACTGGCCACCAGGCGGTTCAGCTCATCATAGGTATAGGTATTGCCACTCAGCAGTTCAAACTTGAGGCCACCCACCACCTTGCCAATGTTATTTGTCCAGGAACTGATATTGCCATTATACAGGCTGCCGCCCCCCAGATGCCAGTTATTGGTAGCCACACTTTTGAACTGTTGTGCCCGCACATTACTGCTGCGCATATAATCGCCGGTATAATAACCGAGTATAGTACCGTACACATCTTTTGCCGTATTGGTATGCGAACCATAACCTGTTGTATTGTCTAATCCGGGATCGAACGATTCAGTAAGACTGGGGTGATTAATGCCCTTGAGCCAGCCCTCGATGGTATACACATAATCCAGACCCTGAACCTTGTCTTCGCCCAGATTGGTGCGTTTCAGCGGTCCGTGCGGATAGTATTCATAAGAGGCATCCCTGTCCCAGATCATACCATCGCGGGAGGTTTCGGCAGTGAGCAGGCGTTTGTCCGAATCATAGCTATAGCGGTGGAAAAACTTATCCGGCAATTGTTCATTATAACGCACCTTTAACACAAGCCCGGAAATTAAATCATATTCATAGGCGATATAACTGCGGCCCAACTGATCCTGATCCTGAATGAGCCACTCCACATTGCCGTGGGGGTCGTAACTGTAAGCGGTAATTACCTGGTCGGTAGTGGTGCCCAGGTTGCCGTCTTTATCGAGCAGCACATAACTGACCCGGTTTTGTAAATACCGCTGGGGCTTGTTACCGAAATACACCATACCGGCATAAGGTACAGAATAATACGTGAGCGTGCGCTGGCGCAAAGTACCCGAAGAAGGATAACCGATAACATTGATATTCAGCGTATCGAGCCCCTGCATTTCGCCCACCTCAGAGATGCGCCCCAGGTTATCGTAAATAGTATACGAATACGTATTGTTGTTCAGCGACTTTTGTTTTTTATTTTGCGAAAAGCGCATACGGCCAATATTATCGTACCAGAACCAGGTTTCGCCACCATCGGGCGATTTCTGACGGCGCAGTTGTTTCAGGGAGTTATAGGCATATTCAGTGGAGTAAGAATAGTTTGGATGGGTTAGCAACGGCATTTACCACTGTAAATATTTTATTTGGATTGGGCCAAATAAAATATAACATTGGTATTAATAGCAACGGCATTTACCACTGTAAATATTTTATTTGGATTGGACCAAATAAATTATACCAATGTTATAATTTTACTTTTTAAAATCATAACCTTAAAACTCACAAATCCCATGAAACGTTTTTTTTACCCCTTATTGTTTATTTTGGTTTTAACTACCACAACAAAAGCACAACATTATATTGGTTGCGGGGCGGGCATAAATACTTTTCCTCTTTTTTGTGCCAATGTCAATTATACTTTGCAGGGCAAATACATGGCCGCTCAGGCTAATCTGCTCCTTAATAAAGACCAGGCATTCAACACAACATACAGCAAGCAGCTCCTGTTCGGAATAAATACAAATTCGGAAGAGAACCTATATGCACAGGTGATGCTTGGCTTTGGTAATACCTGGAGATATGCACCAGGTGATAATAGGGGTATGTTTTACACCAAACCGGGTTATGTTGTAAATGTAGGGCTATTCAAAAAACTATTTTCCGGTTCATCGCAATTAGGAGTTAACACTTATCTGTATCGTTATGTTTACGAGTATGGCTCACGGGCTAATCTGGCAAATGCCAGTATGATGATTAACGGTATGCTTAGTTATCGTTGTTATTTAGGCAAAAAGTAAGGCTATCGGCGCTTTGCTGCGGTTTATACACGGGTATAATACCGTTTGGAAATATGTATTAGTCCAATTTCATGCTAACTTAATTGACTATATGAGAGATGGTGAAAATGATCTTCGGTTTACGCACGAAATAAATTTAACTTTCCTTGTATTGGTTAATGTTTCTGCCGGATATTCCTTTTACTTATTAAGTAATAAATTTAAGGAGATTGAACATTATAGCGTATCTTTAACTTTCAATTTTATAAAAGGGAATAACTCTAACTAAAATGCTTCCGAAAGTTCTGCTTATAAAAGCCATCAGCCTTGTAAGTGTATTTATTATTTTTCTTTTTTTGTCCTGTAAAAGAAATAAGAACACTACTGGTAATTCAAATACCCCGCTCGTTCCCGTTGATATTTATTTGCAGGTTAATACTCCTGATTTCTTTCCCTTAAATGCAGTAGGTGGCTGGGTTTTCAAGCCCTATGCTGGCAAAAAGGGGGTAATTATTTATTGTACTTCAACAAATAATTTTAAAGCCTATGAAAGTAGTTGCCCATTTGATGGAGAAACTCAGACTAATGCCCGGGTTAAACCACAATCCAATCTGAATTTGAAAGATAGCATTTGCGGGTCTGCATTTTCTTGGCTCGATGGTTCTTTACTCAATGGGCCATCTACTTTTCCATTAATAACCTATAATACTTCTTTTGATGGAAATACGCTTCATGTTTATAATTAAGGCTGTACAATAAATCATCCCTCTCCCATTCGGGCAATTTCGCTACCAGGCAACAAAAGTGATAGTTATAGAAGTATATTACCGATAAGCCTGCTCCACTCAAATGGCTTGATTTTCTTAGCCGTTATTCAATTGAGGAACTCAAATGAATAAATTGGGATTAAACAATTACTTTTGTAAGATAAAATCCTTAACAACTGATGTACGAACCCCAAAAAAGAATCAATCTTTTTCTCCCCCTTATCTTATCGCTGGTACTTATGGCCGGCATTTTTATTGGTACAAAGCTCAATTTTAGTGAGAAAACCGTGGTTTTTACCCCGGGCTCTCATGGCAGCGATGGTAAAATGGAAAAGGTGCTCGACTTTATTGTGGAGAATTATGTGGATACCATTCAGCGTAACAGCCTCGAAGATAAAACCCTTTCTTCTATGCTGCACAGCCTCGATCCGCATTCCGACTACATTCAGGCAAGTGATTTGCAACAGGTTAACGAGCCGCTTCAGGGAAATTTTGAAGGTATAGGCGTGGAATTCAATATTCTGAACGATACCATCACTGTAGTTACCCCTATAAGTGGTGGCCCTTCGGAGAAAGCAGGTATAAGTGCCGGAGATAAAATTGTGAAAGTTGAGGGTAAAAGTGTTGCGGGCACAGGCATTACCAATAAGCAGGTGTTTGAAAAACTCAGAGGCAAGCATGGTACCAAAGTAAAATTAGGTATTAAAAAACCGGGTAGCCGCGAATTGGTGGATATTGTAATAACCCGCGATGAAATTCCTATTTACAGTGTAGATATAGCTTACATGCTCGCTCCCGACATTGGCTACATCAAAATAAGCCGCTTTGCCGCCAAAACTTATGAAGAGTATCAGCAGGCCTTTAATAAATTGAAAAAGATGGGAATGAAAAAGTTAGTAATTGACCTGCGTGGAAACGGTGGCGGTTATCTGAATGCCGCTGTAGATCTGGCCGATGAATTTCTGAGCAAAGGCATGGAGATTGTTTATACCAAAGGTAAGTCCAGCCCTAAAAAACAATATACGGCCAGCGACAAGGGTAGTTTCGAGAATGATGAGCTGGTTATTCTTATTGATGAGGGCTCCGCTTCTGCCAGTGAAATTCTGGCGGGTGCCATACAGGATAATGATCGTGGAACAATCATTGGCCGCCGCTCTTTTGGAAAGGGATTGGTACAGGAACAGATAGAACTTCCTGATGGCTCGGCCCTGCGGTTAACCACAGCCCGTTATTACACCCCTTCCGGCAGGTGTATTCAAAAGTCGTATGAAGAGGGTAATGAAGCGTATTATAATGAAGAATACGATCGTTATCAAAATGGCGAATTATTGCATGCCGATAGTATACGTTTTGCCGACAGCCTGAAATACCATACCGTTGGCGGAAAGGTAGTATATGGCGGTGGCGGTATTATGCCAGATGTGTTTGTGGGTATTGATACATCTTACCGTACTTCCTATTTGTCTAAGGTTTCCTACGCCGGTTTAATTAATGAATATGCCTTTAATTATGTAGACCGTAACCGGGCACAATTAAAGAAATTTGCTTCGGCTCAGGTATTCGTAAATTCTTTTCAGGTGGACAAAGCCTTACTGGAGGGTCTTTTTGCTTTTGCAGCACAAAAAGGTATTCCGGGAAATGATAAAGAGATAAAGAAATCCGCAGTGTTTTTTACCACACAGTTAAAGGCGCTGATAGGCAGGGGATTATTTAATAACGAAGCTTTTTATCCGGTACAGCACAAAAACGATAAAATTATAGAAAAAGCCTTGCTAAGCCTGAACCAGAAGAAAAAATAGCCCGTGGTTATTCCATGCAAAATAGGTAACTTCGGGGGCTTAAATATCAATTAATAACCTAAATAAAAAATAACAGTATGGCTTTTGAATTACCCGCGCTTTCGTATGCACATAATGCTCTCGAACCGCATATCGACACCAAAACCATGGAAATACACCATGGCAAACACCACCAGGCTTATGTAACCAACCTGAACAATGCCATTGCCGGTACAGATGCCGAAAAATTAAGTATTGAAGATATTTGCAAAAACATTTCCAAATACCCGGCTGCTGTGCGCAACAACGGTGGCGGACATTACAACCATTCTCTTTTCTGGAAAGTGATGGGTCCTAACGGTGGCGGTACACCGGGCGGAGAATTGGCCAGCGCCATCGACAGCGCTTTCGGTTCTTTCGATAACCTGAAGACCCAGATGAATACTGCGGGGGCTACCCGCTTCGGTTCGGGCTGGGCCTGGTTAATTGTTCAAAACGGAAAATTAGTGGTGTGCTCTACCCCTAATCAGGATAATCCGTTAATGGATATTGCTGAAGTTAAAGGAAGCCCCATTCTCGGAATTGACGTATGGGAACATGCCTATTACCTGCACTACCAAAACCGTCGTCCCGACTACCTGGCTGCTTTCTGGAATGTGATTAACTGGAATCAGGTAGCTGAAAACCTAAAGCAGGTAAAGTAATAATAAGATTGCAAGGTTGAGTTGAAAAGCCTCCTGTTGTTATGGATAAAATTTTTAACTTTGTCAAAAAAATAGTTTATAGAATATGAAAAAAGCGAGTTTATTATTGTTAGCTGCGGCAAGTTTATTTATGTCTGTTCAGAAAGTAAATGGCCAGGTTGTAAAAGAAGGCAATATGGTAGTAAGTGCTTATTACGGAATAAACATATTTACTTCGGCACTTAAAACTGCCTATCAAAATACCGGTAGTACTCAAACAGATTTTAAAATTAAGGGCGTTGGGCCTGTTGGCGGTAATTTTGAATACCTGATGACCGACAAGATCGGTTTAGGAGTTGATGTATACTACGCCAATACAGCAATCAGTTGGAATGATATCGGGTATGATGCTAACAACCAGAAAGTAATGTATAATTATAAAGTATCCGTTCCACGTGTGGGTGTGCTGGCAAGAGCAAATTTCCATTTTTCAAATAGCGATGATTTTGATGCTTACGGTATACTTGCAATGGGCTACAAAAATTTGTCTTACAAATTTGAAACGAACGATCCTTCTTATAAAGGTAATAAAGTAAACGGCCTGATTCCTGTGGCTATGAAATTAGGAGTGGGGTTTCGTTATTTCTTTACGGATAATTTCGGTTTAAATGGCGAAATGGCTCTGGGCACTCCTTTGCTTGCCGGAGGAATAAGCTTAAAGTTTTAAAAGATTGTTCAAATCACGATAATAAAAGGATTCGTAAAGCACGAATCCTTTTTTTAATTTTAGGCCTGTATGGTTTGTGGCATGAAGCAACTGATCTTTTTTCTTTTTTTTACAGGTGTGATTTTTTGTTCCAAAGCAAAAAACTACTTTGTTATACCAACAGTAAGAATTGCGGTAGCTGAAAATCAATTTGACAACCGTGCAGCGTTGGTGTATGATAAGGATAAGCTGGTTTTTGAACAATTACAGGGTACGCCCAATGTACTGTGGTTGAAAATAGTAGATAAGCTGCAACGCAGAAAAAAAATGATTTCCACGGCACTGGCTTTTCCGCTGCCCTTCGGAATTATTGGGCTACACCGCATTTATCTGGGGTCTAAACCATACATACCCTTAGTATATATTGCTACATTAGGTGGGGCGATAGGTATTCTTCCGCTGATTGATTTTGTGGTATTGTTGCTGGATAAGGACATTAGCCCTTATCAGAACAACCCCCAGGTATTTATGTGGATAAAATAAGCACAAGCAAATGAAAACATTATATATTGTACGCCATGCCAAATCCGACTGGGGAGATGAGAGCCTTAAAGACGTTGACCGCCACCTTAATTCCAGGGGATATGCGGATGCTTACCTGATGAGCACACTGTTTGGCAAACAATATCCGGTACCGGAATTATTGCTGAGTAGCCCTGCAATACGGGCTCTGAGTACGGCGTTAATATTTGCCCGTACCATGAAATACAATGAGAAGCGGATACAATTAAAAAGGGAAATATACGAAGCACACGAAAGTACCCTACACGATTTGATTGCCGGATTTGATGAAAGTTTCAGTACCGTTATGTTGTTCGGACATAATCCCGGACTTACCGATTTGTTCAATAGTTTAAGCGACCAGTTTATTGATAACATTCCCACATGTGGTATTATGGGATTGAGTTTTGATACCAATACCTGGAATAAAATTAATAGCGTTCAGGGAGAGACTTTATTTACCTTATTCCCAAAAGAAATTAAACCCTGAAACAAATACGAGCTATATGTCTAAATCCCATCATCAGCCATACATCAACCGTGAAATAGCCTGGCTCTCCTTTAATGAGCGGGTGTTGCAGGAAGCTGCTGACCCTACCACACCTTTGATTGAGCGTGTAAAGTTTCTGGGTATCTTTTCCAACAACCGCGATGAGTTTTATCGGGTTAGGGTGGCTACGGTTAAGCGTATGGTAAAGCTTGGTAAAAGTGCTATTCCGCTTATTGGCGCTGAACCTAATGAATTGCTGGATACCATTCTGAAAAAAGTAATAGAACAGCAGCAACGTTTTGAAGAAGTGTATGAGGAAATATTGGAGGAACTCGCGCGTAATAATATTTTTATTATTAACGAAAAACAACTGGATAGCACGCAGCAGCAATTTGTGAAGGAGTTTTTTACAGAAGAGGTTATCTCCAATCTGTATCCCATTATGGTAGACGAAAACCAGTCCTTTCCCTACCTGAAGGACAAATCCAGTTACCTGTATGTAAAACTGGGAGCAATTGAATCGAAAAAGAAAAATAAGTATGCCCTTATTGAAGTACCTACCAAAACCGTGACCCGCTTTGTGGTACTTCCGGCAAAGGCCAATAAAAAATACATTATTTTGCTTGATGATGTAATTCGTTTTTGTTTGAACGAGATGTTTGTGGTTTTTGGATTAAAGGCAATAGAAGCATATAATATTAAGCTTACCCGCGATGCCGAACTGGATATTGACAATGATGTATCGCAGAGTATGATGGAGAAAATAGCAAAGGGACTAAAGCAGCGTAAAAAAGGTTTACCGGTACGTCTTGTATACGATGGAGCCATGTCGAAAGACATGCTGCATTTTATGATGAAAAAACTGAATTTCGGAAAAAAAGACGCCCCTATACCGGGTGGGCGCTATCATAATTTCAAAGATTTTATCAACTTCCCCAATCTTGGACGTACCGACCTTATCCATAATCATCCGCATCCGCTTAATAATAAGTTCCTCACTTCGCCCAATACCAGTATATTAAAAACCATCCGTCATCAGGACTTACTTCTTATCTATCCTTATCAATCATTCGATCATATTATATCCCTGTTGCGCGAAGCTTCGGTAGAACCCAGTGTAGAGTCGATTAAAATTACCTTGTACCGGGTGGCCGATTCTTCTAAAATTGCCAATGCGCTTATTAATGCTGTTAAAAATGGAAAAAGTGTAACGGTGGTGGTAGAATTACAGGCCCGGTTTGATGAAGAGAATAATATATACTGGGCCAATAAGCTGCAGGAGGAAGGAGCTACGGTAATTTATGGTGTGCCCAAACTGAAGGTACATGCCAAACTGTTTTTAATTACCGCCCGCGATAAAAACAAGGTGCATCACTATGCGCATATCGGTACCGGAAATTTTAATGAAAAAACAGCGAAGATATATACCGATTGCAGTCTTCTCACTGCCGATAAGCGCATTACGGAAGAGGTAAGCAGGGTGTTCGATTTTTTTGTCGATAATTTCAGGGTGGGTAATTATAAACACCTGGCTGTAGCGCCTTTTAATATGCGTAAAACCTTTGTGGCTATGATAAATAAAGAGATAGCCAATGCCAAATCCGGGAAACAGGCCTATATTCTGATGAAGCTGAACAACCTGGTAGACCGGGGTATGGTGAATAAATTGTATGAAGCCTCCAGGGCAGGAGTGAAGGTAAAGTTGATTATTCGCGGAATATGTTCACTGGCCTGTGGGGTGGAAGGCGTGAGTGAGAATATAGAAGGGGTAAGCATAGTTGACAAATACCTGGAACATAGTCGTATTTTTATTTTTGCCAATGGGGGCGATGAAAAATACTATATCTCCTCAGCCGATTGGATGAGCAGGAACCTCGACAGCCGCTGTGAAGTAGCCGTACCGATATATGATAAAGATGTGCAACGTCAGTTGAAAACCATTATCACCATTCAGCTCAGCGGAAATACAAAGGCGCGTATTTTAGATAAAAAACTGAGTAATAAATATAAAACACCTGTTGGCCGTCAGAAAAAAGTGAGGGCACAGGAAGAACTCTATACTTTTCTGGTGGAGGATAAAAAGAAACACCTTGCCGGAATAAATAAACCAACTAAAGCTGTTGTATGATTTTTGCCGCCATTGATATTGGCTCCAATGCTGTAAGATTATTGTTCTGCCATGTGCATGAACAAAAGGGAAAAGCAATTTTTAAGAAGGGAGAACTGATCCGTTTGCCTATACGCCTTGGCGATGATGCCTTTATTAAAAAAGAAATATCGGCGCCCAAGGCCGAAAAATTAATTACAGCCATGAAAGGCTTCAGGGAACTGATTAAAGTGTTCGATGTTGTATCGTACAGAGCCTGTGCCACATCTGCTATGCGTGATGCGATAAACGGAAAAGCAGTTATTGAACGGATTAAACAGGAAGCTGGTATTGAGGTAAATCTCCTGGATGGAAAAACCGAAGCCGACACTATTTTTTCCAATCACGTGGAGGAGCTTCTCGAACCTCGTCAGGCCTATCTCTATATTGATGTGGGCGGAGGAAGTACGGAACTGACCCTGATTTCTGCCGGTAAAGTACTGGCATCCCGTTCCTTTAATGTAGGAACCATTCGTATGCTATACGACAGGGTAGATAAGGAAGAATGGGAGGAATATAAGCAATGGATAAAAAAAAACACAGCAGGCATTAAGCCGCTTACTGCTATTGGTTCGGGCGGAAACATTAATAAGCTGTATAAAATGAGCGGGAAGAAAGAAAGCAAACACCTGAGCTATGACAAACTAAAGGATATGCACGATATGCTTAACTCCTATACCTACGATGAACGTATAACTGTATTAGGGCTTAACCCCGATCGTGCCGATGTAATTATACCTGCATCTAAAATATTCCTGAGTGCCATGAAACACGCTGATGTGGATAAAATTCTTGTACCGCAAATCGGTTTGTCGGATGGCATTGTGCACCAGCTTTATGAAGAGTATAAACATAAAGTGAGGGAACAGCAATTGGGGCAGTAGCCTTAAACATATCAATCGTAATTTGTAATTTCGCCCTCTTAACTTAAGCTGTAAATGACCTTTTTAGAAGAAATAGACCGCCGCCGAACATTTGGAATTATTGCCCATCCCGATGCGGGTAAAACAACACTTACCGAAAAATTGCGCTTATTCGGTGGCGCTATACAAAGTGCCGGCGCTGTAAAATCGAATAAAATAAAAAAACATACAACATCCGACTTTATGGAAATAGAGCGGCAAAGGGGTATTTCGGTGGCTACATCGGTAATGGCTTTTGAATACAAAGGGAAAAAAATAAATATTTTAGATACACCCGGACACGAAGACTTTGCTGAAGATACCTACCGTACCCTTACAGCTGTAGATAGCGTGATTATGCTTATCGACTGCGTAAAGGGTGTGGAGCCACAAACCCGTAAATTGCTTGAAGTATGTCGTATGCGGAATACTCCGGTAATTGTGTTCATTAATAAAATGGACAGGGAGGGGCAGGATGCCTTCGATTTGTTAGACGAAATCGAGCAGGAACTGAAAATAAAGGTACGACCGCTGAGCTGGCCTATTGGTATCGGAAAAACATTTAAAGGTGTATATAACCTGTACGAAAAATCCCTGAACCTTTTCAGAGGCGAAGACAAACAAACCATTTCCGAATCCATTGAAATAAAAGACCTGTACAATGGTGAACTGGAAAAATACATTGGCGAAGACTTTACCAAAAAATTGCATAACGATATAGAACTTATAGAAGGTGTTTACCACGAATTTACTACCGGCGATTACCTGAAAGGGGATATATGCCCCGTGTTTTTTGGCAGTGCTGTAAACAATTTTGGTGTACGCGAGTTATTGGACTGTTTTATAGAAATAGCGCCAACACCCCGGTATAGAGAAACCGATACAAAAACAGTTCATCCTTCCGATCAGGTATTCAGCGGTTTTGTATTTAAAATTCACGCCAACCTCGACCCCAAGCACCGCGACCGTATTGCTTTTTTGCGTATTTGTTCCGGAAAGTTTGAACGCAACAAATACTACTATCATGTACGGGATGGAAAACAGGTGCGTTTTAGTAATCCAACCGCCTTTATGGCGCAGGATAAATCCGTAATTGACGAAGCCTATCCTGGCGATATTATTGGCTTATACGATTCGGGTACTTTTAAAATTGCCGATACGCTTACAGAGGGTGAGAAAATGAATTTCAAGGGTATTCCCAGTTTCTCCCCTGAACTGTTTCGTTATGTTACCAATCTCGACCCCATGAAAACCAAACAATTGCAGAAGGGATTGGAGCAGCTTACCGATGAGGGTGTAGCGCAGTTATTCACAAAAAAAACAGATGGACGTAAAGTATTGGGAACCGTGGGGGCGCTGCAATTTGAAGTAATTCAGCACCGCTTAAAAAGCGAGTACAATGCCTCCTGTAGTTTTGATCACATTAGTCTTTATAAGGCCTTGTGGATCAGTGCCGCAGACAAAAGTAAACTCGATGCTTTTGTTCAGGATCGTGCGCAATATATTGCAACAGATAAAGAAGGCAAACTGGTTTTCCTGGCCGAATCGGCCTGGCTGCTTCAAATGGCTCAGGAAAAAAACCCCGATGTGCAATTCCATTTAAAGTCGGAGTTTTAATTTGTGGTGCATAATTACTGTTTTATATCATTGTTGTACGAGATAAAACAAAAAGGGGTAACCTACTCATTTTAATCTGGTCATTTTCCGTTGCAGCCAATCGCTAAGATCCAGAAAACGGAATATCCTGTTTTCGTCGGGATTATTTTTTATTTCTTCAAATGCGGCATATAAACGCTGATAAATGGCGGAATCATCAGTACGGTTATTGCTACTCATTAACTTTTTAAGTTCCAGTAGTATTAATTTTTCGAAGCGCCCTATGTACTTATGTTTATTAAGGTAGCGTTTGGTATTGGGTATCAGGTATTCCAGTAATTCGTTCTTGCCCAACTCAAAATAAAGCAATAGTTGATATACTTTAATGATAGCCCTTACTTCTTCAAGTATGTTCTGGGGTACAAGTTCGTCAATGCTGATGATAAAACTAAGTGCTTTTTTATAATCGCCCTCATCAAAATAATTTCGTGAAAAACCCCAGAGTACATGGGTCATATAATGGGGTTGAAATAATTTGAAATCGTCGCCAATTTCCCGCTCAAGTTCCTTTAAGCGGTTTTTTCTGTTGGCGGGTTTAACCCAATATAAATAATCGGTTTCGTGTAAGCCAATAACTTGTTTTATATAAAGCTCTTCACGCCTGCTTTCCGCTTTTATCTTTTTAATGCTGGCAAAAACCAGATTGCATTGTGTATAATCTTTTGCTGCTGAGTAGCAGTATAACAGGTTGTTCAGGGTTGTTAAATAGGAAAATGAGTAGTATGATCTTGCCGGTTCATTTTTTTCAAACAAAGTTGCACATTGTTCAAAATGATCGCGTGCCTTATCGGTTTGCTGAAGTTGAGCATAATAGGTACCACAACAGGAATGATAATAAATTTGGGCAGTGATAGTTTGGGATGCAACATCATCATCTTTAAGCAGACTGTCGAGCATTGGCTTTAGTTTCCGGCGTCTTTCGTTATTTAAGGGCATGGAAGCTTCCTGCAAAAAACCCAATTTTAACCTGAATGCCTTTTCCATGTATGCCCCCTCATTTGCAGTACGTTTAAGAATGACATCATGCTCGTTGCTATAGTAATCGATTATTTTTGCCAGGCTATCCGGCGAACTGATGGCGTTGTAAAGGTTTGCTTTTTTTTCCTTTACTATCAGTAAGAGTGACTGTAAATCAATTTCCTTTACTTTTTTCTCTGCTTTATTCAGTAAACTCAAACTTTGCCTGAACAGGGAATAGTGCCGAAGCTTATCAGCAGCTAACAACAGATCAAATATTTCCTTTTCAAATGAATGACTATCGACGTCGGCCAGAAACCGGATTAATTGCTGATGCAAATAATTTTTTACCCGTGTAAAATTACTAAGCCGGCAACTTTGTTTGACCTTATTTTCATCCGGGATCCTTTGCTTTACATAAGCATCAAACAGTTTGAGGTAACTGTGGGTGTTTTCTCCTTCTGACTTAAAAAGACAGTATTTGCGAAACAAATTCTTTTCTTTTTCCGACAAGGCTTGTATAAGTTCAAAAACTTCATTAGAGGCTGTTTTCATGGCTGCCGGATTAAAGGTATATAATTTTTTGGTTCATCATATTCTCGGCAAAGTAAAATTATATGACTGAAAGTTAGGCGTTGAAAGGCGAATTTGAAAGGTTTTTTTTTAAAAAATTGGTTACAGTGGCCAACTATGACAAAATGCCCAATCTACAAGCAATATAAAGATACATAGCCTTGTTTTATGATGAAAGCAACTAGGCTTTGTGGTGGTTATTTTAAGTGTTTTTTCGTTTTTTCCCTTTCCACCTCTGATTTTTCTTTGTATAAATAAGTTAGGGGTTAATGCGCTGCTGCTATAGCAGAAAACGGTTGGGATAGCAAAATAAAATTCATGGAATACACCCCCTGAATAATGTCAAGATTAAAAACGTGAATAAAACGCATGGTATATATTGGGTTCGGGAAGAGGATAGATCGGGTAGGCAGGATCGAAATCTAAGCTTAGCCGGAAGAAAAATTACCTGCTTATTGTTTATTTTAGCTTTCACTAAGGCGTTTCCGCAACTAACAACCAGTAATAGCCTTAGTCCGGCACAAATGGTGCAAAATATACTGGTCGGAAATGGAATCACCGCTTCGAACGTTAGCTACACCGGGTATGTAAATGGTATAGCCACCTTTACTGCCGGTACTTCCATTAATCTTGGACTTTCCTCCGGAATATTCCTGACAACCGGTTCTTTTTTAGCCAATGATCCCAATGGGTTTTTAAATATAGGAACCGATGGTCCTTTTGGCCCAAGCAGTAAGGAACAAAATATATTTCAGTTCAAGCCCGGAGACCCCGACCTGAATGCCATATTGGTTCAAACAGGAGCTAACCTCAACACGTATGATGCCGCCATTTTGGAATTTGATTTTATTCCGGATGGCGATACTGTTAGTTTCAGGTACCGCTTCGGAAGTGATGAATACAATAGCAAAGTATCGCCACCCGGCGGTTTTACTGTTGAAGATGTATTCGCTGCATTTATCAGTGGTGTTTCAGTACCCCTTACAAAAAGAAACATAGCGCTCATTCCCGGTACCACAAGTCCCCTTACAATTAATACAGTTAATAATGGTTATTCTGTAACAAGCAGCAATGGCCCCTGTACCAATTGTGCTTATTACACAGATAATTACAGCAATGCAGTAAATGTTATTTACAATGGGTTAACTACCATTTTAACGGCTAAATATCCGGTGATCTGCGGACAAACGTATCACATCAAATTTGCTATAGGCGATGCCATGGACAGGCTTCTGGATTCGGGTGTGTTTATTGAAGCCAATAGTTTTAAAACATCTTCAAACGCCATCCCTTTAAATATAACAGTTGCTGTAAACGGAAATACCTCAGATTCTACCATAGCTGAAGGATGTGATTCTGCAAGCATTACCCTGAATCGCCCGCTAAGTGCTTCTGCAAGTAGCCAGACTTACACCTATACCATTAGTGGTACTGCTACCAATGGAACAGATTATCCGCTGTTGAGTGGTTCGGTTATAATACCTGCCGGGAGTACAACAGCAAGCTTTCCAATAATACCAATAAACGATGGCATAACAGAAGGGGTAGAAAAAATTACACTTGCATTTCAGGCTTCGGGTCCATGCGGAGGCTCGGGTACTTTGAATGTCAATCTGTATATTCATGATTTATTACCGGTACAACTGAATATGCCAGATACGATTGTGTGTGGTGGACAGGCCGTCACTTTAACCGCCCAACCGACTGGCGGAGGTGGCGGCCCTTACACTTATTTATGGAACACCGGTGCAACCTCGGCCTCCATAGTTGTTAATCCTGCCATACCTACAACCTATTGGTGTACAGTAAGTACGGGTTGTGGAAATAACACATATACCGACACAATTAATGTAGCGGTATATGCCAATTCTCAGCTTAATGTTTCATCCGATGTACTTTTTAGCACCAACGATCTTGTATTCAGGGAAGGTTGTGATTCGCTTTATATCATTTTTAACAGAGGCACAACAAATTTAAACAGCACAGAAACCTTTTTACTTTCGGTTAGTGGTACTGCAAATAATGGAGTAGATTACAACAGTATTCCTTCTGTTATAACTTTTAACTCCGGACAAGCTATTTTGCGTTTAGGCATAAAAGCTATCAACGATGGTATTAGCGAAGGAACGGAAACCCTCGTGCTTAGTATACCCGGAAACATTTGCAATCCTGCTAATCAATCCATAAGCATAACTATACAGGAAACCCCACCTTTAACTCTTAGCCCCTCGCCGGCTGTAAGTCTTAATTGTCCGGGCAACAATGCCCTGCTTACTGTTACCGCAAGCGGTGGAACCTCATCCTATAACTATAGCTGGAATCCCGGAACCTCAACTACTGCTTCACAAACTGTCAATCCATTAACCACAACATCTTACACAGTTACAGTAACAGACTCGGCCTGTTTGTTTCTTACCGCACAGGCCATTATTGCTGTAACCGTTCCGGTGGCTCAACCTCTTACAACGCTGGTAAGCAGTAATAATATCCAATGCCCCGGCGAAATGGCAAACATTCAACTACAGCTTAGCGGAGGTTTTCCACCTTACAGTTATTTATGGAATAACGGATCAACTGCTGCTGCTATTTCAGTTAGCCCTGCACAATCTACTACTTACACTGTAGCTATAAGTGATGCCTGTAATTTTTATAAAGACACACTCACTGTTCCGGTTACCGTAAAGCAATATGTGCCCTTAACACTGGTTGTAACAAACGATACAATAATCTGCCCGAAAAATAAGCTTACACTTTCGGCGCTGGCCGCCAATGGTGTAAAACCCTACACGTATACCTGGGAAAATACTTTTTCAGGCCAGAATTACATGGTAGCACCCGCCGGGTTAACAACGTACGCTGTTCAGGTAAAAGATTCCTGTGGGAACACTATATCGGATGCTGTAGTTGTAAATATAGCCCAGGTGAAAGCGGATTTTACTTTTGAGTACCTGGATGATAATGCCGTGAGTTTCGTTAATCAGTCTTTAAGTAACCAGTCCTTGCAATATACCTGGAATTTTGGTGATAGTTCACCCACAGAAACAACAACGAATCCGATTCACACCTTCTCATCGCTGGAGCTTTATTACACCCAATTAACGGCTATTACACCTGAAGGATGCAAAGATATGGTTAGCTATCCTTTACCACCGCCTTACGAACTCTGGATTCCGGATGCTTTTACCCCAGGCGAAGGAGATAAACTGAATGCGGAATTTATGGCTTATGGGGTAGGGGTGGCAAAATTTAATATGAGCATTTTTAACCGCTGGGGAAATAAAATTTACGAAACGCAAAACATACAACAAGGCTGGGATGGAACCTACAATGGTAAGCCCTGTCCGGAAGATGTTTATGTCTATATTATTGATGCCACGGGCGTTGATACAAAAAAGAAAACAAACAAAACGGGGAGAATTACTTTGATACGCTGAGTTGAACTAATTACGGCACTGCCGGATTAGCTAATACCTTTTATTAATTGATTCAAAAATTCAGGCTTTCAGGCAAGGCTTCAAGTATTGTTTTTTCTCTAAATAGTGAGCGAAAGAAAACCATAAACCGATAATTTATGAGAAAAAAAATTTATCACCCTTTCAATTTTAATTATGCACCTGGCCATACGCGGGCTATTCTGATTCCTTTTTTTTTACTAACCTTGTTCTCTTTTTACCAACAAAAGGCAGCCATCCGTTATTGGGTGGGAGGCACGGGAAATTGGACAGATGCAGCCAATCATTGGGCCTCTGCTTCCGGAGGCAGCCCGGCATCAGGCAATCTGCCCGGTTCTTCCGATGATGTATATTTCGACAGTAATTCCGGAACCGGTACGGCCACCATCAATTCCACCGTAACTATAGCAAATATTCGATTTATGACCTCCTGTAGCGCTATTATACTAGACATAACTTCGGGTACTACTTCTGTTACTTCCACCTCAATCGGGGTAGTTCTTAATAGTGGTAGTGAAACCTTTCGGTTATCCGGTGGCACACTCACCATAACGAACAGCTTGTGGGTTTATGGAGGAACCTTGCAATTAAACTCAGGAACCCTGAATGTAAATTGCAATACTACAACCGGTACCGAGGGTTTAACTGTAAGTGGAGGCACAATGAATTGTGCAGGAGCCACTGTGAATATTGGCAATGGCTCAAATGAGGTATTAACAATGGATGCGGGTACATTAAGTGTGTCGGGTGGCACAATAAATGTAAGAACCGAGTTTTATACGCAGGGAGGTACTTTTAATCTTTCCGGCGGAACAATGAATATTAATATCAACAGCACTTCGGAAGGGAACTTTTCCTTAGATATGAGAAATACCACTTATAGCTTTACCGGGGGTACTATTGACATTAAGAATGCGGCCTATGATGGATGTGTTGCGGTGAATATCGCATCAACAAACACCAGTACTACGGTTACCGGTGGGCTTATTAAAATAACGGCCACAAACGGGAATTATAAAATCGATGCTTTAACCACCATCTATAGTCTTGAACTTAATCATTCAGGTTATACGGGCACATTATATGACGATATTACGCTCAACGGCAACCTTACCATAACGGCCGGGACTTTTGATGTTGATTATTACAATATCAGCCTTAAGGGAAACTGGACTTTTACCTCAGGGACGTTTAATTACAGAACACAAACCGTAACGTTTAACGGAAGTTCTGCCCAGCAAATTTTAGGTGCTTCTGCCACCAGCTTTTACAACCTCACTCTTAATAATTCAAGCGGATTAACATTAGCACCATCATCCGGAATTATTACTACAGTAAGAAATACCCTTACATTAACCAGTGGAAAGATTACCCTCGGTAATTACGATTTGAATATAGGTGCCACCGGGGTAAGCGGTAGCATTTCCGGGGCAGGTTCATCCAATTATATTATCACCAGTGGTACGGGGGTGCTTCGTCAGTATAATATTGGAACAGGGCAAAGAACCAGTATTCTTTATCCGGTAGGTATTAGCTCCTCCAGTTATACACCGGCTACGCTTGCGGTAAGTGGTTCAACCACAGTAGATAATTTTTCAGTTGTTGTGTCTCAATCGGTTCTTGCTAACGGAACAAGCGGCAGTGCATACACGGCAAGCGTGGTTAACCGAACCTGGAATATTACGGAAGGTACAAACGGAGGATCAAGTATGACCGTAACGTTGCAATGGAATGCAAGTGATGAACTAACCTCATTTAGTCGCAGTAATTGTTATGTCAGTCATTATTCGGGTAGTGCGTGGACAAGCACATCAGGGGGCGCTTCGGCAACAGGTTCAAATCCCTATACACGCACATCAGGTGTTGTAACCTCCTTTTCGCCCTTTGCTGTTGCTTCAAACGCAGTTCTTCCAATACAATTAGTAGAATTTGTGGCTTATCCTGATGAGAGAAATGTTAGTGTTGACTGGACAACTGCGAATGAAACCAATAATTCACATTTTATAGTAGAAAGAAGCCGGAATGGACAGGATTTTGAGTTTGTTGCTAAAATAAATGGGGCGGGTAATGCGAATAACCTGATCAATTACCATTGTTATGATCCTAATTCGTTTTCCGGTTTATCCTATTACCGATTAACACAGGTTGATTTTAACGGAGCATATTCTTACTCCGAAATTGTGTCGGTACTGAAAAAGCTGGAAAAACCGGTTTTTTCACTTGCCCCTAATCCGGCTGAAGATTACACCATTCTTCTCCTTCTTAGCCAGGAAGAAAATGGCATAACTGTTAATGTTTATGATATTAACGGAAGAATGGTTGAGGCAATCTTGTATGATCAGCCCGATATGAATATGCAGATTAGACTCGAATTAAACCAACTGCAAAAAGGTGTTTATTTTATAAGTACAAGTATAGACAAGCATCAGACCCGAATGAAACTGGTGAAAACATGAACGTTCAGACTGCAGGCAAACAGGTTTTATGGTGTTCTAATATTAACGTCTTATACCAATGTTAAGGAGAAATAGTCCAAAAACGATTTCGAGTATTACATTGGTAAATGCTGATGGATAAATATGTTTAGGCCAATCGACTGAAAGGAGAATTGGACTAATACATATTTCCAATCGGTATTATGACAATGCTAACGGGAAATGATCCGAAAACCATTTCCGTGGCTGAGACAAGGCAAGAATGGGAATGATTTGCCGCGTCTTGTTTTTTGCCTGCTTCACACTACCCGGCTCAAATAGGCACTGCATATTTGCCTTCAGCAAAGAAAAAGAAGGAAGAACTTTTCAGCATACCCTAAATAGGCTCAGGCCAGGTTTTTTAATTTTTACGCTAAGTGAAACCGGTATGACATGAACGCAATGATAAAAAAGTAAATACTTTTGCAACCGAACTTCGAATTGCTTGTCTAATAAAGAAATATGAGCAATGAAAACGATCATTTTTCTGACAGGGTAATTGTTACCAATATCTTGAATGGAAACATTCAAACCTTTGCTCTTGTAGTAAAAAATACTGAAAAATTAGTAACACAGATTGTGCGGAAAATGACGACTAATGAAGATGATCAAAAAGACCTTATACAAGATGTTTATTTGAAAGCCTACCAGAATTTGCATGGCTTTCAATTCAAATAAAAATTATCAACCTGGATTGCTAATATTGCCTACAATACCACAGTAAATCATCTTCAAAAAAAGAGAATTCCAGTCATTGGAATTGAGAATACCAGAGAAAATAATTTTGCAATAAATGATAATTCCGAGTTAATAACCAATAGCGTCCGGTAAATTTCGGATTTAGGTAAAATGTCCTTTGAATGCGTTGATATTATTGATGGGGTTATTTTTATAGCAAATGCACCCCTCTTAAAAATTAGGAGGTGTTGGAAAATAAATCT
>JACCDG010050191.1_pt1 | contig 21697 bp, 31 predicted proteins | sample 7442471 | NCBI WGS metagenome assembly JACCDG01 (sample SAMN15323444, study PRJNA562643) | freshwater metagenome | isolation source: river surface water | place: USA:Blue River Watershed | collected 2017-08-17 | reverse complement strand
GGCGCCACGCTGGAAATCTGCGGCCGGGCTGGCGCTGACGACTGGCTGAAGCTGCAGGTCTACACCCTCACGCCGGCCGAGTTCTTCGACCGCTACGCCGTGGCCCGCGACCGCTTGGCGGCTGCGTGGAAAGCGGCGGCGGAGGTCTGAGTGATGAATCCACGCTTCTCCTCCTGGCCGCTGCGATGCGGCTTCAACCCGGCCGGCTTCGGTCGGTCGGGTTCTTTTTCTCAGGAGTTCGCGGGCCATGTCCCGAATGTGCGCCCAACCCTAGAAGCCAGCAAGAGCGGCCGGGCGAGCGCATCCCCTCAACAGTCAATGGCATTCCATACAGGAGCGACCGCCATGCAACACCCGCAACCCCAGCGCCCGCCAGTGGCGCAGATCAACCCGCCAGAGATTCGTGACGCGCTGGTGCGCGCTGCGATGGACAAGGACCACGCGCGGATCGATGCGCTGACCGACAACCTGGCCGCCCGTGGCTTTGCCCGGCCGCGTCACGCCGACAGCCAGCCCGAGCGCAAGGGGCAAGCATGAGCCGGCGCCAACGTGGCGAGGTGCTGCGGCTGATCCTGAGTCTGGCCAGCCGACCCGATGGTGTGAGCCGTGCCGAGCTTGCGGATCGCATCGTGCTGGCATCCAACGCGCCCATCCTGTCGGCGGCTTGCAAGCGCGGGCACATCTTCAGCGCCAAGCGGCCAGGGCAGCGCCTTCGGTACTTCATCACCGAGCAGAACGCTGCCGAGTGGCTGGCGCGCGAGCCCGAGCCGGCACCCGAAAAGGTCAAGCCGCCGAAGCCTGAGAAGACCGCGACGATCAAGAAGCCGGCAGCGGTGAAGATGGGCGCCCGCACGCCCCACATTCCCAAGCCGACCGAGCACCAGAAGCCGCCGACCTACACCGCAGGCAGCAGCAAGACCGCGCCGCGCAGCAGCGGCGAAGTGCGCGGCATGGACACCGCGCCGCGCATCGTGGCGAAGACGCCGGCCGGTCGATTCGACCCCGATCCTGGCTACGTCGGGCCGTTCAGCCTGGCAGGCATCGGGCGCGATGTGCAGACGGGTGAGGCCTGGGGGCCATCGATGGGCGCCGGATCTGTGTTTGCCTGGAGGCCTGCAGCATGACCGAAATCCGCAAGGCCTGCGCCCTGCTGCGCCTGATGGCCGAGCGCCAGGGCCAGAAGATCGCCGCGCGTGACGTGGCCGCCTTGCTGCTGGCCGTGCACACACTGGAAGCACTGCGAGAGATGGCCGACAAGGGCATGGCCGCCTATGGCGACGTGCTGCGCGAGCTGGTGACGCACAAAGCCCGTGCTGAGGCCTTGCAGGACGGCATGCGGGCGCTGCTGGAGGTAAACGCATGAGCAGCGGCATCAACAGCCAGCACACCGACGCCCCATGGAATCCGCGTGGCCTGGGCCACTCCGTCACATGGCGCTGCGGTGGATGCCACCAGAACCGCACCAGCACGGCCGGCAGCAAGGGCGCCGGGGTCAAGAAGCGCTGCAGCACCTGCGTTGCGGCGGCTGAGGCCAAGAAGGCGGGGAGGGCGGCCGGGTGAACTACTACGAGCGCCACATCGGGGACTACCTGAAGGACACGGCGCACCTGTCCCTGCTGGAGCATGGCGTCTACACGCGGCTGATGGACGTGTACTACACCCGCGAGGGCGCCATCCCTGCGGCCGAGGTTGCCCGCTTGGTGGGCGCCAGGTCCAAGGATGAGCGCGAGGCCCTGCAGGCGGTTCTGGGCGAGTTCTTCCAACTGGCCGACGGCGCGCACACACAGGCCCGCTGCGACCGCGAGATCGCACGCTTCAAGGACAAGCAGGCGAAGGCCAAGCGCAGCGCGGATGCACGGTGGGCGAAGCCTGAAGCGCACACCGAAGGCAATGCGGACGCATCACCGGACGCAATGCGAACGCATAGCGAAGGCAATGCACCGCGCGCCCGTCCCCAGTCTCCAGACACCAGTAACCAAGATACCCCCATAGCCCCCAAGGGGGCATCGAAGGCACCGGCCGTTGGCCTCAAAGCCTGGACCGACGCGATCAAGGCCAAGGGCGAGAAGCCCATCCCGCCCGACGACCCGGTGCTGACCTACGCCGAGAAGGTGGGCATTCCCAGGGACTTCCTGGTCCTGGCCTGGCAGCAGTTCCTGCACACCTACACGACCGCCCGGGCCGGCAAGCGCTACCGCGACTGGCGCCAGGTCTTCCGCAACGCCGTCGAGGCGAACTGGCTGAAGCTTTGGTTCCTCGCCCCGGACGGCACCTACAGCCTCACCACCGTTGGCCACCAGGCCCAGCGTGCACACGACGACCGGAAGGCCGCATGAACGCCACCACCCCACCCGAGTACCTGACCGAGCCCGACGACGTGGCGACGGTCATCCCGACGCCCTGGTCGCAGGAGGCCGAGCAGAGCGTGCTGGGCGCGTTGATGCTGGACAACCGCGCCTTCGACCGCTGCGCCGACGTGCTGCAGGAGCGCAGCTTTTGGCACGCCAGCCACCGCACCATCTGGGCCACCATCGCCGGCCAGATCATGGCCAACAAGCCGGCCGACCCGCTCACGGTGCACGACGCGCTGAAGGCGGCGAAGAAGGCCGACGAGTGCGGCGGGCTGAAGTACTTGAACGCCCTGGTCGAGAGCGTGGTCAGCGCGGCCAATGTGCGCCGCTACGCCGAGATCGTGGCCGAGCGGTGCGCCCAGCGCGACACCATCGCCGCGGCCGACAAGGCGCTGGCCATTGCCCGCGAGCCCGGCCCGATCGGCGAGAAGCTGGACCGCATCGCCACTGAGTTCGCCGGCGTGCAGCGCGAGCAGATGCGCAACGCGCCGCAGCAGCTGGCCGAGCTGGTGCGCGCCGCCGTCGATCGCTACAGCGACATGGCCCAGGGCATCCGCACGCCGGCCATGGCCACTGGCATCGGGCCGCTGGACGGCATCTTCAACGGCGGGCTGCGGCCGGGCAAGTTGTACTGCCTGGCGGCCCGGCCCAGCGTGGGCAAGTCATCGGCGGCACGGGCGATCGGTCTGAACCTCGCCTTCGGCGGCCACCCGGTGCTGCTGCTGTCGCAGGAGATGCCTGGCGACGAGGTGGCGGACTGCGCCATCGCGCAGCTGGGCGGCATCGAGGGCGACCGCCTGCAGACCGGCCGGCTGGCCCAAAGCGACTGGGATGGTGTCACCCGGGCCGCGCACGAGGTGGCCGACCTGCCGTTCTACGTCGACGACGACGGCGGGCTGACGATCAACCAGATCCGCGGCAAGGCGCGCAGCGTGAAGGGCCTGCGGGTGCTGGTGGTTGACTACCTGCAGCTGTCGACCAGCACGCTTAAGGGCGCCAGCACGAACGACCAAGTGGCGGAGATCAGCAAGGGCCTGAAGCAGCTGGCCCTGCAGATGGGGCTGGCCGTGGTGGTTCTGTCGCAGCTGAACCGCGAGGTCGAGAAGCGCGCCGACCGCGAGCCGCAGCTGTCGGACCTGCGCGACTCTGGCGCCATCGAGCAGGACATCGACGCGGCCGTGATGCTGTGGACGGTGCGCGAGCCCAGCGACGGCCCGCGGCTGGTCGGCTGGAAGGTTCCCAAGCACCGCGGCGGCCGCAAGGGTCGCTTCGGCATGTGGTTTGACGCGCCGGTCTACGCCTGGACCGATGCGCCCGGCGAACTCCCGCCACCTGGCAGCACCGGCCGTGCCGCCTACAACTCTGAAGGGATCGGCTGATGCCCGGGCAATACGTGCTCCTGTGGAGCCAGCGCCAGAACGCGCTGCACATCGAGACGCTGGAAAAGCACACCAGCCTGAACCGCGCCGCCTACGCCGACAACGCGCCGGGCGACTACCGCATGCTGCTGCTGGGCACGCGGGCCGAGGTGGACGCCACGGCCGCCAGCATCCGCCAGACGCTGGTGCAGCGCGCTGGCGCCAAGTTTCCGGCCCCCAACGACGCGAGCGTGACGGCATGACCCGAACCCTGCAGGATCTGAAGGACCGCTGCCGCATCGATGCGGAGACCGGCTGTTGGCTGTGGTCCATGGCGACGATGACGTCAGGGTCGTCCGTCGTGCCGGTTGTCCATCTGCCCAGGCAGCCGGGCGACGAGCGCAGCAAGCACACGACCACCCCGGCGGCACGCGAGGCCTGGAGGCTGGCCGGCAAGCCGTTGAAGCCGGGCCACGTCGTCTGGCGGCACGTCTGCAGCGGCGGGCTGTGCATCAACCCCGACCACTGCCGGGCCGGCACCCGGTCGGAGATGCTGGCCGGTGTCGCCGCCACCGGTCGCAACCGCGGCAAACCGGATCGCGCCGCATTGAACACCCGCGCCCGGCTGCGCATGGTCAAGCCGGTCGACGTTGTGCGCCAGGCGGAAGCCATGTTCGCCGCCGGAAAGCTGCAGAAGGAGGTGCGCGCGGCGCTCGGCCTGTCGCAGAAGACAGCGTCAGCCATCCGCCAGCACTGCCATCCGCACAGTTCTGGCCGCCAGCTGCTGGTGCGCGGTGCGAGCGTGTTCACCCTCGGAGGACGTGCAGCGTGACCGACTCGAGCCCAAAGCTGTCCCAGGGCCGTAAGTTGCCCGTCGGCCCCGACGGGTTCAGCGATCGGGAGCGCGAGCTGCTGACGCTTCTGGCCAAGGGTTTCAGCCTGAACGAGGCGGCCGAGCGGATGACGATCAACGCGCACACCCTGCGCGACAACTTGCGGGTCATCTTCGAGAAGCTGCAGGCGACCACCCAGGCCGAGGCGGTGTACCGCGCGGTCAAGGAAGGGGTCATCAAGTGATCCGCCTGACGCTGCCATACCCGGTTTCTGCCAACGTGTATTGGGCCTCGCGCGTCGTCAAGCCCAAGGGCAAGCCCGCACGCGCGATGACCTACGTGACGCCAGAGGCCGAGGCTTACCGCGAGAAGGTGGCCAAGATTGCCCGCGCTGCTGGTTTGGCCGTCCCGATGGCCTGCCGCGTCGAGATGTGGCTGCGTCTCTACCCGGCACGCCCGCAGGACTGGGCCCGGCGCACCAGGCTGGATCCGGCCGGCTGGGATGACGACGTGCGCTGCATCGATCTTGGCAATGCCGAGAAGGTGCTGGGCGACGCGCTGCAGGGCATCGTGTACGTCGACGACCGCTGGATCTGGAAGCAGCACAAGGAACGCATGGAGCCTGACGCGAAGGGCGCCCGCGTCGAGCTCGCCATCCGAGCCATGCCGCGGCGCGCAGTGCCGCAGGCTGATCTGCTGGAGCGGGCCGCGTGATGGTCTACCTCGTGCCCCCCGGCCGTGGCCGCTGGTCGCCCCTGGTGCTGCAGTGGGACACCAAGCGCCGCGACGAGCTGCCGCTGCCGATCGACCTGAAGGCGGGCGACCGCGTGGCCGTGTTGGGCACCGTGTGGCGCGTGCAGAAGGTGGTGCAGTGATGGCGCCGGTCTGCCCGTTCTGCAAGGGTCCGCATTCGCTGAGCAGGTGTCCGGGGTGGCTGGGGAAGCCCAGCAAGCCGCGATGACAGTCGCCCCCTGCGAGGACTGCACCAGGTCGCGCGCCGGCCTGTGGTGCGGATACCGCTCGAGCTGCGCCGACTGCGCCGCCCGGGCCATCGCCCGCAGCCTACCGGCCTTCAACGCACTGCACCAGCGCGGCAATGGCGACCGGCAGGACCTGCGCGACGCCATCCGCCGGGCCATGCCCAACACCGACGCCGCCGAGGCCCGCCGCATGGTGTGGGCTTGGTGGCAGCACGACCAGACACCCCGTGTCGCGCGCGCGCACGTTTGCCCAACCGAATAGCACCGCCCATGAAGCCAAGCCAGAAGACCGTGAAGTGCATCGACTGGAGCCAGGTGATCTTCGACTTGGAGGCGGCCGGTTTGTCGCTGAGTGAGATCGCCATCGGCTGCGGCTACCGGGCCGGCGTTGGGTCGCCGGTGGACGATGGCGGCAAGGCCTGGGCATTTCGCCTGAAGACCATCCCCGACACGCAGCCCGACTTCCACAGCGGGGCGATGCTGATCGGTTTGTGGTCAGAAACCATCGGGCAGCCCATCGGCATGGTCCCGCGCGCCGAGTACCGGTATGTCCGCAACGCCCTGGGGCGCATCACGGCACTGCCCATGGTCGACAGGCCGACAGACGCCTACCCGCAGGCGGTCGTGCGCGCAGATGATCAGTGAACACATCATTCGGGGCGGATTCGCCACGGACTGAGCGACAACCATGCGCGGACCACGGAACTCCACCCGACAGGGCCCGCCGCATGTCCACTGCCGAACGCCAGATCATGACCCCGGGCGAGACTGCCCAGCCGGCTGCCGCGCCCGCCGTCCCGGCCCCGAGTGCCCCGGCGCCCGAGCGCAAGAAGCCTGGCCCGGTGCCCGGCGCTCGCGCAGCACGCGCAGCTGCCGCCCCGGCTGCCGCGGCCGCCGCGCCTGTCGGCGATGATGATCTGGACCAGTTCGACAGCGACGATTTGCCGCCCGCGCCGGCCGCCATGCCGGCATCTGCGGCCGAGTTCACCCCCGAGCAGCAGCGCCTGATCGCCGCGATGATCGCCAGCGCAGTCGGCGCGGCCCGGTCTGCGCAGGACCCGAAGACCGCGGCAACGCTGGCCGCCAAGGCCAACACCGCCGAGCGGATGCCGAGCCAGGCCGAAGCTGCCGCCATGTGCAACGACCAGGTGGCGCGCAACATCCGCCCGCGCCCGGTCCTGACGCCGGACGGCTGGTACGTCCATCCCGAAGCCGTGCGCACCGTGGACCACGGCGTCGCCAAACTGCAGATGAACTGAGAATGTGCATCTCGGCCGCCATGCTTGCCGCAACCGCCGCAGTCGGGTCGGTCGCCGCGACCGTCTACGGCATTGACCAGTCGCGCAAGCAAGCCAACCATGCCGCCGACGCGCAGGCCAAGGTCGAAACCACTGCGGCCCAGACCGCCAACGCCCGCCTGGCGCAGCGCCGGCGTGCCCTGGCATCCAATTCCCTTGTGACCGATCAAGGTGCCAGCGGCATGGCCAGCACGGGCCGGTCCACTCTTGGTGGCGGGTGATCGTGTGGCAGCTGATCCCGCCCGCCTGAAGTCGCGCCTGAACGCGCTGCGCGGCCTGCGCCAGCCACACGAGCAGATCTGGAAAGACTGCGGCGACTACAGCCTGCCGCATCTGGCCAGCGGCTGGAACGGCGACATGAAGTCGGCCACCGAGATCCAGCAGCAGAAGGCAAAGCTGCTGGACGGCACGGCCGGCGAGGGCGTCACCACCAGCGCCGACGGCTTCATGGGCGGCATGACGCCGGCCAACAAGCTCTGGTTCGGCCTGGACGTGGGCCAAGAGTCGCACGACGAGAAGGCGTGGCTGACCGAGTCGGCCCGCGTCATCTGGGAGAACCTGCACACGTCGAACTTCGACGCCGAGGCCTACGACGCGGTGCTGTCGATCATCGCCATCGGCTGGTTCGTGCTCTACATCGACGAGGACGACGGCGGCGGCTACTACTGCGAGAACTGGCCGGCCAGCCAGTGCTACATCGCCAGCACCCGCCAGGGCGGCAAGGTCGACACGATCTACCGCGAGTTCGCCATGAGCGCCGGCGCCATGGTCAACGAGTACGGGCGCGACAAGGTGCCCGAGTCGGTGCGCCAGATGGTCGACAACGGCAAGCAGGACGAAACCCTGCAGGTGCTGTGGGCCATCGAGCCGCGGCGCGACTACATGCCCGGCATGACCACGGCCGACCGCATGCCGTTCGCCAGCTGCCACCTGGACATGGCCACGAACACGATCCTGCGCGAGTCGGGCTATCACGAGTTCCCGTGCGTGGTACCTCGCTGGCGCCGCATCCCCGGCTCAGCCTACGCCACCGGCCCGATGGCCGACGCGCTGCCTGACACCAAGAGCATCAACGAGGTGGCGCGCTGGGAATTTGCCGCGGCTGAGACTGTCATCGCCCCGCCGCTCAAGGTGGTAGACGACGGCGTGATCAACGCCCGCAACATCAAGCTGGGCCCGCGCAAGGTCATCGTCTGCAACGACGTGAACAACATCGCGCCGCTGATCACCGGCGCCAAGGTCGAGTTCGGCCAGGTGATGGTCGAACGGCTCGAGGCGAAGATCCGCCGCGCGCTGATGGCTGACCTGTTCGACAAGATCCTGCAAGACCCGACGATGACGGCCACGCAGGTGCACGCCATCCTGGGCATGCTGCGCCAGCGCATGGGCCCGCGCTTTGGTCGCCTGCAGGCTGAATGGCTGCAGCCGCTGATCGAGCGCTGCTATGGCCTGGCGCTGCGCGCCGGCGCTCTGGGCGAGCCGCCCGAGTCGCTGCTGCAGCGCAACTACAGCATCCGCTACCTGTCGCCGCTGGCGCTGGCGCAGAAGGCCGAGGAGGCCATGGCCATCGAGGCGCACGAGGCATCGGTCGGCGCAGCTGCGCAGGCTGACCCTGGCGTGCTCGACACCTACGACTGGGAAGCCGGCCAGCGCCGCAAGGCCGAGCTGCGCGGGCTGCCCATGGACCTGGTGCCAGACGCCAAAGCGGTGCAGGCCAAGCGCGCCGCCCGGGGCTAAGCCCAGCAGACGGCCCAGCAGCAGCAGATCCAGACGAACGCCCAGGCGGCAGGCGCCGAGGCGATGGCTTTGAACATGGCAGGAGCTTGAAATGGCACGACGTGGCGAGATTGAAGGCGTTGGGATCGAGCAGCGCACCAGGTTGAGGGATGACGTCTGGGTGGATACCGCCGGCAACGTCGTCGACCAGGCGGGCAACATCGTCATCTCGGCAGCGGCGCAAGCCTTGGTGTCAGGGGGCGGGATTCTGGCCGCGCTGCGCCAGTCGGACGGCTACCACTACGCTGGGTGGGCGCGGGACCAGATCGCCACGGCTACCGAGTTGGCTGACCAATCCGGCAACGGTAATGATGCGGTGCTGCAGGCCAGCGTGGCGGCTGCTACGGCATGGGCCACGGCGGGGCTTTTCACGGTGCCGAATTCTGCCGGCACCACTGGATTGGCGGAAATCCCGACGTTGGACTTCGACTATGCGGGCGGCGAGACGCTGCTGCTGTTCTGGCGCGGGTTTGCCACGCCCGAGGGCGCTGACATGCCGCTGATTGGGGACACTGGCGACGGCAGCGCGACCACTCGGCAGGGCCTGAATCTGATTTGCACGCCGGCAGGGAAAATGAAGTTCTGGCTACGTGATTCAGTCGGCGCACAGAGCGCCAGCGGCACCAGCACCACCACCTGTTTTGAGGCTGCTGTCGAGCACAGTTTGGCCGTCTGTCTGGATGGGCTGACACGCAAATACGCCTTCTACGTCGATGGCGTGCGAGACGCGGCGTTCGTGCCCAACTTCCTGACGTTCGCCTCTGGCGCCACGCCCGACACCATCAGCGGGCGCACGCTCAAGCTCGGCGGCAGCGGTCGGGTTTCTGGCGGTGTGCAGGACGGCATTGCATCGCAAACGCGGGCGCTGCATGTCCTGCGGCGCGCGATCGGCAGCGGGGCGCCGACCGGGATTGACGACGTTGTTGCCAATCTCCACCGCGACCCGACGCGGCTCGTGTCGGCGGAGGCCTGGTAATGGCGCTGCTGTTCGATCACTCGTTTGCTGGCGCCCCGCTGCCGGCAGGGCTGATCATGAGCGCGAACGGGGTCGAGGCGGTGTCGTCGGACGACTACCCCTACGGCATCTCCGGCCGAATCTATCCCGGCACTGCGCCGGACGGATCGCCAGCAGTGTGCTGCCGGCTGACAGGCGCCGATGCCGAGGCTGCTGGGGGGCTGCGGTCTGAATTCAGCCTGGACAAAGGCGCCGCGCTGGTGGCGCCCGATAGCGAACGATGGTACGTGTGGGACGTGTGGTTGCCCGACACGCACACGCCCAACGTGCGCACCAGCATCTGCCAGATTCACGATGACCCGGACGATGGCGAGCCAGTCGTCAAGGCGCCGAATCTCGAATTCATCACCTACGCCGGGAAGGTTTCAATCGACATCCCCAAAGACTGCCCGACCGAGCAAGCAGGGTTCCGCACGCTGGCGGCGGTGCCGATTGCAACGGGCCGCTGGGTGCAGTGCGCCATTCATGCGAAGTGGGAGATTGACGCAACCGGCTTCCTGGAAATTGCTTTTGATGGGCGGGTTGTTGGTCGGGAGTGGAACCGGGCCTGCCACTTTCCAGACATCAAGCGGCCTTACCTGAAACTCGGTTTGTACGACACCTATCACGGCGGGCTCTCGGGCGACTACAGCGCGTGGTATCGCAACCTGCGCATCTACGGCGGCCGGCACGCAGCATCTGAAGTGCTGGGCGGCCACATCCTGCCACGCGTGCGCAGCGTGCGCTGAATTCCATCCCCTGCCGGTGCACGCGCCCATGATCACCAACACCCTCGCCATCGGCGGCCCCTGCAGGCTCTGCGGGCGCCCAAACATCGAGCATGGGCAGGAGGGGCACTGCCCTCCGGCCGTGCAGTGGGTGGCCGATGGCGTGGCACGGGTGAAGGCGCGGCTGGCGGTTGACCCCGAGATGGCGAAAGCCCTGCTGCCGAACATGACCCACGCCGAAGTCAAGGCGGCGCTGCAGAAGCGCCCGGGCTAAAGCCCATCCCCAGAGGTGACACCCGCCATGACTACCGCTGCGGTTTCGACAGCCAGTCCTCAAGGGCCTGAGTGCCGCGCCGCTGCAACTCGGCCCACGAGTCATCGCCCAGGCGGATCGAGCGCGGGCGTTTGTCGGAGCGCGGGGCATCTGCTGGCAGCGGTGGGCGGCCAGTCAGCGGCTGCGGTTCAACGCCAGCCAGGCCGTCACGGTAGCCGCGCCCCAGCTCGACGCGAGGATCGCCGTTCAGCCCGGCCGCAGCCAGGGCGGCCAGTTCTTGCGGGTTGCCGAACGACTCGCCGTGGTAGTGCCGGCGCAGGCCGGTCAGGTAGCCGGCGCCGTAGTCGCTGGTCAGCGCCTTGGCGCGGCGGGCCAGCGATTGAAACGTGGCCTCGTTCATCAGATGTCGGCGTGTTCGCTGCTGAATTCCAGCGCGCCAGCGCGGCTGGCCTTGAGGGCAGCGCAAGCGGCATTGCAGGCCGGGATGGCGCGCTCCAAGGTGGAAAACTTGCCGCCGATCTGCGCGGCCAACTCAGCCGCTGTGTCGTTGGCAGCTCCGACGCGGAACGAGCCGTCAGCCATCTGGAACACGTTGAACTGGCCGCCGTGGTGCGCGATGCTGGTGATTGCGTTCATGGTGTTTCTCCGGGTTGCCGGTGCTGCCCTGCGCATCACCGTGGAATAAATGTAATACGAACAATGCGGCAGCGCAAGCACTTTTTTGTAACACGCGAAACGCGGCGCATGCGCGCTGTGTCCGCCTGATCCAAGCCCCCATAGGTGCACCCGGCTCTTCACCCCTTGTCCGGCGGCAGCTTCGGCTTCGAGCGGTCGATCAGCCCGCGCAGCCACTCGATGCCACCGGCCGCGTCGAACTTGGCCCACTGTGATGGCAGCAGCCTGATGGACCGCTGCACCAGGCGCTGGGCCTCGTGGCTACGCGGTCAGTTCAGCCTCATCGATGATCCGGCGCAGCCACGGTATGCCGCCGTTCGCGTCCACGACAGCCCACTGCGCGGACGTCAGACGAATAGAGTTCTGAAGCATTCGCTCATTCCCTGCAGGACCGCGGCCGGGGCATGCCGATGCGCTGAGGTTGTAGCAGTCGGGCCCGAGCAGACTCGCGGTGATCTCCTTCTCGACGCGCAAGGCATCGGACGGCGGCAGCAATGCTACGACGCGAAACGCGAAGCATGCGGCGCCATGCATATGCCAGTCAGCTTGCAGTCGAGCATTCGAGTGCTTGCCACGAACCAGAGCCGAACGATGGAACGCCCACCTTCTGCGGATGTTGACGCTCTGCCCGACGTATGCGCGCCGGCAGGCGGTGTTGACGATCAGGTAGACGCCGGAGCAGGCTGGCCCAGACTGGTCAGTCGAATCAGCTGGGGCATCGCGCAGGACAGATTCAATGGGCATCATGGCGTGCCCATTGTGGCCCAGCGCGTGGCCGTGGCCACGGAGGAAGCCGACGCATGACCGACCCTGACACCCTGGCCAGCCTCTATCGCGACATCTTCGAGACCGACGCGCGGGGCGCGGCCATCCTTGAGGATCTGCACGGGCGCTTCGGCTCGCCCAAGGTTGTGACGACCGGCGGCATCGACGCGGTGTTGCAGACCTACACCAGCACGGCGAAGTCGACCGTGATCGCCTACATCCTGAACCGCATCGCGCAAGCCAACGGCGATCGGCCCATCAACCCGCAAGACGAGGACACGCCAACATGAGCGAAGCTGCCACCATCGAAGCCCCCGCCCCGACTGCCGCACCCGCCGCGGCCCCAGCTGCGCCGGCCCCGGCCCCGACCGCTGCCGCGCCAGCAGAAGCCCCGGCCGCCGCACCGGCGCCTGCCGCACCCGAGAGCCTGATCCACGGCGACCCGACTGCGCCGGCCGCCGACGGCGCCAAGCCTGGCGATCCGCCGGCCGATCCGTTTGCGGCACTGCTGGGCAAGGTGCCGGAGAAGTTCCACGTCAAGGGCGACGGAGACAAGCTGGACCCGGCCGCCACGCTGGCCAAGGCGCTGGAGCACCGCGACCACCTCGAGAAGCGACTGGGCGCTGGCGACCTGCCGCCGAAGTCGGCCGCCGAGTACGCCTTCGAGATGCCCGAGGACCTGAAGGACTTCGCGCTGAAGGAGGACCGGGTGACCGCGTTCAAGGAGGAGGCGCTTGCCAAAGGCATCACCGGCGAGCAGTTCAAGTGGATGATGTCCAGCTACCTCAAGGCCGCACCCGATCTGATGGAAGGCGCCGCGGCCATGACGGCGGCCCAGGCCCGGGCTGAACTGCAGAAGGTTTGGACGCAGCCGGCCGACATGGATCTCGGCATCGACAACGCCAGCCGCGCGCTGCGGGCCCTGCCCAAGGACCTGGTCGAGGCCACGCGCGAGCTTGGAACGAACCCGGCGTTCCTGCGCGCCATGTCGCACTTCGGCGCCCAGCTGCGCGAGGACCGGCCGCCCAGCGATGGCGGTGGAGGCCAGGCCGCTCAGACCGTCGAGCAGATGATGGCCAGCGAGGCCTACCGCAACCCGAAGCACGCGGACCATCAGCGGGTCAGCGAGCAGGTGCGCAAGCACTACGAGAAGGTGGCCGGCACCGCGCCGATCTGACGCCACCACCCCAACAGCAGAGCCGCCTTCGGGCGGCTTTGTCGTTCCTGGCCGGGAAACGGGGCGGATTCGCCACGCCCGCCGGAAAAACACTCGCTCCCCATCAGGCCCGCACTGGCGCGCGGATCACCTCCTGCAAAGCCCGCAGCGGCGCCCGACAAGGCAGGGCGCGCAGCACGTAGACCAGCGGCCCGCATGAGCGGATCACCCGAAAGCCGGACCACCCTTCGACTTTAGGAGCAGGACACCATGTCCGACACGATCACTCAGAACTTCGTGCAGCAGTTCGACACCTCGCTGCGCATGCTTGCCGCCCAGATGGACAGCCGTCTGCGCATGGCCGTCACCGACCGCGGGACCATCACCGGCGAGTCGTTCACGATCAACAACATCGACCCGACCGGTGACCTGCCGGCCGACAACGTGCGCCACGGCGACACGATCTTCAGCGACATCACGCACACGGCCCGCGTGGTGACGATGAAGGACTTCTTCGACGCCTTTCCGCTGGACCGTGCCGACATCCCCAAGATGATCGTCAACCCGGTGACTGGCGGCCACTACGCCAACACCCTGATCGGCATGCGCAACCGCAAGATCGACAACCTGATCTACCGGGCCTGCCGCGACAGCCAGCTGCTGAAGGACGGCTCGTCCGTGGCCCTGCCCGCCGGCCAGAAGATCGCCCACGGCAGCACCGGCATGACCAAGGCCAAGCTCATCCAGGCCCGCAAGCTCTTCCGTGCGAACGAGAAGGACAAGCACAACGGCGAGCAGCTGTTCATGCTCTACACGGCCGACATGGTCGAGGACATCATGTCCGACACCACGCTGACCAGCGCCGACTTCCTGGCCAACAAGTTCCTGCAGGAAGGCGACGTGGTGGGCAACTGGCTGGGCTTCACCTGGATCCCCTTCGAGGGCATCGACCCGGTGAGCTCGTCCACCTACTACACGGTGGCCTGGGCCAAGTCGGCGATCCACCTGGGTGACGGCTATGTCGAGGGTCGCGTCGATCGCCGGCCGGACAAGAAGAACCTGTGGCAGACCACCATCAACTGCTCGATGGCGGCTGGCCGCCAGGACGAGAAGGGCGTGGTCGAGATCGCCTACCAGTGATCGGCCAGCGTTCAACCACACCCAACACCTGAAGGAGCCTGAACATGGCTGAAATCGTTTCCCGCGAGGCCGCGCGCCTCGCCACCACCGGCGGCAAGATCCGCGCCGGTTCGTCTGGTCGCCTGCATGCCAGCGTCATCACCGGCCCCGACACCGCGGCCTGGGCGCAGAACGATACCTGCGGCAACCGGGACATCATCCCGGCCGGCTCGCGCATCGTCGGCGCGTTTGTGTCGTGTGCCGCGATGGGCGCCTCGGTGACCCTGGACGTTGGCCTGCGCACCTGGACCGCGGACGGCACCGGCACCGCCGTGGATGCCGACGGCATCGTCACGGCGCTGTCGGTCTCGTCGGCCACCTCGGCCTACAACGGCAGCGGCGCGCTGGTGGCCGCTGGTGCCGAGTACGTGACCTCGGTGCCGACCGAGCCGTACTTCACCCTGGCCGGCGCCAACCCGACCGACGACGCCGACATCCGCGTGACCGTGCTCTACATCGCCGCCTGACGCACCACGCCCGCCGGTGAACGGGTAGCACCGGCAATACGGAGGGGGCCCGCGAGGGCTCCCTCTTTCTGTTTCTGGACCCGAGGACGACATGAGCAGCAGCGCGATCTCGATCTGCAGCAATGCCTTGCAGCAGCTGGGCGACGATCCCATCGCGTCGTTCTCACTGAGCGAGGGAAAGCGGGCCCGGCTGTGCGGCAACATCTGGCCGCAGGTGCGCGACTATCTGCTGCGCAAGCACGCATGGCCCTGCGCCCGCAAGCGATTGATCCTGGCGCCCGAGGCGACGGCGCCGACCTTCGACTGGGGCTATTCCTTCGTGCTGCCTGGCGACTGGCTGCGCACCCTGCAGGTGGGCCAGCGCGGCGAGCGGCCGAACTTCGAACTCGAGGGCCGGAAGATCTACGCCGACACGGCCACGCTGTATCTGGTCTACGTGTGGCGCAACGAGGATCCGGCCCTGTGGGATTCGCTGCTGTGCGATCTGGCCTGCGCTGAGATGCAGGCTCGGCTAGCCTACCCGATCACGCAGTCGGCCAGCTTGGCGCAGCTGAAGCGGCAGGAGGCTGACCAGATGCTGCGCGAGGCCAAGAGCATCGCCGGGCAGGACAACGAGCCCGAAGAGTGGGGCGACAGCCCGTTCACCGACGTGCGGTACTGACCGATGCGCAACGACCTGCTGTCGACCAACTTCAGTGGCGGCGAGCTGTCGCCGCGGCTGTATGGGCGGCCTGACCTGGCCAAGTACGCCGACAGCGTGAAGCAAGCGCGGGACGTGGTGGTGATGCAGCACGGCGGCGTGCGCGGCCGGCCTGGCACCGATTACCTGGGCGAGGTGAAGGACAGCAACAAGCTGACCCGCCTGGTGCCGTTCGTGCGAGATCAGGACAACGCCTACGTGATCGAGATGGGCGATGGCTACGCGCGCTTCTGGAAGGATGGCGCGCTGCTGGGGGCGATCTACGAGATCGCCACGCCCTACACCACGGCCAACATCTTCAATGTGGACTTCACCCAGGGTGCGGACACGATGTTCCTGGCGCTTGGTACGTTGCCGATCTACCGGCTGCGCCGCTTTGCAGACACGCGGTGGGTGATGGAAGAGGCGCCGTTCAACCCGGCGCCGTTCGATGCCATCGGCCGGCGGCAGGCCACTGTGATCACGCTGGGCGCGGTGTCTGGTGCCACGACAGCCACTGCAGCGGCGGCAGCGTTTCTTGCATCGGATGTCGGCCGCACGATTCAGCACAACGGCGGCGAGGCCACGATCACCGGCTTCACCAGCACGACGCAGGTCAATGTCACGGTCACCAGCACGTTCGGCAGCGTCACCCTGGCCGCCAGCGAGTGGGTGATGACGGCATCGCCGCAGACCAGCTGCACGCCCACGGACAAGGAGCCGATCGGCAAGTCGACCACGCTGACCCTGGGGGCTGATGGCTGGCGCAGCGATGACGTCGGCCGGTACGTCACCCTCAACGGGGGGATGTTGAAGATCACCGCCTACACCTCGGCGACCCTGGCCACGGCCCGCATCGAGTCGGTGCTGACGTCGACCACCGCGGCAGAGGCTGATGCGTGGACGCTGGAGTCTTCGGCCTGGAATGCGCAGGATGGTTACCCGGCGTCGGTCACGTTGCACCAGCAGCGCCTGGTGGTGGGTGGGTCTTCACGCTTCCCGCAGACGATCTGGGGCAGCCGGGCCGGCCTCTACAACGACTTCACCAAGGGCACCCTGGACGACGACGCCTACAGCTTCGAGCTGACCAGCGACGAGGTGAACCCGGTGCAGTTCCTCTCCAGCAACCGCGACCTGGTTGTCCTGACCTACGGCGGCGAGTGGGTGCTGACGGGCGGCATCGAGAAGCCCATCACGCCCACCAACGTGCGCGCGATCCCGCAGGCCAAGGTGGGCAGTGCCAAGGTGCGGCCGGAGCAGATCGACGACGACCTGTACTACGCCCAGCGCGGCCTGTCATCGCTGCGCACCTTGGGCTATTCGATCGAAGTGGGCGGCTACCGCAGCGGCGAGGCCAGCACCTTCAGCGAGCACCTGGTGTATGGCGGCGTCGAGCAAATCAGCTACCAGCAGAGCCCCGAGCGGGTGCAGTGGGTGCAGAAGACGGACGGCACCTACCTGGCCGTGACTGTCTCGCGCGAGCAGGCTGTCCGGGCATTCACGCTGTGCACGCCAGCTGCTGGTGGCGTGGTCGAGTCGATGGCCACGATCCCCGAGGGGGGCGAGGACAAGACCTACATGATCGTGCGCCGCACGATCAACGGGGTGACGAAGCGCTACGTCGAGCGCATGAACTGGAGCGCCTACCAAGACTGCCGTGTCACCAAGACGCCCGGCAGCGCGACAGTGACAGGCCTGGGCCACCTGGCCGGCGTCACGGTGTCGGCGGTTGCCGATGGTGTGGACCTGGGCGACTTCACCGTCACGGCTGGCGGCCAGATCACGCTGCCGCGGTCGGCCGCCAGTGTCACCGTCGGTGCGCGCTTCACGCCGCTGATCAGGCTGCTGCCGCCCGAGTTCGGCACCGGCATGGGGGCTGCCGCCGGCAAGAAGGTGATGACCGGCCAGACGAAGGTGCTGTTCAAGGACACGATCGGCTGCAACGTCAACGGCCAGCCGCTGGCGTTCCGCGAATTTGGCGAGGATGTGCTCGACGCGCCTGTCTCGGCGTTCAGCGGCTGGAAGGACATCAGCGACTTCGGCTGGTCCGTCGATGCCGGCGAGGTCGAGATCAGCCAGCCGCATAGCTACCCGTGGATGGTTCTCGCTGTGGTGCGGCGTGTTACTGCCAATCCTGGGTGATGCGCATGATCCGCAACGCCACGTCGGAAGACATCCCCCGCATGGTCGAGCTTGGCGGCCTGATGCATGCCGAGAGCCCGAACTTCCGAGGCATGCGGTTCGATGCCCACAAGCTGGCGGGCGCGGTGCGCTATGCGATAGACAGCCCGGCCGGGTTCGCACGTGTGGCAGAGCGCGACGGCTTGGTGGTCGGCGGGCTGTTGGCCATGGCCGTACCCCACTACTTCAGCCCCGACGAGGTGGCCTGCGACCTGGCGCTGTTCGTGGCGCCAGAGCACCGCGGCGGGATGGCAGCGTCCCGGCTGGTGGCTGCCTACCGCGACTGGGGAAAGGCGAAGGGCTTCGCCAAGGTGCAAATGGGTGTCATGGCCGGCGTCGAGGCATGGATGGTCGAGGCGCTGTGTGAGCGGCTGGGTGCGCGCCGCGTTGGCGTGGTGATGGAGTTCTGACGATGTGCGTTCCCCTCTCTCTGATGTCCGCTGGGCTGGGCGCTGGCGCATCAGCCGGCGAGCAGGTGGCCGGCGGCTTGGCGCGTCAGGCAACCGCTCAAGGTATCGGCGCACTCGCCAGCTTGGCATCTGGGGTGGTGCAGTCAAACGCTGCACGCGCCGATGCTGGGCTGGCGCGCGCTGAAGGGCAGGTCAGGGCGCGCCGGGTGCGCGCTGCCGGCGCAGTCGAGGCCAGCCGCTCCCGCAGCGATGCGGTGGGGGCCGGCGTGTCGCTCAACAGCGGGTCAGTGCTGCTGGCCGAGCAGCAGATCACGCGCAACGTCGAGCAGGATGCGCTGTCTGCCATCGCCACCGGCGCCAGCAGGGCCAGCTCGCTGGAGTCGCAGGGCCGTGGCGCCATGATCAACGGGGCGTTGGGCGCGCTGAGCGGCATGGTGACGGCGGCCGACAAGTGGAAGCGGGCGAAGACGTGGGCGCCTGCAATCCAGCCGAGCATGCCCGATCCGGTGGACTACTGACATGGCGCGCATCTCTGCAGGATTGGACTTTGGCCAGGCTGTAGTGCAGCCGGCGCGCACGCAGCCTGTCGACGTCGGCCCTGGCGTTGCCGCGGTGGCCAACAGCCTGGAGCGGGTTGGTGCGCAGCAGCAGGCCGAGGGGCAGCAGCTGCAGCGCGCGCAGGATGCCGAGGCTCGGCAGGCGGCGCAAGAGGCCAAGGTCGCCCGCGATGCTGCCGAGCGCGGCGCGGCCCAGGCCAAGATGATCGCCATGCGCGACAGCGTGAGCGACGAGCTCGAGCGGATCGGCCAGGAGGTGCTGGAAGGCCGGCTGCCGAAGACCGACGCCACCAAGGCCTGGCAGGACCGCACCGCGAAGATCCTGGCTGACAACATCGAAGGCGTGCCTGAGGTGCACCGCGCGACGGTGCAGGCTGACCTGCAGGCGCTGACCGGCCGGCTGACCAGCAAGGTCGGCGACATCGTGCGCAAGCGCGATCAGACCGACACGCTGGCCGCGATCACCCAGGTGCAGGAATACACCCAGCGCCTGGCGGTGACCGAACCGGACAAGGCGCGGCAGATCTGGCTGGACACCGTCGAACAGCTGGGGCCGTTCGCTGGCCTGCAGCCGGACCAGATCGCCAAGTCAAAGCAGGGATGGATCGAGGGCACGGCGGAGACCCGAGCGATCACCGCGATCAACGCGGCAGCCGGCGACAACAAGGCCCTGGCGGTTGTAGAGGCGGGCATCCTCAAGAACTCAGACCTTGACCCGCGCAAGCAGACAGACCTGCTGGCCAAGATCGCCCACTTCCGCGCAACCAACGAGGCCCAGGCCTTGCGCAAAGCGCAGCATGCCGAGATCGCCGCGCAGCGCGCGCAGCGGCAGTCGGACGAGGCATTCGGCATCCTGCAGGGCTGGGCGCTGCAGGGCAAGCAGGCTGATCCCGCTGCGGCTGCGGGCCTGATCAGCCGGCTGACGCCGACCGCGGCGGCGGCCTACCGATCGATGGCGGCCGAGATTCCAGCCAGAACGGCGCTGGCAATGCAGCCGGTTGATGTTGTGCGCCAGCGTGTTGCTGACCTGACGGCACTGAGTTTCAAGGCCGCCAGCAGCGGAGTTGAGAAGGAACTGAAGCGGGCGCAAGACATCCTCAAAGCCCAAGAAAAGGCATACGACGGCAAGAACGATTTGAGCGCTGGGGCGCAGTTCGGGGTCATCGATTCATTGGTGCCAATCGACATGGGCAGCGCTGACGGGTTCTTTCAATCCATCGGCCGGCGCAACGATCAGGCCGCGGCCGTTGAAACGCGGGTCAAGCGCCCCGTGTCGCGCCTTACCGTAGAAGAAGCAGCGCGGGCTGGCGACTGGATTTCTGCGATGTCGCCAAAGGCGCAGGGGGATTTCATCGTCAGTGCGGCAAAGGTGATGCCGCGCGGTGCGCTGGTGGCGCTCGCCGGCCAGATAGATGACAGAAACAGACCGCTGGCGCTTGCCATGGCAGCCGGCTCCGCTGTCACGACGGAAGGCACTTCTGTTGCGCACGCCATCCTGCGAGGCGCGCGGGTGTTGGCGGACAAGAAGGATTCCGGCATCGGCGAGAAAGGTAACGAAGAACGGCAACGCTTGCGGGCCGAAATTCTGGAAGTTGTCGGCACATCGCTGCAGGGCAAGAACCTGCAAAGCGTTGTTGATTCGGCGGTGTTGATTAAAACCGGATGGGATGCTGAAGGCGGGTTCAAAAGCAGCGCCGAGCTTGCTGTCAACCTGGCAATCGGCGGGCGGATCTTGGAACACAACGGCCAGCGCGTGCCGGTTCCGGTTGGAGTGGATCTGCCACAAGCGCTGCGCAACGTTTCCGAGAAGGCCATCGCCGCTCAAACAGCAGATGGATTCGTCTACTTGCCTGGCGGCCGACCGATGGGCATACCGGAGTTCTTGAGCGCACTGCCAGAGGCGCAGCTTGAGGCGACGGCGCCGGGCCGTTACATGGTTGTCATTCCAGGGCGCGGCCACGTCATGGGCGCCGATCGCCGGGCTATCGTTGTGGGGGTCCAATGAGCGTTTGGGGGGCTGACGAAGAATCGCTTGTTACCGGGGCAAGCGCGCGGCCAATTCCACCAAAGCCGGAAGCGAAATACAGCGTATGGCGGGATCTGCCTGCAGACATCGGGAGGTCAGCTACAGCGCTTGGGATGGGCGCCGCTGAGCGCGTGGCGCGCGTGGCGGCAACAACGGTCGAAGTGGTGGGCGGGTTTGGCCAAGTTGCTGGCGCCTATCCTGAAGCGCTTGGGATCAGCGGCCCGATGCTGTCGGCCGATCAGCGGAAACAGGCTGACGCGCAGCGACGCCGACTGCTGACCGATGGCGTAGAGATGAGCAGCAATCTTGGCGATGCCATCCGTGCCGGCGGCGCCACGCTGCGACCTGATGCGGCAACAGCCGGGGCTGCCGAGCAAATCCTGTATCAGTTTGGCCGCGGGGCAACTGGCATTGTTGGTGGCGCGCTGGCCATGGGCCCGGCCGGCGTACTGGCGGCGGGCGCCGAAGCGGCGGTGAGCGCTTCAGACGATTTGCGGCTGCAAGGTGTTACCGACATTGCGGCACGCTCTAAGGCTGGCGCTGTGCAAGGGGCCGGCGAAGCATTGGCCGCACTGCCTGCTGTTGCGGCTACGCTCAAAGGCACGGTGGCCCTGTACGCCATCGGCGGCCCGGGCGGCTTCATGGCGCAGCAGGCGCTGACGCGCGAGATCCTGCAGGGCGCAGGCTACGACAAGATCGGCGCGCAGTTCGACCCGTTCGACCCTGTGGGCTTCACGGTGGCGACGTTCCTGCCTGTTCTTCCAGCGGCATGGAGCCTGCGCGGCCAGAAGTTGCAGCGCGCCGTGGCCAGCCTGCCTGACCTGCCGCCGCGCGCCGATGCCGTGCCGCCGGCAGATCCTGTCGCGCCGTCGCCGATCCCGAGCCGGCTGTCACCGGTGGCCGATGCCGTGCGCGCCTACCCGACCGAGGCTGTCGACGCCGCACGCGTGGTGCTGCTGGCCGAGCGGCGCGCGGCGGCAAACCCTGGCGCACCGGACAACCTGCGGGCG